>Ga0233432_10001578_pt1 | contig 21970 bp, 19 predicted proteins | sample SI_122_August201_6_FD_179870 | JGI IMG/M metagenome (GOLD analysis project Ga0233432, IMG submission 179870) | Seawater microbial communities from Saanich Inlet, British Columbia, Canada - SI_122_August2016_10_MG | ecosystem: Environmental > Aquatic > Marine > Inlet | place: Canada: British... | reverse complement strand
AAACCAGTTGTAAAATCTAAACCAGTTGTAAAATCTAAACCAGTTGTAAAATCTAAACCAGTTGTAAAATCTAAACCAGTTGTAAAATCTAAACCAGTTGTAAAATCTAAACCAGTTGTAAAATCTAAACCAGTTGTAAAATCTAAACCAGTTGTAACTAAAAAAACTAAGGTAATAAAGAAAAAAATAGATATTTCAATACCAAAAGTAATAAAAATAACAGATAATAAATCAGATTTTAAACTTGAAAATAAAGCAATATATTTTGCTAAATTAGATAGTTGTTTTTTTTGTAATCAAATGATGCCAGAATGGGAAAAAGCTAAACAACAATTATCAAGAGATAATTCAATAAATTCAAATATTAAAATATATGAAATAGATGGAAGATATTTAAATAATTATCCTTTATTACAAAAACGTGTAGTTGCATTTCCAACTATATTAAGATATAATAATGGTTTTACTCCATTTGAACAACAAAGATCCGCATATAATTTTTCTAATTTTATGAAAAACGGTTAATAAAGCATTGTTTAGATGAATCAGTATTAGAAATATCAGGTATATTAACATTAATGAATATATCTTCATCTTCTTCATTTTCAATTATAGGTGTAATATTATTTTTATGAATAATGATATCTTTCATTGTATTGATATATTTATCTTCATCTATAATTATATCAAAATCACCAGTTCCACAAGGCGTCTTATGACCTAACATAACATTCGCACTAACACCATTCAATTGATCATATTCACTAAATATACTAGCATTTACTAACATATCTGTAGTTTCTTCAAAACTACATTTTGCCAATGGACCAACATCACTTCGATTAATACCGTGTCTATCAATAGACATCAATTGACCTCGATTTGTCATAGTATCAACTAATAACGAAACGTGTCTATAATTAATAGCACCTTCACCAATAACATTATCTAATTCTAATATTAATGCTTTACGTGCGGCTTCAATACCAAGTGTAGTGTATATTTCTCGTATATCATTAGAATAAGATTTTTGATAAACTACATTAATATTTTTGAATAACATTTTCATATTAGTACCATCTGTATTAAGAGACCAACGTAAAACACTTTTAAAAATATTTTCATCATTATCATATTCTTGTTTTGTTATTGATTTTAAAGAAACTTTTTTAATACCTTTAATACCTTTAACCAACATATTATAAATTAAATTATATTCAATTGCTTTTAATATAGTAATATGATCTTCAGTTTGACATAAGGTATTAATATTAGGACTATTAACATCAAGTTTAATACGCATAATTAATTGTTCAGCATTATCATCACTATATATACAATTAATATATTTAGAATAATTAATACAAATTTGTGTATATAAATCGATCATTTTAAGATCATACATTAGCATTTTTTCTTTATCAATTAGAAGTCGTAATACAAGATTACTTTTATCTTCTTCTTCATTACTAAATAAATTATACATAGCAACGAATTCTTTATCATCTTCAATATTGGTTAATGTATTATCATCCCAATATATTTCACTTTTATAAACAACATCGCAAAGACGAATAACTTCAATATTATTTTTAACATTGATAGAGTTTCTTTTATATTCTTCAATTAATTGTTCATCTTTTTTATCAATATCAGGAATATCAATTTTAGATATATCATCTTTAAGATGAATAAACATTGTAGGTGTCTTAATATTCTTACTAACACTTAATAATTCTTTTAACCTTGGAACACCAGATGTTGCATTCACTGCCGCATCAGTTCCCGACACGTGAAAAGAATCTAATGTCATTTGAGTTCCTATTTCTCCAATTGTTTGTGCTGCAACAATACCAACCATTTCCCCAGGATGTGCGATGGATTGTTTAAATGATTTAGTTATTTTTTCAATAATATAATCAAATATAGTTTTCATAAATCCATAATGAACAATCATTTGTTTAGGGTTTAAATAAGTATTTACCAGAATTCTAAAGAATAATGAAGCTTTTTCATCTAAAATTAAATTATTTTTAATCCAATCAATTTTATCTAAAACATATTCAGGATCTAAATCAGTTTTACGTCTTTTAACATTAGCATTTTCAAGTTTAGTTTTAGCATCAATTAATATTCTTTCAAAAGGAATACAATATAATATATCAGTTTTCATACATCCATCAAAAACTTTATTAATAATTTCAGTTTTATCATTAACTATTTCTTCAAATAATTTATTTAACTTATCATATGTAGATTTCTTTATTTTATCTATTGTAGTTTTTAACATATATACGCTCAATTCATCCTCTTTACGTAATAAATAATTATCGACCATTTCCAATGTATTCATCTTAATTATTGGTATTTCTTGTTTCTCAACTTTAGAACCATCAAAACCATCTTCACCATATAAGAATTGAACAATAACTCCGGTAGCATTTCTTACCGTAAAATCATAATAAACTTTTGTATCTTCCATCGATTTTACTAGGCGTCTCTCAATATAACCCGTATCAGATGTATCCCTGACTGTTAGGTTATTAGCAATATTGAAATTTAAAGTATCTGGAACAGTTACATCATAAACCTTTTTATATTTTTCTTCTGGATTAATAGGTTCAATTGAAATAATTTTATCCATAATGGTATTATTTAAAGGTTTATAATAACGATGATCATTATTAATAACTGCATTATTCAGTTTTATTTGTTTTAAGTTATTAATCAAAGGTGATACAGTATCACGAAACTTAACAAACCATTGAGCACAAATATTAATTCTATAACTAGGTTTAATATTTTCAGTTCCTAAGTTATTTTTAATCATTTGAGATTTTGATATTTTTCCAAATATTCCAAATCTTGAACAAAGATGCATTATACCTGTCATTAATTCTTTAGATGCAGAAGATGCAGATATATTATTATTTTTACCAATACTTCCATCACCTGAAAAATATCCATTTAATAATCCAATAACAAATTCATTAGGTGCAGTATAAGCAAAATTTGGAATATGTTTATATGGCGCTCCATGACCCATTATTTTATCAAAAAATTCACAATAATAACGTGTATATCCATTCAATTGAGTTATTTTACCAAGTGGTGTTTCTCTTACCCGTTCTTGATATTTAAATCCTTGATTAGAAAACCATTTTTTAACAAAATCTTTGACACCTTGTTCTTCTTTTGTAATACTAATAGTTCCTGAATCCCAATGTGTGCATCCATCTGCTAAATATAAACCAATAAATATCCCATTCTCATAATTTAATTTAAAATATTCAGGCATATGACCGTGTTCTCGTGATGCTCCATATGGATAGAAATAACCTACTTTAATATTTTCTACAGTAGAACGACCACTATTAACACGTTGAAATCGTGCTTTTGATGGATATGGTAAAGTAAATTCTTTACCATTGTTGTTTTCCCACCATTTAGGTGGAATCTTAGAACGTCCTTCCATTGCATTATCCATTAATTGTTTTGCTTTATGAAAATCTGTTCCATAAATATATTCGTTCTTTGGAAAATATTTATTCATTTCAATATAACTAATTTCAATAGGTGGTTTGGGCATATCAAGAATTGTTGGAACTATATCACCCACTTTCATATCTTTAGGACTTACTTCAACATATTTATCATTACGTAAAACTAACATTGATTTACTTGATGTTACAATTACTTCTCTACCACTTCTTGTATTAATTTTGTGTAAAATCTCACCTGGATCGTGTCTTGTAACAGTTGTTAAAATTGACCAAGTTGATTTACCATCTTCATCGCAAGTAGGAATAAATACTTGTTCATTTAATTTTAATAATTCCATATTAGCTTGATCAGCACCATAATATTCTATATTACTCTTATTATCTGGATTATCAATTTTACTATCAATCCATTCACCAATATTAATATATTTTGTTTCACCATTTTCTATTATTATAATAGGTGTATCTCCTGTTACACTTTTAACTGCTGTATCAATTAAACCTTCACGACCACCCATTGCATGAAAAAATACTTCTTGTGGTGTAAGACCTTCAATAAATCCATTTTCTACAAATCCACGTGCTTCTGGACCATCATCATATTTAGTATAATGAGGTAAAGTTCTACCCGTAAATCCATATGGAATACGTTTTCCTTCTACTTTAATTTGTGCAACACAACCCATTATTTGCGTCACATTACTATTTTTACCCTTACTACCAGAATTAACCATATTAATCATACGATTTGTATCATCATTTAAAGTTTTCATACAAATGTTTTCAACATCTTTATTCAACTTATTAACAACATTAATAAGTTTATTTTCAATAAACATTTCATTATCATAAATTGTATCATTTCTTAATTGACCACTACGGAAATCATCTAACAATTTAATCGCTTCATCTTTATTCTTTTTTATTACCTCTTTAACATTTATTTTATGTTCTTCTTCCATCATTAAATCACTTAATCCTACACTAAAACCATCCAACATTAACCAACGACAAATTAAACGTTGGGTATTATCTAAGAAATTACGACAAGCTGTTGGACCATAATCATGATAGATCAACGGAATTAAACCACTTGATAATGACTTAAATGAATGTTTATCCAATTTACCCGCTTTTATTACACTATTAATAACTTCAAACTTCTTCACTTTTGTATTCATATTTGGTGGTAATATCATTGAATAAACCTCCTTACCTGTATATATTTTCGTATTTGATGGTAAATTACCACTAAACATTGAATTTACCATTTGTAAATTTGCTACTGCTTTAGCATCTATACGAACTTTATCATCACTAATACGATATGATCCCAATAAAACATCTTGAACCATACCTATTATAGGAATACCATCCTTTTGACTTATTATCATATATGGAATATATGCTAAATCTTTTAATTCATTCATTGTTTGCACCGTTTGCGGTAAATGCATATTCATCTCATCCCCATCAAAATCTGCATTATATGGTGGTGTGTCTAAAACATTTAAACGAAATGTTTTAAAAGGCATTACCTTTGCACGATGACACATCATTGACATTTTATGTAATGACGGTTGCCTATTAAATAAGACATAATCATCATCTTGAATATGACGATGAACCACATCTCCATATTCTAATTTATCTGCAATTTCACCTAAATTACAATATTTAATATTAATTGTAATATTGTTTTTATTGGTTTTATGAATATATTTTGCTCCAGGCCATTTATCAGGACCATTCAATATCAACTCTTTAACCCTCTCAATATTATATGAATTTACTATCTCCGGAAATGTTAAATTCATTGCTACTTTAATTGGTATTCCTAGCTGATCTATAGAAATATAAGGATCCGGTGTAATCACAGAACGTGCTGATTGATCTACACGTTTTGCATTCAAATTACCACGAATACGACCATCCTTCTTTTTCATACGATCAGATACACTCTTCATTTTACGACCATTCCTTTGTAAAGATGCAGTAATACCAGGAATTGAATTATTAAGCAAAGTAAATACGTGATATTGTAATATAAGTGCAGAATTCTTTAAAATATCCATATTTTTATCCTTATCTTTCTTCTCTTTATAAAATTGATTAAACTTCACAATATCACATAACTTATGTGTTAAATCATCTTCACGTCTCTGTCCATTCTCTTCAATAATACTCGGTCTCACTGCTGGAGGAGGCACCGGAAGCACAGTACAAAGCAACCATTCAGGTCTTGACCAAATAGGATGAAACCCTAATAATTCAATATCTTTATCACTAAGCCTTTTAAATACTTTTAATACTTGTTCTGCTGTTATTTCAATTTCTGTTTTAGTTTTATCTTCCGTTATATATTCTAAATGTAGTTTGAATGGAGTTTTCTTCACATTATAATGCAACCTATTATCACATCCTGTACATCCATCAAAACCACACAATCCATTATTTTTATATTTACTTTGAATACTTGTTATAAACTTAAGATAAGCATCAAATCTTTTTTGATTATTTTTAATATTTTTAATACGAATAATCTCTTCTTTAAAGTTTTTATCGGTAGTATCTTCCGATACTATCAATTTACTACAATGAAAACACATACATTTTAATAATTTACGTGTTATATCGTAAAACATAATATGATATAAAGGTGTTTCTAAAACAATATGACCCATATGATTTGGACAAAGACTCGCTTTCAATCCACACGTTCCACAAAGACGATTAAGTTCTAAAGCACCCATACGAATATCAAATAAACCATTTACTACTGGTTCATTACCTGCATATGTATCCGTTTTAGTAACTTCACATACAGATCTTTTAATAATTTCATCGGGACTTAATAGTGAAAATTGAATACCTTTAATAGTTTCAATATCAATATCTTGATCTATATTATAACCTAAAGATGAATATAATGGCATAGCTATTTATATTTATAATATATTAATATCATTTTTAAGTATAATAAAATAATCTGTAATCATTAATAAATTATGGTTATTTTTGATAAATACTTCGATAAAGATAGCTTAACTAAAATCTATTATCTATATATTATATTTGCCATTGTATTTTCATTACTATTTGTTTATATCAAATGTAGATTATATTTAAATTTCTTTGACAAATTTTTATATAAAACTGATAAAAATTATTTACAATATTTTGCATTTCATATTATAACATATGGTGCATTAGGTATAATATTTGGATTTACTGATTATTTTCTAATGCTCTTTAAAACTATTATTGTTGAATTATGTATTAATTTTGTTGAAAATTGCAATTTTCTTGAAATTGATGTAGAACAAACTATTTATTCTATTATTTTAAGTGTTGTTAGTTTTACCTTAGGATGTCTAATAAACTATTTTTTTCTGAGTAAAAAGAATTAATATAATGTTTCTTCATTTCATTATTCGGTAATATTATTGACATTTCATGATTTTCATTAAAAATTACATAAATAAATATATATATTGTCACTACTAATAATATTGTTTTATAAATATCCTTCGTTGAAGCATATATTATTGCTGTTAATATAATTATTTGAGATAAAGGATGTTTTAACATTTCTTTTTGTTGTTCTGTTAATTCCAATGATAAATATTTACTTCCAATATGAATTAATGCTATTGACATAAGCGATAAAGGCTCGATCATCTTTAAGTTGTTCTTTATTTGTTATTCCTTTTTTTATTAATATTATATCAAGATATATCGCTATAGCACATATTAATAATAATAAACCGATCTTTAAATCCCATTGTGAAATATAATAAGCAAATAATACTATAAATAGCAATAATAAAGGATTTTCATATACTACAATCATAAAATATGGGTTTTTCATAGATGGGTTTAATGCTATTATTATTACATATAGTATTAATATCACTAAAATCATTGTTTTCCATACTGTATCCATTTTATATTACTATATTACAAAAGATAATATGCTATATGCAACTTTGGAAGAAGCATATAATATTTCAAGTTTCAAAAAACCTAAGAAGAAGAAACTTAGTAAAGATATAGAACCTATACAATCTATAGAACCTATGGAACATAATAACAATATTCATCCATATGATAAATTTGATTCTACTATGGTATCAAATGACCTTTCAAGAACTACTACTCATAATCAATGTGATCCTTTACAAGCACCACCTTATATTTTTCCTATTGAAGAAAAAGCAAAAAAACAATATGAACAAGCTTTAAATGATATGAATAATATTGATACCAAAATTGAATCTAATATTGATGATGAATTAGATGCCTATTTAGATGATGAAGAATATACTGAATTTAATAATACTACTATCGTCCCATATACCAAAAAAACTATTAAAACTACTAGACCTATTAAAATTAATAAAACTGATAAAATTGATAAAAGTAATAAAACTGACAAATTATTTGATCGTATATATGAATTATTTATACTAATTTTATTAGCAATTTTAATTAGTTTAATGTGTGAAACAATTGTTCGTATTGCCAAAAATTAATAATTTTCATCTTGAGTTTCTTCTTCATATAATAAAGTATGAACATATAAAGGATTTATTCTACCAACACGATGTGCTCTTCCTATCGCTTGTGTTCTTTCATTATTCATAGAATGATAAATAATAACATCTGTCGCAAAACTAATATCTATACCAGAACCTGCATAATTTGTATTAAGCAATATAACTTTAATTTCACCTTTACGAAATCTTTCTAAAATATTATTCATACAACTTGTAGTTCCTTTAATTTCAGTATAAGAAATATCATGATTATTAAGATTATTTATAATATTTGAAAAACCATTTTCAATTTTACTGAAAATTAAAAATTTACCTTCCTTTTTATTATTTATAATATCAATTAATGTATTTTCTTTACTTTTTATTTTTACTTTATCATTAGGAGTTGTAATAGTATTATTCGTTATAAAAGTAGTATCTGCTATATTTATTTCCTTTCTGCATTCTGGACACTTTTTATTTGTTTTTATCCACATCATAATACAAGTTGCACAATAAGAATGAGTACAATTCAATATTAAAGGATTCGTTAAATTATCTAAACATATAGCACAATTTTTATCACTTATATTACTTATCCTTACTGTTAAATCTTCAATTTTAGATTCTAATAATAATATTACTTTATTTATACTTTCATATTTTTGTTCTTTTTCTTCATCAGATAAAGCCATATGTTCTATCATATTCTTCTCACATTTCTTATTATGTAAATCTTTATTTAATTTATTTGTAAAACATTCTATTATACCATTTTCAGTAGCTACATTACCACCTATTTCACGCATAATACCTAATAAATCAGATGCATTTAATCTTTCAATTTGTGATCTAGATAAATATGGACGAATTACACTTAACCTATTTAACATTTTGCATTTATATGTTTTTTCAATTATTGGAGGAAGATCAAAACTCTTTTTTATAAATGAATCTTTTGATTTTATTAATATATGATTTAATTCGTTTTTTATTAATTCACGAATTAAATATACATTCGCATTAACACAATACCTTATATTTAATAAATTTGTATAAGTTGCACTTATTAACCACTTATATAAAAACGATATATTACCAATTGACATTAATATATCGTGTGCTTCATCTACAATTACTCTAGCCCAATATTTTATAAAAAAACTATTATGTTCCATATAATTCATAAATTTACGTAAAGTTGTATTTTTTATCAATACTAAATCAAATCTTTCAAAATACTTCTTAATCCTTTCAATATTATTATCATTCGGTTTCTCTATCTTCTTTATTATACGAATATCATCTAACAATAATACACTTAATTTAGTATCATTTTGAATACTCCTCACCCATTGTGTATATACTGGACCTCTTGGAACTATTACCAATGTTGTATTAATATATTTATTTCTTATAACTTCCGTATCATATTTTTGAATATTTGATATAATTGCAGCATTTTTTATTATATCCGTTTGTTTTATTTTTACTTGAGTATTATAACTTTTCAATGAAGAATTATTTATTTTTAAAGTATTAATCGGAGAATGTGCTATAATTGCTAATGCCGTTATAGTTTTTCCATAACCCACTTTTTCACCAATAATACCTATATTTGTTGTTATTTCATAATAACTATTTTCATTTATTTCATCATTATGATATATTCTTTCTTCTTGTTCCATTTTATAAGCTTTACATATACCAGCTAATTGATGTTTTTTTAACGGCAAACTTATTTTTTTATTTTGTTCTATTATTGGAGAATCTTCATCTAACATATCATTATAGTAATACATTCTTATTAATATTAAATATATATTTTTTATATACTTAACTTATAACAAAATGTTTTGTAAAATTAGATGTATAGTATATTGGTGCAAAAAATGCATTTATAAATGTATTAATTGATAATAATATATTAGCAAATGCATCTTTATAATTAATATAAAAATCGTTTAAAATATGTATTAATAATATTAATATTAAAAAACTTGTTAAAAAACTTATAATATCTAAATTACTTAAAACTTCATATAGTATTTCTGAAAACATATTTTATATTATTTATTTAAAATAATATAAAATGTCAAAATCTATTGAAATTAATAATAATTTAATTCAAAGTAATAATACTACTATTCAAAATATTAACACTGAAATTGATAATTTAAAATTAGGTATAGCTGTTAACGATCAATATGAACGTATTAAATATACCAGTTTTGTTGATTGGCACATTAGAATTGAAATATACTCCAATATTACTGATACTACCATATTAAATGAAAATTTATTATATTGTAATTTAATTCCTGATTATATTGATTATATACATTTAGATTCTGATCATACTGAAATATTATATCAAAGTAATCTACAATTTATTGATTATAATAATATTGAAAGTACAAATACACTGGTTCGGGATTATCAATCTGTTAGTAATAAATATAATACTTATCAAAAATATATATTTACTCATAAACCTAATTTATTATTAAAATATAAATTAAATATATTATTAAAACAAGATCATAATGCTAATTTAATATTTCCAATTAATTCATATGATTTTTGTTATTTTGTTAATTATAATTATTATGAAAGTAATATATACGAAAATACAGAAATAAATTTAGTTAAAGGATGGAATACCATTGATTATTTTTTTATGTATAATGATATTCCTGGTAAAATAATTGCATTAGGTTTTAATCCTATTCTTGATTTTGAAGATAAAATTGAATTAATTTATGGTATCTTACCTTATAATGAAAATAAACTTGTTGAAAATAATAACTCTTTACGTTATACCATTTCTACTAAAAATAATACAGATAATCAATATTTTATTCAACAAAAATCTAAACCTATTCTTGATCAAACATATATATTAACTAAATCTTTTATTTATAATTTTACTAATTTAGATTCTTTTCATTTTAGTAGTAATATTAATTTCAATTTTAATATCGATTCTGTTGATTCAACTGATATATCAATTAAATTAAATACAATTACTTTAAATAATATTCATACAGAACCATTATTAATTAATAATTTTAATTTGTTTATTGATAATATTACCTCTAATTCTACACCATTTAATGATAATCAAGAAATTCAAATAAATGAAAGTTATACATTTAATTGTGCAAATTCTGATATTAAATTTTATAATAATACATTTGAAAATAATATAAATATCGATATTAATTGTAATATTGATTTAGAATTTGATAGTATTAATAGTTCTGTGTCATATAATATTGAATTAGAATTTTATTTAGAAATAAGAAGCGACAATAATAATAATAATTTAGATTTTAATCATACAGAAAATATAAATAAACAAACTACAAATAATAATATTATATTTATGAATGATGGTTCTATTGGTATAGGAACTAATGATTCTAAAGGTTATTCATTATATGTTAATAATATTTCTACTTCAAAAAAAGGAATATATTGTGCTGATGATATCACTATCTTAAGTGATCAAAAATATAAAACTAATATTAAAACAATCGAAAATCCTATACAAAAATTAATGGCATTAAGAGGAGTTTCTTATAACAGAATCGATCGCGATATCAATGAAACACGTTATGGATTCATTGCACAAGAAGTTCAAAAAGTTATACCTGAAGCTTGTGATGGAAATAATGGTATTAAAACAACTGATATTGTAGCATTATTGGTAGAAGGTTTTAAAGAATTAGTTAAAAAAAAAATGTAAAAAATTAAAAAAAATAATATAAAAAATGAAATTAAATTTATAATACATTCATTTACAAAATGACCAACAACACTCTTATCCACGAATACCTTATCCCCCTTATTACAAACATCGATTTTAATGAATGTGATAATCCCACTGCTATGAAGACTGTTATTTGCAAACTTCTTACTATTGCCAAAAAGTCTATGAAAAATGAAAAAGAACCTAATGATATGTCAGTTTTGAATGATATTGATTTTTCTTCTTCTTCAGCTAAAATTATAAATACTATTAATTCTACTAAAAAAACTGTTACTATCAAAAGTGATGATTCTGATGAAGAAATTAAAAAAGAAATAAATGTTAATAAAAAATCAGATGTTAAAAAAGAAACTAAGAAAAAAGAAACTAAGAAAAAAGAAACTAAGAAAAAAGAAACTCTTAATAAAAATAACACAAAAACAACTATTGATATATCATCCAATGAAGATGATGATGATTCTGATAAAAAAGATACTGTAAAAGATACTAAGAAAACTGTTAGAACACCTGGTAAAATTAGTGATGAAGAAAATGATAATTCTGATATTGAAGATGCAGTTAGTGATGATGAGTAATTTTAAAAAAATTACTTAAAAATACTAAAAAAAACACACAAAAATTTTATAATTTGTTTAAAAATGATAACATATTTATTATGATTATAGTAATGTCATATAAAAATATAGATGAATATTGTCATCATTTTTCTGAAGGTAATTGCAATAATACCTATTGTATGTATGGTTATCATATTAAATGTAAAAAAAATATAAACTGTTTTAATTTTGAATGTCAATATGGTCATTCTGTATCTTGCAATTTACGTAAATTATTTAAACTAATTGTTAATGAAAATACAAATCCTCAATATCAAAAAAGTAAAAATAAATGTTATTATGCAATCAATTGTTTTAAAACAAATTGTATCAAAGAACATATGATTACTAAAGATGCAATAAAATTTGTAAATCATATTTTAAAAAATAATATTTATTATGATGATGCTTTAATTATCTATAATTTGCAATTTAAAAAACAAACAACAAATATAAAAGATATTAATCGTATAATTCCAGTACAATTAGTAGAACTACCAGAAGCACTAGAAACTGCAAAATCACTAGAAGATATTGATCCTGTTTTAAAAAATAATTTACTTAATTTAACTGAAGCAGAAGATGAACCAATATCACCTATTAAAAATGATCGTGAAGATTTAAAATCTAAACTTTTACAAGAACTAATGATATCTCAAAATAATATTAAACAATTAACAAAAGAATTGTATGATAAAGATATAGCAATTCAAACTTTAATGAATCAAAGAAATTATTTAGAATCTAAAATATATCAAAATAAATCTAAAATTCATAAATTAACAATGAATATAATGTATTTAGGTAATTATTAAATAATAATTAACTCATTAAATTTACAACTTTTACACCTTTGGACATTTAAAATGCCGATTTAACAGCAAAATAAATATCTATAAGTAGTAAAAATTTGATTATTACATAGCGTGTACTATGTATGAATTCTCGTAAATATGTCTGGTCTTCTTCCTATTGTAAATATACTCTTTACAATATTTAACATATTTTGAACGGCATTCTTATCTCTATTATGAATTATCTCGCATTTCTGCTTATCCTCTTGATGAGAAAGTAATCCATTAATAGTTATTTTTTTTATTAACTTTTATATCATTTGGTTTATGACTTTGTCTTATCATAAAAGGTGATATCTCACAATTGCATAGTTTAGATGTCCTAAACTCATTCACTAAATAGGTTCTAAATCCAGCATTCTTAAATATTCTTCTAAACTTTTTACAAATCGTAGGTTCTAACCCACCTATATTACTACTACCCTTATCATAATCACCCATTATAAATACTACATCATTTGGTTCTCCAAACTTTTTAGTAAAGTTCTTTATCATTTTACTCTCGCTTTTTTGAGTATTGATATATCTATTTAATTTAAACTTTCTAAAAAAGGTCTTTTCATAATGAGAAAATAACATTAGGTTCAATTTATTTTTTTCAATCAAGTAATTCTTGATCTTTTCATAATTACAAGTTTTCTTATTATGATTACTTAAAACGCTCTCAATTTCTTTAATATTTTTTCCATTTATAAAGGTTGTATTATTAACTTCTTCAATAATCTTATTATATTTTTTTGTTCTTGTTTCCAATCTTCTTTGATTTTGAGTATATCTAAAGGTTTCTAAATTATGATTGAATTTGAAAATCCATATACATAACTTATTTATATAATTATAATTAGTATTTATATTTTTCCAAAAATAGCAATATTATAATCATAAAATATAACGATTTTTAATTATTTATTAGTTAATATAAAAATTATTGTTATATTTAAATATAATAAATGACTGATAAATCAATTGTAAATAATAAAATATTAAATAGTTTAGTAAATAAAATAAAAAATTTAAGAAAATCTTTTACTAAATCAAAACAAAAAATATCTAGTGACACAGTATATTATAATAATTTAAATAGAACATTATCCGAATTATCAGTTGAATTAAATTCAAATAAATCTTATACTTCTTCCACAAACACATATTCAAAAACAAATTCTTCAAATTATTCTAAAAGAAACAAAAGTTTAGATTTAATAAGAGTTTGCGACAATGATTATGATAGTAATAGCAATTTATCAACAAATAATGATTATAATCACGAAATTGTATTGCCTTACCAACGGTATGCATATAACAAATCACGTAATTAAAGCTTCTAAATAATCTTTTGTTAAAGTTTTTACAAAATGTCCTTGAAAACCGTGTATAGAACCTGGTCTATTAATTCTTAACCACGCAATAGCTATTTCAGGCTTAAAATCTAATTTGTAAATTAACCAAATACATATTAATATACCAGTTCTACCTAATCCTGCTTTACAATGAATAGCTATTAATTCATTATATTTATTAATTAAATTAATATATTTAATAATTATATTATTAGAAGGAATATTACAATCATCGAAATATAAATCATAAATATTAATATTATTTTGTATTAAAATATTAATATCATAATCATTATCATTATTTAATCGTATTAATGTTTTAATATTTTTATCATTAAAAATATTAATCATATTGTATAACTCTTTATTATTTTTCGGTGATCTTAATGCAATCATTTTATCAAAAAAAACATTGTAATCTCTATAATAGAAATTATTACAATATTCATGAAATAAATTATCAAAATTATTTAAAAGAAAATAATTTTGATTTTTAACAAAAATTAATGCTTGAAAACAATCAACTAAACAACTTTCATAACCACCATAAATTCCTATACAATCAGTATAACTTGTAGGGTGATCATTAAATATGTAAGATAATGATCTAATTAAATTTTGTAAATTATAATTACAATTAAATATTAAATAAGCACCTATTAAAAAAATGGTATTTAATAAATATAATGAATCATTATCATTATATACATAATAATATATATTTCTATTATTTATTTTTTTATGTTTTACTTTTGAATTAAATAAATTACAAAAATTATATATATTACTTATATTAACCGGACCATTACTAATTCCTACATTTGCAGTTTCTTCATGATAATCACTTGAGAAATAATAAATATTAGTATTTTGTTTTATTAATTGTATAGTATGTTCTTCATTTAAATGAATATCAATATATATATTTTGTGTAATATAATATTCTTTTATTGATTCTATTATCATTTATATTATATATATATACATTTCATTTTTTTATAATAAAAATAAAACTAATAATAAAGAATTTAATATATTACCGAATCCAAAAAAATATAATGTTATGTATTTAATATTCAATGTAAATAATATATTACCAATAACACCACCTAATAAACCAATTGATGAAATTAATCCTGCAGAAAATCCTATATTATTAGTTAAATGTGGAAATAATCCAAAAATAGTTCCTTCATTTATATTACATAATAATAATATCAATATCAATACTATGTTGTTATTTATCATATCTATACAATAATTTTCACAACCTATTTCTAAAATGTAAAAAACATATATTAATGTTAAAATACCCAATGAAAATGTTATAAATATATTAACTTTAATTTTTTTTCTTACATTATTATATTCATAATTATAATCAGATATTAATCCACCAAGTGGTCTTCCTATTAAATTAATTAACGCATAATAAATTGGTATATTATAAGCATCCCTATAACTTAATTTATATTTATCAATTAAAAAATTATATAATGTCGTGTATAATGATATTTCAAAACCAAAACACATTGCATAATTAAATGCAATTACTAATATTTTAGTATTTGTAACTGTCTTATACAATGTATCTTTTGAATATATTAAATCTATATTTCTTGATAAAGATAAATTAGAATAAATACTTTCATCTATATTTTCTTCAGAATGTTCTTTTAATTCATTATTATTACCATATGGACAATCATCAGTATTATAATAAATTAATTTAATCATTATTATAGTTAATAATGGACACCAACCTATCAATAATAATAATAAAAATATATTATTTATTATTAAATATTCATAAATATATGAATTTAAATAAAATATTAAACCAATACCAAAATTACCAATCGCACCAATAATTCCGGTACTAATACCAATTATATTAATATCAAACATTGTAATTATCCATAATATTGATAAAATAAAATTACCACCATAAATACCATAACCAGAATAAATTATAATTTTTATTATTATATTATTGTGAAATAACGAAGATATCATTAATATATTTATAATTATACCTAAAATAAAAGAAAATGTATAAATTAAACGAATACCATATCTATCTGTCAAATATCCATAAATTAATCGAAAAGGTATGCCAGATATTAAATGAATATTATGTATATAAGTATTTGTAAAAATACTATTATTATCATTTATGACAGTTCTACAACCTGAATGTAATTTACCTTTATATTCATAACAAATATTACAATCATAATTTGTATAATTATCAAATTTACATAAATCTAATTTACATTTTTTATTATTAAAATCACACTTTTCTTTTGTTATGATTCTCTGAAAAGAATATAAATTAAACCAATTCATAAATGATAATAATAATGCTATTGCACTTATATAAAATACCCTTGAATGTGGTCTCTTAATTGATAAAATTGGTATTATATTTTTTGTTTGTTCTTCATAAATAAAATTATATGTATTTCTCCATTTAAATAATGCCTTAATTCTACCATTATTTGGATTATAACATGGATATTGCCAATCTGTAGGTAACCACATATATAATATATATTATATTTTATATTGGTGTAATTATTTTGAAAACATTTTATATAAACGTTCTTTTATTACAAACTATTTATATATTATATTTTATATTGGTGTAATTATTTTGAAAACATTTTATATAAACGTTCTTTTATTACAAACTATTTATATATTATTTTTTTTTAGAAAATATTTATAATTTTATTATAGATATCCTTAATACAAAAAAAATTGTATATTTATTAGTATAATATTAATAATGTCAACAAAATTATAGATATGAAACAATATCAATAATAATTTATATATATATATAAATTATAAAAATGATTTAATTTAAATATATTTAATAAATAAATATGCCAAAATCTAAATTAACTAAAGATCAACTTATAGAAAAATTAAATAAACATTTTTCAAAAAATAATGATTCATATTTTTTTGAAAATATTCTAAAAATATTATCAGTTAAAGATATTCTTAAATCATTAACCGTAAATAATCTCAATTCATTACTTGGTAATATAAAAGATGATTTAAGTCAATCTCCAAATGGTCCCGCAAGTTCTGCTGGTCCTGCTGGTCCTGTTAGTCCTGTTAGTTCTGTTGGTACTACTAATATAGGAGATGTAGATACTAAAATTATTCCTTCTATAGCTCCTGTAATAGCATCTAAATCTAAAACTACATTAGCACAATCTTTAAGTTATTTGCCTTTTAATACAAAGAGAGATCTTAAATCACCTGAAAGTTTTGATCAAAAAGTAGAAAAAATTAAATTAATAAGAACAAATGCAAATAAACTTAAAGCTATTATGCAAATTACTCAATTATTTGAAAATGATATAATTAAAATGAGAAATAATTTAAATATACAAATTATTAATTATTTATCTCTTAGAGAGGATACTTTATTATATATAGGTAAAGTATTAACCGGAAATTTAAAAGATCAAAATGTTGTAGTTAAAGTTCAACCTAGGATACCTCAAGTATTAGCTCCCAAATTACAATTTGGATATCAAGTTACTACAGAACATAGCACAATGAGTACTTTTGAAAAAAACTGTAATGATTTACCAATGCCAAAAGCATATGAATATGGAATGATCGCACCTTTGTGTAATGGTGATATTGAACGCTATACTTTAGTATCTGAATTATTAGGTATTGATTTAGCAAAAGGTCTTAAATTCAAATTAGTTGATAGAATTAAAAAAGATATTATTTCTAGTATTAAAGCTTTTCAAATAATGCATAAATGTAATTTCCTTCATTTAGATATTAAACATGAAAATATTGTTTATTCTGATTCAACTGAAAAAAATATTAAAATTATAGATTTTGGAAGCACTGAACGTATTTATAATAGAAATAATGTAAGAAATTTTGAACCTAGAAAACCAAATGAAGGCACACCATTATATATGGCTACAATGCAACATAATACATCTATTCAAGATTATATGGACGATCTACAAGCATTTGCTTGGATGTTATTAGATCTTTTAGGTGATAAACCAATTGCCCAAGGAATGCCTTGGGGCAATAAAAAACTAAATGAACTTAAAAATGCAAAATTACATTTCATTGAAAATTGTAAAAATGATTCCTATACAGATACTATCCAAAATGGAACTTTAACAAAACATAATATCGGTATAATAGGTGAATTAGCTGATTATACAATAGCAAGAGCAGATAAAAGAGATAAATATACAACAGATAAATATATAATGCATAAAAAAACTAATGAAAAATTATATTATTGCGATTATAATGATCAATATTATACAGATATTATAAATATTATTAATAAATTAAAATAATTTTTATAGACATCATAATAAACCATAATATATTATTAATAAATTAAAATATTTTTTATACATCCATAAATATATATGGATTTCTTGATAAAATATACCAATCTAGATCCTCTAAATTTCCATTTTTATAATGATTTTCTATTAATTTTATTGCTTTTTTTGATGGATTAAAACATAACCAATAATAATCTATTTTTTCTGGATATTTATTACTAAAATAATCAATTAATATTGGATTCATTAAAATTTTTTTAATTGATATTCCTTTATTTTCTTTTATTCCTAATTCAATTAAATCTATTATCTTTTTATTAGAATTTTCACATATAAATTCCCAATCAATTTTTTTTATATTATTTTTTAATATATTTATTGCATTCTTATTTGTTGATAACCATCTCCAAGATATTTTTTGTTTTATATTCATTTTATTTAATATTTCAATTGGTATATTTTCTTCTTCTTTTATTTTTTTTTCAATTAAATGAATAGCATTTGAATTTTTAGATAAATATTTCCAATTTAATCGATTTGTTTTTCTTTTATATTCATTATCAATTATTTCTATTGCATTTTCATTTTGACATAATTCATTCCAATATGATTTACGTCTATAATTTTTTTCATAATTTATTTTATCTTGTATTAAATAAACACCATTCGGATTTAATGCTAAATTACCCCAATTTATTTTATATTTTGTTTGTAAATTAGGACTTTCATTTTGTTGAATTTTTTGATCAATTAATTCTATTGCATTTTTATTTATTGATAAAGCACTCCAATTTATATTTTCAGGTTTTCTCATATTTTCTTTTTCTATTATATCAATTAGTGATGGATTAAGACATATCATAAACCAATCTAAATTTTTACTATCTGGATTTTTATTATATTCTTCTGTAATTAAATCCACTGCATTTACATTTGAACATAAAATATTAAAATTCAGTTCTTGTTTTGGAATCCAATTTTTCAATTTATATTGTTTTGGAAATAATGTTGAAAATTTTGATATTATTAAGGATTTTATATCCAGTGGTAATTTATATAATTTTGTTTCTTTCATTTTTGTATGTATTGAATCAGGCGATTTTTCATAATTATCTTCTATTATATGTAAATATTTACAAAACTTATTTATTTGATCATAATCTTTATTTAATATTCTTTCCAATTCTCTAATTTTATTTTTATCTTTACACATTTCTGTAAATTCTTTAATACTTAATTTAAATGTTTGACTTGTTGCTATTGTTGATTCTTTTAATTCTTGAATTTCATTAATTGTTAATGGAGATGGATAATCTTCATTCGGTTTTATTAATAATGATAATAATTCACTTTTTTTTTCTATTTTTTTCTTTAATGGATGATTACTCATTTATTATAAAAAATGATTATTATTTTACATATATATAAAATGATTTTATTTTTTTTATATAATTAATATAATGAATAAAATTGATATTACATTATTACATTATTTATATTTCAATTCATCAAAACAAACCGTATTAAATTATTTAAATCAATGTAAGTGCTGTATTAGACATCAGGATAATAAACCTTATATTTATAATAATATTGAGTTTGTAACAAAAAATAAAAAACGTAAAAAATATGAATGTTTTTGTGATTGTAAATGTAGGCATTATGCTAGAGATATTTGTAAAAATATTGAACTTACTTTCTATTTAGAAGATTTTTTTTCTTAATTGTTATAATACCCCATCAAAATATACTCAATCATATCAATATTGAGCAACATTAAATATTTTTTACATTTTTTTATATTTGATGTATTATCTTTTTGCAAATCTTCATAATTATTATGATATAAGATATAATTATTATCCGCTGTATTATATTTCATATTACGATAACCATAATATATCTCATATAGTATGTCTTCAATAACATTGTTGTCTTGTTCTTCAATAAATTTGATATATTTTTGAATTTCTTTGTTGTGTTTGATTTGATCTTGGATGGAAGCAGGCAGTTTGTTGTAGAACATTCTTGTTTTTACTATAAAAAGTATTATCATTTTTTTGTAATTTTTAATATTTTTTTTACATATTTTTATAATCCAAAACCTGTTAAATCCTCAAAACCACCCGGTAAATTAGTTTTTCCCGTTTCTGGATGTTTCCAAGAAATTTTATTTGTATATCTATTTACATAGTAAATTAATGATTTATTATCAATTATTAATGATGAATTATAATATTCATACCAATCACTATATTTAGATAATTTAGGTTGATATTCAATTTTTAATTTTCTATTATTTTCAAAATATTTCTGTTCTTCAACAATATATTGTGGTAATTCTTTTTTTATTCTTCTATCATTCATTTCATCCAATGATCTTTTATTATCCCATCCATATTTACCATTCTGTAAAATATGATTATTATTTATACATTTATTATTTATACATTTATTATTATATGGATAATAATATATATTATTTGTATTTGGACAATAATAATGTTTTATATCTGTTTTATTACAAAAACATTCTAACATATCATCGCGCAAATCATAAACAGACATTTGATTTTAAATATATTATCATATCATTTTTAATATAATATAAAAATGATTGAATTTTTATAATTTCAATTATGAGTTTAAAAATTAAGAAATATTGCAGACATGGTAATTTAAAAAATATTTGTTATGAATGTTATTCAACATTCTTTTGCATACATAAAATTAATAAAACTTATTGTAAAATTTGCAAAATTAAGAAACAACCTGTTAATAAAAGTAAAAAACTTAACAATTATAATATTTTTATTAAAAATAATATAAATATTGTTAAACAATTATATCCAAATAATACTTCGCATAAAAATTTTCAAATTATTGCAGAATTATGGCATAATTACAAAAAAAATGGTAATAATTCAAATATACCAATTGATGATTCAAATATACCAATTGATGATTTAAATATACCAATTGATGATTTAAATATACCAATTGATGATT
>Ga0233432_10001574_pt1 | contig 21999 bp, 11 predicted proteins | sample SI_122_August201_6_FD_179870 | JGI IMG/M metagenome (GOLD analysis project Ga0233432, IMG submission 179870) | Seawater microbial communities from Saanich Inlet, British Columbia, Canada - SI_122_August2016_10_MG | ecosystem: Environmental > Aquatic > Marine > Inlet | place: Canada: British... | reverse complement strand
AGTCAGAAGTCCATACCGCGATGGCGTGCATACCGAATCGGAGCTATGGCCGTTCGTAAAGCTGACGCCCTCCTTCGCTAACCGATCCAGATTCGGCGTCTCGAATTTCGCCTCTGGGTTTAACGCGCTCGAATCACCAAAACCTTGGTCGTCCGAGTAAATGACAATAATATTGGGTCGCTTGGTTTCCGCGGACGAAGCCAACAAGGGAAATATAACGAAAAATAAAATACAGAATACAGAGGTTAGATTTTTCATAAAAGTGGGGCGAAATAATTAACGAACGAATATATTCCCGATTTTCAGCACGCAACTCGACAAAAAACGAAAGGTTATTCATCAAGTCGGTGAATAAGCGCAAACCGTTGCGTTTCGCGCCACCCTTCCCTAATTACATCGGGTGGACAGGGGCCTCCCGACGCGATTTGAGCACCAAGAATCAATCGTTCGGATCGACTAGATTCCGCCAATCCGGATAGATTGGCCGGTGCTCAGTGGTACTATCCCCTTTTTCAGTTGGAGCTGGCGGGGTCTCGTCCAAGAACGCCTGAAGCCGTTCGCGAACGAGCTCTCCACGTTCTCCAGCCGAGCCTTCCACCAAATCACTGGCCTCCTTGAGGTCCTTCGGAACTTCGAAAAAGCGGCCATCGCGATATAACTTAAACCGTTCCGTCCGAGCAAACTGTACGGGGACCTTATTCCAATACGGCTGATAGTGAGTAAACACCCAGTCCCGCGGATTGCCTGCCTCGCCTCTCAAACGCGGCAAAAAGCTGCGGCCATCAATCGGATCAGTTGAATCCATTGCGACTCCCGCCGCATCCGCAAGCGTCGCGTAGAAATCGGTAAAATCGATCAAGTCATCTAAAGCTGCTCCATTTGGCGTCTGCCCTTTCCAATAAGCCACGAAAGGAACGTGATTCCCCATATCAGTTGGACCGCCCTTCCCGCCTTTGATATCCTGCCCCTGCCAACGCGAAGTGATCCCAACGCCCGTACCATTGTCTGCAGTGAAAAGTATAATCGTGTTCTCAGCCAAGCCGAGGGATTCCACTTTGTCTGCAATCTTGCCGACAATCTTGTCCATGTAATTCACCATCGAAACGAAGTGCTCTTTGTTTCGCGTCTTATCCCATTCGTTCGCTGTCGCCTTAGAAGCGTTCCCTATCGAATCAGGCGTGGGCACGAACGGATCGTGAACGAGCACCATCGGATAGTAGAGAAAGAACGGATCCTCCGCATTGCGCTCCATAAAATCACAAAGAAAGTCGCTCATTTGGTCAGGACCATAGGCGCCCGCGTTTTCCTGCTTCGTTATGAATTTCCCATTGGTCTCGATAGGCGGATTCCAGAATCGCTCGCCGCCAATATCACCCGATTTGCCGGTCGTTACTTGCCAAAGAAAATACTCGTCGAAGCCAGCTTTAGCTGGACGCGTTCCATCATCGTGCCCGGGCAATTCATTATAAAGTCCGTTAAGCTGCCACTTTCCCGCGATCGCAGTCTTATACCCGGCTTCCTGCATCAGATGTCCGAACGTTTTTTCATTCGGATTCAAATAACCAAAATGAGTGTAATTCCGAAAGTTATACTTTCCGGTCATAATCTTCACCCGCGACGGCGTACAAATCGGAGTCGAAAAACAATTTTTGAAACGGATTCCCTTCGAAGCGAGTTCATCGATTCGCGGGGTCAGGTAATCCTCGCCGCCGTAACAGCCAAAAGCTTCCCAGCTCACGTCATCCGCCATTATCACAATAACGTTCGGCTTATTTCCGACTGAGCGGTCCGCTCCAGACAGCACGGTCATACCAAATATGAACAAAAACAAGGGTAGCATGGCAAGTCTCATGAAAAACGGCTACCTAAAAGCACCCACAAGGTCAGCTCTTTTTTTGCTAAGTCTGTCGATGCGCATCAACTTGCCCGAAATTCGTCACAAACCCACGTGCGTCCCTCACGTGGGTTCTGCAATTCTTCCAGACTTACGCAGACTCCACCGGTCCTGCCCAGGAGACGATTTAATGATTAACTCCCCTAGGCAATAAAAACGCTCTGCTTCGATTGAATACTACGCTCGTCAATTTTTTGGCGGTAAGCCGATCGATATTCTCTCGGCGTCAACCCCACCTGCTCGCGGAAACGTCGATTGAAATTCGATAAATTGGAAAACCCGCAAGCGAAGCAAATTTCCACTATTCGCCTGTCTGAAACCTGCAAGCCTTGGCATGCGTGATCTATTCGAATCTCATTCAAAAACTCCGTAAACGTCTTTCCCGAAACGCCGCGGAAAAATCGACTGAATGCCGAACCGCTCATCCCCACAGCGCGAGCAACGTCGTTCTGAGAGATGCTCTCGCAAAACCGCTCGTTTATAAACGCATACGCTTTATTGATACGCTGATCGCCTGCTATTGAATTCGGCTTTGCATATTGGAGGCTCGAAAGCTCCACTCCCCCTGCACTCGCCGCCAAGCCATCCAGTAGTTTCAATAACAATTCGATACGGCTCGCCCCATGGGCCTCCTTTAACTGCTCCATCACCCCGACTGTCCCCTCCACGATCGGACCCGTAAAATGCAAACCACGGGCGGATCGATCCCAAAGCGCCCTGATCGCTTTCATTTCCGAAATCTCCCAAAACCGATCGCCCAATAAATTCAAATCGAACTGCATCACCAACGACCGAGCCCATTCGGGATCCTGAGACACCGGTTCGTCATTGAAATACATGTGAGGCAATCCACCGCCAATCATCACCAAATCCCCCGGGCAAAATCGACCAATATGGTCTCCGATAAAACGCCTTCCCACACTTGAAGCGATGTAGGTTATCTCGATCTCCGGATGAAAATGATGAGGACAATTGAATACCTCTCCAGTGAACTCCGAACACGTAAATGAATGCCCCTTCGAGTGCGTTATCTTTTCAAAATAGAGCTTCATTTATCAAACCGTTCTACAATTATTCGAAAACTAAGCATCAAAGTATCAATTTTTGCAATATCCGAGTAGGATTGAACTTCATTAATACGCTAATCTCTGGGGCTCACATTTCTGCCACGCAGTTTTAAATCCAATACAAATCCCGACATATGAACACAGAAACCCTCGATCTCGAATCCGAGTACACGATTACTGGCGAGCAAATCGAACGCTTCCAGAGCGACGGCTACATTAAACTAAAGAACGTCCTCTCCCCCGAGGTCATTGCTCACTACCAAGCTGAGATCACAAAAACCGTCAACGCTCTTAATCAGGAGACTCGCGAAATGAACGCACGCGATACGTACAGCAAAGCTTTCCTTCAAATAATGAACCTTTGGCGGACCAACGCAGTCGTCGAGGAATTCATCAAAAGCAAACGCCTCGGTCGCATCGCCACTCAACTAATGGGAGTGAGCGGCGTCCGCCTCTACCACGACCAAGCCCTCTACAAAGAACCAAGTGGTGGATACACGCCTTGGCACGTCGATCAATACTATTGGCCGCTTTCCAACAACAACACAGTGACCGCTTGGATTCCCCTCCAAGCTGTACCAATGGAAAAAGGACCGCTAGAATTTTCAATTGGCAGCCAAAGCATCGCTTTTGGACGCGATCTCGAAATCAGTGACGCAAGCGAAAAGAAAATCGACGAGCACCTAAAACTCTCCGATCTCCCTATCGACAGTTCGCCCTTCGATCTAGGCGAAGTCAGTTTCCACTATGGATACACCTTCCACCGAGCCGGTCCCAACACAACCGATCAGACGCGCAAAATCATGACGATTATCTACATGGATAAAGACATGCGACTCGCTGAACCGAAAAACCAAAACCAGCAAAACGACTGGGACACATGGATGCCAGACGCCACAATCGGGGAGATTATCGACACCGAACTAAACCCTGTGATCTACCAAGAGAAATAATTTCCAAAAATTGCTTCGAAGGTAGCTACCGATCTCCGAGCGTCCATTAATCGTCAAGGTCGCTAAACGAATACTCCGTTCAATATCGCGGCCCGAAACTCGCCGTCAGACCTAATTACTCAAACCCGCCACGATGGATTCAGTGTACCTCAGTTCGCCGGTAAATGCGTCGTAGTACTTGAACATTACTTGCGGATGCGGGAAGGCCACCCAACGTTCGTCGCCCCGCTGTATTGGACTATTGAAAACATTGTTGATCTGAACGACGCAATAATGCGGATGGATTCGCTCCAGGCGCGGAGCGTCGCCTAGCACATAGGATGACCAGCGAATCTCGCATTCGCGCGGACCGTATTTGAACAGGCCATTGGCAGGACGATTTCCTTCGTCCACGGCTGGTACGTGATTGACCGAGTTGCCGGGACCAGATGCGAATTCCCATATATTCGGCGTTACCTTAATCGCAAAGCTATTGTGCAAATCGCCGGTCATCATGAAAAATTGCTTCGGTTCGCGTTTCTCGAAAAATTCGATAAGATCCTCTCGCTCTTCGAGAAAGACCGTCCACGCATCGTCTTTGGCTACGGCTAAATTAAGGTCGCTGCCGCCACCATTGCCGACATGCGGGATCATGAAATCGACCGACGATGCCATGAAAAAGAAATCCGCATCCGATTGATCGATCGTATCCTTCACCCACTTCAGCTGCTGCTTACCCAAAATCGTCGCTCCAGGCTGTGCAGGATTTTTCACATCATGCATCGAACGATGCGAACGCGTATCGAGCAAAAGAAACTCGCAATTGGCTACGCGGAACGATCCATACGAGCGACGACCCACCGAGTAAGCCGCTTGGCCATCTGCCCGGCCTGCAGGTTCAATTTTCAAGCGATGCTTATCGATAACCTTTACGATTCCATAAACTCCCGAATTCGGATCCCCTGGAATCGCATCGAGATCGCTAGACATGATGCCGTCAGTAGGCTTGCCCCAATGGACGTGCAAATTCGCGTAGTCTTCGACCGATAGCGATGTGAAATCCACATTGGGATCGTAAAGCACGTCGCTCCCTTTTTCGAACGTTCCTTTTCCAAATCGAGCCTTCTTGTCATGAGCCACTGGATTCGCCCAACCCAAATAATCAAACCATCCCTTAACTGCCGTATCACGAAAAACAGCTCGGCGATTAACGTATCCAACTTCTCCAGTGCCGTAAATATCGTTGATAAGTTCATGATCGTCGAATGTGAAGAAGCTCGGCACTCTACTGTGCCACTCCATCATATTGCGACCGCGATTCATATAAGTTTTGTAATTCTCCCAAACTCCGGTCACCGCTGGCGCCAGGTTTACAATATCCGGTTTTTCACTTGGTCCCGCTCGAACTTGCTTCAACCATGCATCCGCCGGAAAGTCGCGATCCTCTTCGTATAGCCAGTCCCCATTTAAAATCGCGAAGCTTACATGGTCCGCGACCTGATCGTTCAACGTATCGTAGATTGGCATACTCGGCCCCACACTCGATTGGGGCTTCTGATTCACACAGGAAACGAATTCGAATTGGAAGTTGAATAACCCCTCTGGGTTATGCTCGTCATTTGCGAAATCGCTCCCTCTTGGCAACGTCCGAAACGAACCTGCTAATCCTCTATCCACAGTGTAATAGTAGAGTGTGTCTGGATACAGATTCGTTAGCGTTACGACTCCCGTGTTATCGTTTTCCAGTTTCGTATCCACGTACTCCGATACCATCAGCTGTTTGAATTTCTCCGTGCCGTATCGAACGGAGACTTCGCCTGGGATATTCGTCCGTACCCAAATGCTCATTGTCGTCGGACCCGGCCTCCCTAACATCGGCCCGTGAGTGACCTTAAAGTCCACTATCGAGGTGTCAGCTAGGAGAAATGAAATCGAAAACGAGAGAATCAGGAGTAGAGAAACGAGTTTCATGGCTAAAGACTAAACAGGGGTCCTCCTGGGAGGCCAAGCGAATACGTGCCTAACCAAAGTCAAATGGCATTCATATTCCGAGAGAATCTCCAGTATGCCGAAACCGGAGAATCAACCTAAAACCAATATCGGAGCCGACCACTCCTGAGCTATGCGACTATGCCATAATGCCCTTGACCAAACGGCCATGCACATCGGTCAGGCGGAAACGGCGGCCTTGGAATTTATAAGTCAGTCGTTCGTGATCGATGCCTAAAATATTCAACATCGTTGCATGGAGATCGTGCACATGCACCGGATCCTGAGTGATATTGTAGCAATAGTCATCTGTCGCTCCGTAGCTAATACCGGGTTTCACCCCCGCCCCTGCCATAAAGATCGTAAAGCAGCGCGGATGGTGATCCCGTCCATAATCTACTTCAGTCAAGGCTCCTTGACTGTAAATCGTCCGTCCGAACTCTCCGCCCCAAACGACCAAAGTATCCTCTAGTAGTCCGCGTTGTTCTAGATCCTCAATCAAAGCGGCCGTGGCCTGGTCCGTATCGTAGCACTGTCCTTTAATCTGCTTAGGCAAGGTCTTATGCTGATCCCAACCCATGTGGAAGAGCTGCACAAAACGAACGTCCCGTTCAACCAACCGACGGGCCAAAATGCAATTATGAGCATAGCTCCCCTTGTTGCGAGATTCCGGACCGTAAGCGTCGAAGGTTCGATCCGACTCGTCTGCCATATCAGTCAGCCCTGGAACCGAAGTCTGCATCCGGTACGCCAGTTCGTATTGGGAAATACGCGTCGAAATTTCCGGGTCGCCCACTTCCTCGTAACGTTTCTGGTTAATCGCGTTGAGATCGTCTAACATGCGCCGTCGCATAGGTCGATTCACTCCGTGCGGGTCGTTGAGGTAAAGCACTGGATCACCGACTCCACGAAACTTAACTCCCTGGTGCGTCGTCGGCAAAAACCCGCTTCCCCATAGACGATCGTAAAGCGGTTGTCCTCCAGGGCGCCCCGTTCCCGTGGAAATCATCGACACGAAAGTAGGCAAATCTTCGTTCATGCTTCCCAGTCCATAGGAAAGCCACGACCCGATCGACGGACGTCCCGCAATCTGCGAGCCGGTTTGGAAAAAAGTGATCGCCGGGTCGTGATTGATCGCCTCCGTGTACATCGATTTAATGAAGCACAATTTATCGGATACGCGGGCCACGTTCGGCATCAATTCGCTCACCCACGCCCCGCTGCTTCCATGCTGCTTAAAATTAAAAATCGTGGGAGCCACTGGAAAGCGCTTTTGCCCAGACGTCATTCCAGTCAGACGCTGTCCCTGCCGCACCGAGTCTGGCAGGTCCTGATCGAAGCGATTAGCCATCTCCGGTTTCCAGTCGAAAAGATCCAGCTGAGACGGAGCCCCCGATTGAAAAAGATAAATAACGCGCTTCGCCTTCGCTGTAAAGTTAGGGAATGCCGACGATGTATCCGCTCCCAGTAAATCCTTCCCTAATAGGCTCGCTAGTGCAGCTGAGCCTATTCCATTCGCCGCTCGACCGAAAAACTGGCGGCGATTCATCAAGTAACGCGATTCGAGAAGTGGGTCCATGGGTGGAAGAAGTTGAAATTAGGAATTTTGAATCTGGTACATCATCTTGAAAGTTTCATATGTATAGATCATTAAAACGACCATTGAAAATCAAATAACCACCGAGAACACTGATATTATAAGGGTTAAGCCTGATCATCAGTGTATATCAGTGTCCTCAGTGGTTTAATGAATTCTTAGCCTTGGTTTTCGCAGGTCGCTCTTTGATTCAATGGTATCAACGTAATTCATAAGACTATGCACTAGGATCTAAGATTTCGGATTTAATACTTATTCCTTAGTGACGGTTTCGTCGAGGTTGAGCAGTGTACTGGCGACCATGGTCATAGCCGCTAATTCTGGGGAACTTAGATCCGGGTGAGCCCTCGAAGCTCCTGTAGTAACCAAACTGTTCGCGCGTTCGGGTTGGGTTCTAAATTCGGAGAGGTAATCTTCGTAACCCGTTTCCAATATGGAAAGCGTCTCTTCTTCCGGAGACCGAGCCAAGACCAGTCGATGCCCGAATTCGATGCGATCCGAGGACGATTCTCCACCTTCGCGAAGCATCCGCTCCCCGAGAGCTCTGGCCGCTTCGACGAATTGAGGATCATTCATCAAATTCAACGCCTGCAAGGGCGTATTCGTTGCATTGAGACTAACTGAACAAATTTCACGTGACGAATTGTCGAAATTCATCATCGATGGCGGTGGTACTGTCCGGCGCCAAAACGTGTATAGACTTCTCCGATACAAATCATTGCCTTTGCCAACGATATACTTGTAGCCCTTTGCGCTGACTTCATCCCAAAGTCCTTCCGGCTGATAAGGCATCACCGGCGGACCTCCCTGTTCGTCTGCCAGCAATCCGGAAACCGCTAGAGCTTGATCCCTAAGCGCCTGACCGTACAATCGAAATCGAGGACCTCGAGCGAGAAGCCGATTATCAGGATCTTTCTCCAATAGCGTCTCACTAAAGCTCGACGATTGACGATAGGTCGAACTCATGACGATTTTCTTCTGCATCGCCTTCACATCCCAATCGCTTTCGATAAACGAAGCCGCCAGGAAATCGAGCAATTCAGGGTGACTGGGGACTTCGCCTTGGGAGCCGAAGTCTTCCGGCGTTTTAACCAATCCGATTCCGAAGTACATCTGCCAGTATCGATTCACCGCAACACGAGCCGTCAGCGGATTATCGGGATCTACAATCCATTGAGCCAAGCCCAATCGATTGCGCGGCAACGACGAATCCATTCGAGGAAGAGCATCCATGGTGCCCGGCTCCAGTCGCTCGCTTTTATCAGGTTGGTCATAGGCTCCGCGGGTTAGCAAGTAGGTCTCTCGCGGCGTATCCATTTCCTCCATTATACTCACTTCAGCTACATGCTTTTTCTCGAAAGCATTTAGCTCCGCTTTTTGATTTGCTAGCGCTTTCGACAAACGAACCCCCTCCGGGTCCGTCTTGATCCAGGCGGATTGCAAAGACGATCGAGCCGTTTCGTCGAGACTGGAAAACAACAAGTTCTGCGGATCCGCTTTCGACAAAGTCTCGACCTGATCGGGATTCAGAGTTTCGTCGTAAATTTGAACATCGTCAATCACGCCGTTTCTGAAAGTAGCGTCTCGCTGCATATCCAAAGCATCCTGCTGGGCTCGAGCCCCAACAATCAGCGCTTCGGCAGTTTCGATCGGCGCGTCCAAGGCGTCCAATTCGATCACCGATTCGACCGCTTGACCATCGAGATAGAGCCGAACGCCGGAAGCTCGACCGCTCCCATCCCAGGTTACTCCCAGGCGAGCCCAGGCTCCCTTCGCAACAACAGTCTCACTCGCGACTTCGATACCGCGCTTCTCACCGAAATTATCGAATAGCTGAAAAGACATACGGAAAAACTGGCGGTCTCCGACCTCCTCGAGCATCAAGCGATAGCCTCGCTGCGAGCCCGATTCCACAATCGCCAACACAGGACCCTCGGATCCCGCAAAGACTTTAGGCGTCTGGACGTTGACCAGCCAAGACCGCGGCTGCCCGGAATCGAATATCTCCCCATGCGGCTTATCGACTCTTACCATGGTCGAAACGCCGTACTTCAAAGCGCCCCCGTACTTTGCATTGGCCGCTCGAACAAAGACCTCGTTATTCCGGCTCCTCAAAGTCACTTTTCGTTTAGCGTTTCGAGCATCGAAGGTTCTCGTTTCCTCAACCACATCGAATGGCAGATGCAAATTTGCTCTGGGTGCAGTCTTCAATGCATCCAATTCGTGGCGACGCTCTTCAGTCTCTTGATCGATCCATGCGAAGAAACGATCTTCGCTCCGCTTTGGTAGCGATCGAATTCCCCCTGTCGTCGATTTTACCCTCCCCTTCAATCGCTCATGCTCTTCGTAGGTGCCACCCTGATACACCGCCATATTGGGCTTCGGGGCCAAAGTTCCATCGCGACCATTTTCCGGAATGTTATGAAAAAAGGCGAACATCTCGTAAAAATCCTTCTGCTTAATCGGGTCGTATTTGTGATCATGGCATCGAGCGCAGCCCATGGTCAACCCGAGAAAAACCGTCGATGTCGTCTCCACGCGATCCGCCACATATTCGACCAAGTACTCTTCCGATATGATTCCACCTTCGTTATTGATTCGATGATTTCTATTAAATGCAGTAGCCAATCGCTGATCCCGCGTAGGCTCCGATAATAAATCTCCCGCCAACTGCTCCACAGTGAAACGGTCGAAAGGCATGTTATCATTATAGGCTCGAATAACCCAATCGCGCCAAGGCCACTGCGAACGCTTGATGTCATTTTGATAACCTCCGGAATCGGCATAACGAGCCGCATCCAACCAGACCAGCCCCATACGCTCGCCATAGCGAGGGGAAGTAAGCAAGCGATCCACCACGCATTCCCAAGCTTCGGGACTGTCATCCTCCAAGAACGCATCCACCTCTTCGATCGTCGGAGGCAGACCCGTCAAATCCAAAGTGACCCGACGAATCAGAGACGTTTTTTCCGCTTCAAACGAAGGAGCCAAACCTTCGTCTTCCAAGCGAGCCGCAATAAAGCGATCGATCTCGTTAGCGCTCCATTCCGAATTGGACTTTGAAATCAGTGGCGACGCGGGTCGCTTTATCGGTTTGAAGGACCAATGCTTGTCATAGGGAGCTCCCGCCTCGATCCATCGATCCAAAACCTTCTTTTCATCGTCACTCAAGGAAAGCTTCTAATCGACTGGCGGCATGAGATCCTCTTCGATGTCTTCCCAAATTCGCCAGTGCAAATCGCTCTCTTCCAGATTACCCGGAACAATCCCGAAATAGTCACCAAGGTCTGCGATGGCCGCTTCCCTCGAATCCAACCGAAACTCCGAATCCTGATTGTCGGCATCCGGACCGTGACACTGATAGCACTTGTCGGAAATGATCGGCCGAACATCGCGATTGAAATCGATAGACGACTGCCCCTGGACTAGGGTCGACAAACCCAAAGATACAACAGTCGAAATCGCTAACCCGGGAATTCGCAACAGCGACATTCCCTTCAATTGATTTTCAGCGAACAAAACGCTCTCTTCGCTATTATTCGAACGACGCATTATTTGGTAGAATTCCTCTATTAAGTACTGGGGAATCTAAAGTAGACTACTCCAAAATATCACTCCCGAATAAGCTTTATTATCCCGTGTTTACTGTATGTGCTGTTGGATCCGCAATTGGACTGATAGCATTTCCTACAGGCGTTTGACCACCGCGTAGTAAGCGCTGATAGAATCTCCCCCCATGTTGAATATGCCTTGGAGGTTAAAATCCCCGGGCTCGAGATCGACCGTAAAGGTCACGCTTTCCGCGCCCTTCTTAACTGGTTTTTCGTCAGAGAAATCTCCAATGCTCAGCATGGCCGAGCTCACGTCGAATCCCATTCCAGGAGTCTCCCGATAAGCGACCAATCCTGGAACAGACTTTCCTGGTTTAACATCCGATTCGATCGACTTGGATACCTCGCGCGGCCAACGGCGCAGAGCGATTTCAAACGTACCCGATTTTTCAACACGGACAGCCCAATGGCCCACGCCCTTTTGCCCTTTGCGGATACTACTTTGGTGCCAAGGCGGATTGCCATCGGTCAGCCAATCGTGAGCGGTAAGCTGAGTCGGATTGTCAGCCTTGTTGCCAAGCACCGCACGTTCATCGACTACGAAGCCAGGCGAAATGCTCGCCCACCAGCGATCGTATTCTCCACGCAAGCGTTGAACGACTTCTGGATTCGATTTCGAAATGTCTTTCTTCTGCTCAGGATCACGACTCATATCGTACAACTCTTCGCCATTTATCAAACGCCAGCGCTTTGTCATAGTCGCAGACTTACGCCACTTGATCGGATCGCGCACGCGTTGAGAATCTGTAATGATCACTCGGTCCGGCCATGGAGTTGGCGTTTGATAGATAAGAGGAGCCAAGGAACGACCGTCAAAACTGTAGTCCATCGGTCCATTCAATCCGCACAATTCAATCAGAGTCGGGAGGATATCGATATGGGCAGTCAGTTCATTAATATCGCGACCTCTCGTCAAATTTCCCGCTGGCCAATTCATAAAAAACGGAACGCGGTGCCCGCCATCATATTCGCTCCCTTTTTTGCCACGCATACCGCCGCTATTAAGCTTATCGCCAGACGCCGTGCCGTTATCGGTCGTGAAGATGAAAATCGTGTTTTCGGTCAGTCCTTTGCGCTCGAGCCATTTGCGCATCGCTCCGACGTTCTCGTCCACATTCGCAATCATACCATAGAATATAGCTTCCCGATCCGAAATGCCCTGCTCAGCATAGGGCTTCCAATACTTGTCCGGGCAATGAAACGGTCCGTGAGGTGCGTTGGTCGAAATATAGGCCAAGAAAGGTTTCCCATTATCCACGCTTTCTTCGATAAAGCGCTTCGCTTCTTGGAAATAGACATCCGTGCAGTAACCCTTATACTTCTGCGGTTTGCTATTGTGGAAATAGGTGTCGTCAAAGTACGAGTTGTCCCAAAAATCAGGCGTTTGACCAACACCGCCGCCACCGTGGCGAACCACTTCCGAGAACCCCCGGTCTTCCGGCCGATAAGGATAGTTATCGCCTAAATGCCATTTGCCGAACATTCCGGTCTCGTAACCGTTGTCGAGGAAAGCCTGCCCTAGCGTCATTTCACCGACTCGAAGGAATGACCGACCCATGATCGTATGCCAAGGTCCAGCCCGGTTAGTGAAGTGGCCGCTCATCAAAGCGCCACGTGTCGGAGCGCAGGTCGGCGTTACATGGTAGTCGGTCAATCGCACGCCAGTCGCATGCAGCTCGTCCATGTTGGGGGTTTTGATGATGGAGTTTCCAAGTGCGGAAATATCTCCGTAACCTTGGTCGTCCGTAATCACGAATACGACATTCGGCTTACCCTCGGGTGCAGCCATCGTTAAACTCGGAGCAGCCACCAACATCAGGCAGCTCAGCAGGGATAGTAATCTAAGATTCATTCTCATACCTTTATTAATTCGAAGTCCAAAGGGGTTGAAGGGATTAAAAAAAAACGCATCCCTAAGAAAGATTGAGTAAACAAGCGCCTTTTTGGACAAACGCCCACCTAATAAAGCATCCCCGGGGTAAGCTCCGAGATATTCAAAAGGCAGCGGCCAATCTTCCCGCTCAGCTTAAAGGACTAAGCTAAAGCCCATGAGGACAATTATCAATACAGCTTCACCCCAACGTTTCGGGGTAGTTACGATGCGATGCTTAGCGAAAAATCGTTGAAAATAGGAATCACAAATCTAGTGCCTTAAACGCCCAATATTCCCTTCGGTCGACGCGGAGCCACTCTCTAGAAATCGTAAATCCAGCCAGTCTACCAACCACTCAGTAATCCGCCCCGTTTGAACTCTCCTCGCAGGACGCTTGCCATTCTTCGAGCTGCTTCCTCATACGGGCAGCGACCTTCGCATGCTGCTCGATCACGTTGTGCGCCTCTCCCTGATCGGTTTTTAAGTCGTAAAGCTCCCACTCCGAAATCGGGGCATCGCCATTATCAGACTTCAGACGTTTCTTGCCTGGATTGTGAACGAGCTTAAAGCGATTATCGTTAAGCGTTGCCAGGCCGTGACCTTGAAAACCAATCGGCGCTGACCGCTTCGAAACCTTACCCTCGATCAACGGCAACAGCGAAACGCCATCGTATGGTCGACGATCTTCCACTGGCAACTTGTATCCAAGAACATCCAACACCGTCGCAAAGTAATCGCTCGTAACCGACGCCACCGAAGTATCCCGTCCAGCTTCCGCCTTTCCCGGCCATTCGAGAAGCCCCGGAACACGCACGCCCCCTTCGTAGAGCGAGCGTTTGCGACCGCGAAATGGATCTGCCGTACCCTGGGAACGTCCCTTTTTCCCGGGATTGCCCTCCGGCCCATTATCAGCGGTGAACCACAACATCGTATCGTCCGCTACACCCCATTCTTGAAGCGAATCACGCAGACGTCCCATCTGCCGATCAACGGCCGTAATCACCGCGTAATAATGCTGCGTATTCTCGTCCAACCCTGGATACATCGCCAAGAACTCGGGCCCGCCCACTACAGGTTCATGCGGAGCATGAAACCAAATCACCGTAAAAAACGGCTGCTCCTCCTTGCTCGCCTTTTCGATAAACGGCAACGCCTTGTCCATAACCATGCGAGCCGTATCGCCCACCAAACCTTCAGCAGGCCCGTCCACAATGTTTCGCCCGTTGTGAAAGAATAACACGCGCGGATCGGTAATTCCATTGTGCGCGTTTTCAGGATCATACGGATCCCAAGTACAAACGGAATATTCCGTACTAAACCATTCACCGAAACCCGACATGCCCGGAGTCAGATGGTTCTTTTCTGGATCGCGTCCCTTTTTGCCCGAGTAGTCTGGCGCAAGCGTGCCCAAATGCCACTTACCGAAATGACCTGTCGCATATCCTTGATCCTTGAGGACTTCGGCTATCGTAATCTCCTCACGCTTCAAGTGACCCTTATTCGCCGTCGGGATACCATAGCGATGCGGATGCCTCCCCGTAAGAACCGAGCCGCGCGTCGGACTGCAAACGGGCGCAGCCGCATAAAAACGCTCGAAGCGCATACCTGACTTCGCCATCCGATCCAGCTCAGGCGTCAAGACTACATCATTGCCATTGAACCCGACATCGCCCCAACCCAAATCATCTGCCATACAGAGAATAATATTGGGTCGAGCGGCAAATGCCGACGCCGACAGAAAAGCGAAGAAAACGAAAAACGAGGCTCTCATGCAAACCGAGATAGCCAAGCGACCCCGCACGGGCAACACATTACGTCACCTAAAAACTACGCGGCTCCGCCACATAGCTACCCCGGCACATCGGGGTGGGACCTGTAATAGATCACAACGTTGGCTCAACCCACTCTGGAATGCCTCGTTCCGCTTTTTGTTTCTCATAACGAACCCACTGTGGATGTTCCTCTGTATACGGCCGATCCTCGTTTACCATAAGCGGCTTGGTTTCTTCCCACCATTTATCGTAAGCCTTGCGCATTTCTGCAACAACTTCCGGATGCTGACTTGCAACATCGGTTTTCTCAAAGGGATCGTTCGCGATATCGTAGAGCTCCTGATTTTTCACGAAACGCCAACGTTGGGTACGTACGGCGCAATCCGCGAATTTTGACAATTCAGGATCTTCTCCTTTTTCCCAGCGTCCCTTGTGCACAAACACATGTCGATCCTTCCATTTCGCTTTCGGGTTCTCCAAAAGTGGCAACATGCTTCGCCCATCCAATTTCTGGATACCTATCGGAATACGAGCTCCGGCCAATTCCGAGAACGTTTTAAAAACATCGATATGCGCAGTGAGACTCGCAATATCCACGCCTTCTCCAAGTACCCCTTTCCAGCGCCAGAACGCCGGCACATGAGTCCCACCTTCGTAAGGAGACCCCTTACCTGTTTTGAAACCAGCACGATAATGGGAAACTCGTTTCCCGTTTAACGTCCCGCTCGCGCCAGCCTGTCCATTATCCGTCATAAAAATCACCAAGGTATTCTCCCACGAACCCCACTCGTCTAATTTGTCCATGAGCACGCCAAAATTGTGATCGATATTCTCGATCATACCGTAGCGACCAGCGGTATTTTTGTCGTAGCCCATGTCGCTAAACCGTTTGGCGTAACTCTCCGGAGCAATCATCGGGCCATGGGGAGCATTAGGCGTAATGTAGGCGAAAAACGGCTCTTCTGCATTCTGTTTCTCCCGAATCCAACCAAGCGCGGCCTTAAAAAAAACATCGGTGCAAAACCCGTGCGTTTTAACGATCGTATCATTGTGCAAGAATACGTTTTCGAAATACTTATCCTCCAGGTTCGGCGGAAAATCTGCGCAACTGCCCGGAAACTTCTGACCGATTCCTCCTGCTCCATGAATAAAAACTTCGCTGAACCCACGGTTGTATGGCTGGTGGGCATCTTCATCCCCCAAATGCCACTTGCCGAAAATGCCTGTTTCGTATCCAGCGCTGCCTAGTACATCGGGAAACGTCGTAGTCGAAAGCGCCATAATCTCTCGCTCTTTGATCGTATGCGTCACTCCATTTTTAAACTCGTGCCGACCGCTCATCAGGGACGCTCGCGTCGGTGCGCATGTAGGACTAACATGAAACTCCGTGAAACGCGTCGAAAGCTTATAGAACCGATCGATATTCGGCGTCCGTAAAACCGGATTTCCCAGGCAACTCAAGTCTCCCATTCCCTGGTCGTCAGTCATCACCATGATGATATTCGGACGCGTCCCCTTCAGGGATTCCGCTTCGAGACTGAGGCAGCTCAGAAGCGCAGCTAGGAGAGTAAAGGCGAGGAATGATTTCATAAGCAAAAAAAGGTGGGCAGGCTTCCTGCCTGTAATTCTCATATGGTAACAGGCAGGATGCCTGCGTTACTCTAACTCAACTGGCTTGTACCCACCCTTCGACTTGAAGTACAGGAACAGTCCAAAATACGAAACAAGCAAAAATCCCGGTAGCATCGCCTGACGAAAGAAGGCGCTCTTCTTGTTCTTGTTGATGATCGTCTGCAATATTGCCGCGTCAGCTTCGCCCAATTGCTCAACTGCCGCCATATTCAAACTCGGCACTTCGCCAAACATGCCTGAGCGAATACCACCATCAACGACTTGATACAGTGCCGGCTGCTGATCTCGCAAATCGAGATCGATTCCCTTGTCAAGGAACAGCCCCATCAATGGCGTGCCCAAAATTCCCATACCTAAAACGCCAACTGCAGAGACTCCATTTAGCGTAAGCGCTCCCCCTCGGGGAAACTGTTCCGCTACAACCCCCAAGGTCGTTGACCATAGGAACGTTTTTCCAAAAGCATACACGATTGCGGCAACGATCATGATTCCCGAAGGAGCCAATCCCAAAAAGATCAAACCGACAATTGCCAGGGCCGCACTAAGAACGAGCAACCCAATGGACGAAAACTTATGGACAATTGGTCCCGCATAAAATCGCAGAATCGTCATAATAACCGATACCATCACGAATATCCAACCCGCATACTTCGGAAAATCCGCTTCTAGCAAAGCCGCCATCCAGCCATCGGTACCCAACTCAGTCGTAGCGAGAAACGGCATTGTTATCAAAATAACCACGAACATCCAATTGCCGAGCGAACCGGTGAACACATAAGCCCCAATAGCGACAATCACCGAAATGCCAATCGTCACGCCCATCGAAAGGGAAATCGGCTCGCTCAGGATCGTATTCGCCACCTGAACCAGTCCCATAACGGTTAGCCATGCAATGATGAAGAAACCCAATGCCCCGACCTCTCGCAACATCTCGCGGAAGCTCACCCCAGCTGCCACACGTTCTTGTACCGGAAAACTACGCTTCGCTATCAAAGCCGCGTAAATCACGACCGGAACCAAGCAAACGCCGAATTTCACAGTCAAACCAACATCCCCTAATAGCAGTGCCACCACGGCCCCCAATGCCAATCCAGCAGGCCACCCCGCATGTAGAATATTCAACCACTTCGATTTCTCTTTGCTATATATAGTGGCCACGATCGGATTGATAAATGCCTCCACCGTTCCGTTCGCTATGGCTACTAAAAACGTGCTCCAATACAGCCCCGAAGCCGATTTATTCATCACCGCCAAAACGGTACCGATAACCGCCAGAGTGTGGGCGACGATAGCAAAATAGGCAGCCGCCTTGTATCCAATTTTATCAATTACGAGACTAAAGAAAATAATACTGAAAGCGAATGGCCAAAGCCCGACTCCAAGAATCCGACCTACCTCGGTTTGCGAAAAATTGAATTCAGCGACTAACTCACCTACAACCACCGTACGCAACCCGAAGAAAAAGGACGTCGCAACCAAGGCGAGAAAACAGGCATAGAAGAGTTTTTTATTTTCAATTTCTTCGTTCATAAACAGGGAGATTGGGGATTGACGGAGGCAGAAAACGACAATCCACCTCAGTGCCTTGAATTTTTCAAGTCGATTTCACGACAAAAGCAGAACAAGCTATCACCCTGTTTCCCAGAATTAACTTTCCAACGCGCTGCTTCGCTCCGAAACGAAACGTTACAGCCGATGCAAATGAGCGGTCTCTGGCACCAGGAATCGTACAATCAGATTATCCTAAACGTAAGCCGCCAATGGAAAATCGAAGAATACATTAAAAACAATCCGACTTAGGCCAATGTCACCGTCCATAACGCTTCGCTCCTTCCAAAAGTGAAAGGGCTTCCAGCCTGTTACTCTAAAATGGCAACAGGCAGGTTGCCCGCGTTACTACCTCCTAGCAGCTCGATTCCGCGCTCTCGCTTCCTCTTTCATCTTTTGGAAATCCGGATCTTCCTTGGGGACTTCGTATTGTTTGCGCAAGCTAGTTAGTTCCTTTTCGAGCTTCTTGACGATACTCGAGTATTCAGGATTCGAATGCACATTATTCAACTCGTTCGGATCTTTCTCAAGATCGAATAGCTCCCACTCTCCGCTCTGGTAATAACTGATTAGTTTGCATTTGCCATTCGTCACTCCGTAATGGCGAGCCACGCTGTGTCCTCCAGGAAATTCATAGTAGTGATAGTAGAACGAATCGCGCCAATTTCTCGGCGTTTTTCCCTTGAGAATGGACACCAAACTCTCGCCCTGCATATCGCCAGGAATCTTCACGCCTGCAATATCGAGAAACGTTTCGGCAAAATCCAAATTCGATACGATGTCATTGTTGCTCGAACCCGCTTTCGTCTGACCAGGCCAGCGAACAAGCAGTGGCGTCTTGAGCGACTCTTCGTACATCCAACGTTTGTCGAACCAACCGTGCTCGCCCAAGTACCATCCCTGATCGGACGAGTAGATGACGATCGTGTTTTCCGACAATCCGACTTCTTCCAAATAATCAAGAACTTCGCCAATTCCGTCGTCAACCGACTTCACGCAACGCAAGTAGTCTTTCACGTAGCGCTGATACTTCCATTGGATGATTTCCTTCTCGGACATTCCATCTCTCGCCTTTAAGTAAGCTTCATTTTTCGGCCCGTAAGCCGCATTCCAATCGGCTAGTTGCTTCGGTGTAAAATTCCGTGGCTGAGTCAGCTTAAGATCCCTATCGTTTAGGTGAGTCTTGATTTCCATCGCCTGGTCGTGAGCGGGCGATGCTCGCGTTTCGTAATTGTCGTAAAGCGTTTCCGGTTCCGGAACGGTTACGTCATCAAGCCAGGTAAGATACTTCGGAGCAGGTTCCCAATTACGGTGCGGAGCCTTGTGTTGATACATTAACATGAACGGTTTGTCTTCCTTCCGGTCATTCTTCAGCCAATTCAATGTTTTCTCCGTAATAATCTCTGTCGTATATCCAGTATGTTCGAGCACTACAACCTCACCCTTCGCGTCCGTCGTCTTCATCGGCGGATTATAGTAGGGTCCTTGGCCGACCAATACGTCGAAGTAATCATACCCCTGCGGTGTGGACCCTAAATGCCACTTGCCGACCACCGCCGTCTGATAACCCGCCTTTTGCAATAGCTTGGGAAATGTCTGCTGATCACCATTGAACGTAATGCCGTTCACCGCGAAACCATTCATATGACTATACTTACCGGTTTGGATAACTGCTCGGCTCGGACCGCAGATCGCATTCGTCACGTAGCAGCGATTGAAGGTCATGCCTTCCGTTGCCAAACGATCCATATTCGGCGTCGTGATTCGCGACGGATCGTAGGCGCTCAGCGCTTGCTGACAATGATCGTCACTAAAAATGAAGACGATATTCGGACGATCGGATTTCGCAGCCGACGCTTCTTGCCCCAGCGTGGTCATAACGACGATCGCCATTAGCGTAAGTCCGGTAGCTCGACGCACGAGTACCGCATTAAATCGGAGAGGTAATTTCATAAATTAGTAGGACAAGCTTCGAGTGAAAGCGATAACTGGAAAAGTAGGCGATCCCTTTCGTCTAGAGTATTCCACTAAACTCAGCGGTATTAGACTAGCATATCATTGTTTTTCCTATCGACGGCCTTCCGAATAATCTCAAAAATCAGTCATCGAATGGATGAGCATTCATCAGGTTCTCTCCATACAGCCCACCCTACAATTTACTAACGAATAGCCAAGCAATTACAGAGATGAAGTGACAGTTGTAATCGGCCCCACTCAGCCCACACCAATTTTTTAGATGGCTGATCAACTGAAATGAAAGGCTTCCGAGGTTAATCCCTCCGGAGCTGGTTCATAGCTTTACCTCTTTATTTTGTGGGGTCGTGAGTCTTTCGGTATTCTTAATGCAACCTGTGAATTTGGGATTATATCGGTCGCCCCTCGGTGGGGTTGAGGTCACATTGCTAAAGCGGCTTGGACTTGTTGGATGCGAAAATACATAAAGAAGGCGGTCTGGGCCTTGTGTATGCCTTTCCGCTTGCACTGGTCTAGGTGGATTGTTGGAAAACCCGTTCATCAACTGCCCCGTTCATTCAACCCAAGCTTAAACCTCTAACCTACACCTCGAAATCAGCCGATTGGCTATCGAAATGCAAGCGTGACCGTCAAATGAACTAACGACTGCTAGCAAAACTAGACATTCGATGCGGTTCTTCTGGATTATTTCCAAAGTTTTTGAGTCTTTTTGTGTACAAACCTAAAAATTCCTGAAATGTTACCCGATCAAGCAGTCTTACTCCACTAATCTCCAGACAGCTATTTATCTCTAAGGATAGCGAAACCACTCTAATCCCAACCATAATCCGACTCAATCAGGTCAATCTCCGCTCTACGTACAGATCCCAATTTAAAGTACCCATACAGAACCGTCTCTCTACACAGAGAAGTTCTTAAGGACGGGCTCAGTGTGCCCGTCAAGCAACCTACCGAACCAATGACTGATCACCATATGAATAACTCTAATACCTATAAAAAACGAATCAAAGCTACCATGCTCGCATGTAGCTTTCTCTGTGCTCCATTCTTAACGTTTGCACAGGACGATGACGAAGAAGAAGTTTTCGAACTTTCTCCATTCACTATCGACGCCTCTACTGACTCAGGCTACTACGCCTCTCAGACCATGGCTGGAGGACGTTTAAGTTCCTCCCTTAAGGATACCGGAGCTGCAGTCCAGGTTATCACCAAAGAGTTCATGGAGGACCTCGGGGCTACCGGCATCGAAGAACTTCTCCAATACACCACAAGTTCGGAAGTAGCCGGTATTCTCGGTAATATCTCCGGATCAGAAGAAGGCGGCATGGGAGAAACGAACGTAGGTGGAGCCCGTCGGGACCCCGACTCAGCAACCCGTGTTCGCGGTCTCACTGCACCATCTCGGACCCGTAACTTCTTCGTGACGGACATCCCTTTCGACTCTTACAACACGGAGCGTATCGATATCAACCGCGGGGCGAACTCCTTCCTCTTTGGATTGGCTTCGCCTGCCGGTATTATCAACAACGACCTCACTCAGGCTCGCTTCCGCGACACCAACCAATTTGGTTTCCGCATTGGCAGCGGCGGGAGAAACCCCTCTTATCGTGCCAATTTCAAAGTCAATCGCGTCCTTGTCGAAGACAAACTCGCCGTCGTCGTAGCCGGTCTCATGGACAAAACCGAATACCGCCAGCGTCCGACATTCAAAGATGACGACCGCTTCTACGCCGCATTCTCCTATCGCCCCTTCGGCAATGAGAATACTATTTTTCGCGGCAACATAGAGAGAGGTGAAATCCTTGGTAACGCCCCGGACGTTCTCCTGCCACAAGTGAACTTTGAGACTTTCCTGAGAAAACCGGCTGTGATGAATGCCGGCATGATGGTCAAGAATCGCCGGAACCCGGACTATCCACTCGCCGCTCAACATCATGAGGGCCCCAACATGGGACAATTCAATAACAATAGATTCTATAACGCTGCAGATCGTGAGGCTTTCCTAGCCGCTGGTTACATCGTTCGCGACAGACCAGAGGACGCACCCGCAGGTGCACAGTACCCAACGCTCACTTACCGCAATATCCGCTGGGGTGGTGGAGCATATGGG
>Ga0233432_10001573_pt1 | contig 22003 bp, 13 predicted proteins | sample SI_122_August201_6_FD_179870 | JGI IMG/M metagenome (GOLD analysis project Ga0233432, IMG submission 179870) | Seawater microbial communities from Saanich Inlet, British Columbia, Canada - SI_122_August2016_10_MG | ecosystem: Environmental > Aquatic > Marine > Inlet | place: Canada: British... | reverse complement strand
CCTTCGCGAAGGCCTTCGAAAAGTCTTCGGGGTTTGGGAAGAGGAAAGCCAAAGCTATTACCCGAGTGAAAAAGTGAGTATCCATGCCAAGAAAAACAATGGTGCTGGACTCAAGGGTGAGTATGTCGGCATCGACACCTGCTCGGTCCTGCACGCCGAAGGCAGTAAAGTTCTTGCCACCTATGGCGACCAATACTTTAAAGGAAGCCCCATGTGCACCGTCAATAAATACGGCCAGGGAAAAGCCTACTACATTGGAGCTCGTACTGAACTAGGGTTCCTCCAAGACCTTTATCAGTCGATCGCGAAGAAACTAAAACTTAAGAAAGCTCTCGACACCAAACTCCCCGAAGGCGTCACGGCACAACTTCGGCGTGATGGAAAAAAACGTTACATCTTCGTCATGAACTTCAATGAAAAATCATGTGAGGTTAAACTCGATAAGACTTACACCGATCTCTTGAAAGGAAAAAAAGTCAAAGGTCATCTAAAACTACCTAAATATGGAGTGGCCATCCTCAGCTCGAACTGACCTTCCTATCAGGATCATCTTTCCGAAACAACCTTCTATTTCTCATATCGCTTATCCTCATGGATTCTCTTTCTTCAGAACCTGAAAAGAGCTGCACTGAGATCAAGGAGCTCATTTCGGCAAACTCGATGGCTTCTGCTCCACAAGAACTTTCAGCGGAAGATATTGAAACTTACAACCAACGAGGGTTCGTCGTTTTCAAAGACGTCTTTTCCTCAGTAGAGGTCACGAGGATTCGGCAGGGCATGGCACAGTTGTGCCTAATGGCTTACGATGGACTGAAGAACGATAGCTTTAAAGGACGGAAAAGTGATGGGCCCAATGGAAAATGGTCCCTCAGTAGAAAAGAAGGCAAATTTTCTGTTCAGTTCGAATCTAGTATTGATATTCATAACGTAGAAAGAGAAGAACTCACCCACTCTTACAGAAAGCTCATGAGCTTTGAAGAAGAGGACCCGCTCTTCGAAGGGTTGGACGCCCACCCCATCCTCAGCACCTACAGAAACCAGTTACTGGGGAAAGATTCAATCCTTTCTCAAACCATGGCACTTTCAAAGCCCGCACGTTTTGGAATTGAAAAACCATGGCACCAAGACAACGCTTACTTTACCATTGCTCCACTAGAAGACGTGATGGGTATCTGGATGGCCATCGATGACGCAACCTTAGAGAATGGCTGCATGCACTTTGTACCACAGCCTCGCTACGGAGGCTCCGTTTACAAACACATTCGAAACACCGATTGCGAGATTAGCAAAGAAGACCTAGCACTCGATCAGCAGATCGCCGTTGAAGTTCCAGCTGGTGGAGCCATTTTCTTTCAAGGCATGGCTCCTCATCAGACACCACCCAATCTATCATCACAGGGGCGTCGCGCACTCCAGTGGCACTACCGAGGCGCCAACACCAATTTCCTAAAGCAAGAAGAGTACGACGAGCTCTTTAAAACTTCCGATGGTCGACCTGCCTCATGCAGTCACACCTAATCCCTAAGGCCTTCTTAAGAACACCATCCGGTCGTCGTTTCTACGGCAAATAACGCCAGTGATCTAAAAGTCTATTTTGACGGTTTTCTCGATAGCAGTAAAGACACCACCAATATCGACAACATCGTAGGGTAGGACCTCGCCTCAACCGCAGGAAAGGATCTAGGGGGAGCCATGGACCAGATCCTGTTTTTCAATGTGGCACTCAACCACGACCAGGCCCAAGCCCTTTCTCAGAGCGTCAATAACTAAAAGGCCGGAACTCTGCCTTAAGGTCTTGGATCGTTACTTTTGGAATAACCTGGCGCTAATGTCGACAGAAGGACCGCTTCAGTGGTCCAGCTTCTTTTTGACCCAACGGAATAGGCCACCGATAACAGGAATATGCTCGTGCACCATCGCCCCCACATCATAGTAATCTTGATGATGGATGGCTTGTCCAGTTTCTTTATCGAAACGGATCATGGAAATTCCTTCCACTGAAATGAGCTTATTCCTCTTCAGTTTCTTGCTTTTGAAGTGCATCGTCCATGGAAGAGACATACGGTCACCTTGCTCAATGGTTTCTCCAAATTCAAAAACAATGGAAGTCACGGGCCCATAAATAGAAGCATAGTAATCTTTCACTTCCTTCCTGCCCACCTGACGTCCAATCGGGTCGAGCAGAATCGAATCGGGGTGATAGAAATCGTCGACTAAATTCATCGTCGCGGGATTGAGATAATTGAAGAATTTCTTCGTGAACTCAATTCGATTTGTCGTCTTCAGAGATCTCCAGCTATCGACCGTCTTTTCATCTAGAACTTCGAATGGCGCCACTGTCGGTGCTCCTGCTACGATTAAGGTAAAAAGTACTATATTCATCATCTCTTCTCTCTCCAAACACGCTGGTCTTCCTCATTGTCCTTGATCAGCTGATAGAAAAGATCACCCTCTCGGTAGAACCACTTCTCATCTTTTTTATAGAATTCAAAGTCGACCTTTTTGTCACCTTCTTTTCGCGAAAAAGAGAAATGGTCGGCCTTAAGTTCCTCCACTTTCTCAATGAGACGAGCTTTTCCGATCATGACATCGGGACTCTCGTATTGAATGAAATTCTTGCCAATGTATAGCCTTGTATTGAGAGCTCTCTTTACAAGAAACCCGGGCAAAAAAGGATGACGTTTTCGAAAGTCTTCTTTCACGAAACGCCAATAACCGGCACAAACTTCCCTTCCCTCTCTCTTCTCAACTGGTTCAGATTCAAGGCTTTGTGCAAAAAGTGCACTAACCATAAAAATACTGACCCAGATAAGTTTCATACTTTTCTAAACTGAAGCTGAAGGGTGCCCAAGAACCTTTCAGCGAATCCGGCAGCACAATAGTTAAGGTAATAATCCCACATGCGAATAAATCGCTCATCGTAACCCATGGCCCTAACCTCGTCGATTTTACCAATAAAATCCTTTCTCCAGTGACACATGGTACGGTCATAATCCAAAGTTAAGTCGTGAACATCCGTCAGAACCAGAGGTTGATCCTTCGCAGCATTAAGAAGCGCCGACAAAGAAGGAATCTTGCTTCCTGGAAAGATATACTTCTGGATAAAGTCCAAGTCTTTTAGATGCTCATCGTAAGCCATGTCTGGTATGGTGATTGCCTGAATTGCTGCGATCCCACCTGGTTTAAGTCGCTTCGCTAAGGTCTCAAAATAAGTCCCAAAATACTGTGGGCCAACAGCTTCGATCATTTCTATAGAAATGATCTTGTCGTAGCTCCCCTCAACGTGCCGGTAGTCTAATAGAGAGACCGTAATGAGGTTCTCAAGCCCTTTTTCACGTACCCGTTCGATGACCTTCTCTCTCTGTTCTCGAGACAGTGTGATGGTGGTCACTTTGCAGCCACGAGTGGAAGCAGCATGAAGCGCAAGAGAACCCCAACCACTTCCAATCTCAAGCAGATGATCTTCTTTCTTCAGCTCCACCATCTGGCACATTCTTTCGAGTTTAGCAATGGACGCTTCTTCCAATGACATCTCAGGCGTCTGAAACCATGCGCTTGAGTACGTCATGGTTGGGTCCAGAAAAAGTTTAAAGAAGTCGTTACCCAAGTCATAGTGGGCTGCAATATTCTTGCGAGATCCTGTTAGGGAATTACTCATGGAACGCGAAAGTAGCTGACGAAAAGGACGTGTCCATTTCGTCGAGCTACCATCAAGGGCAGAGATCAGATCTCTATTCTTAGCGAAGACACGAAAAAGTTGATAGGTGTCGTCGCAATCCCACAGACCATCTAGATGGGTTTCTGCAGCAGCCAGACTTCCTCCCAAGGCGAGCCTGCGGTAGAAGCTGAGATCATGGATTCGAGCTTCAACTGAAGGGTTCTGACCATCTCCAAAAGTCCAACGCCCCGTGTCATCTACAAGAGTCAGGGTTCCGCCTTTTACTCCGTCGAGAACCTGAAATACCTTTCTTTGAAAGTAACCTGGCTTTTTCTTTCCTTTCTTCTGAGCTGTTGAATTCCCCTTCTCGGTCACGAGCTCTGCCGAGGATGGGTCAGTCCCTAAATCCTTGAGAAATAGAGCCCCATCGGTCGTCTTGGAAGCTGAAATTGAATTCGCGTTAAGCATGGGAAACCTTCTGTGGAGGAGAGTGGTAGGTGGCCCCCTTCATTCGGAGCCACAAAGCATGCCAATAAATGGCCGTTAGAGTTTTGAGAGTGTTGAGAGGAAAAAGGAGAAGCGTCTTGATCAGATTTAGAGAAGAAAGCTCCTCTCTTTTCATTTTCATTCCTGCATCGAAGAGATGCCCTTCTTGTGGATCGTGATTTTCCATTTGAACCACGAGGTCCTCGTTTGGGGTTTTGAAGGTCCACCGGTATTTCTGCTCCATTGGCATGAAAGGAGAAACGTGAAAATCCTTTTCAAACTCATGAGTCGGCTCTCCCTCTATCATTTCCATAACATAGGAGTGCCTCTGATTCCATGGTGTATTGTTGATCTCGGACATCACTGCCCTGAGTCGGCCTGAGCTGTCATAAACGTAGTAGAAACTCACTGGATTAAAACAATGCCCGAAGGTCTTGGGCTGCGTCACGACAAGAACCCGAGCAATATCTTCTTTTTCAAGTGAGGATTTTTCGGTTACCGTATTGATAACGGCATCTTTCAGAGATGGGTTCTCCGGTTGGTGCAAATGAGATCGATCGTAACGATAAGGCCTCCATGGGCGGCTCGAAAATATAGGGCCAAAAGGAGTCCCCTCTTCAGCCTCGTCCAAGTCTATGGCGACCATCATCATTCGATAGGTAAAATCATGGTGAATGGGAGCCCTTCGCTGATGCCAGACCAGACCTGTGTATAGACCACTAAGCAATCTTACGGACGTTCATCGTGTCCAAAATCTGATCCACCACTCTCATGGCACTCCATAACCCATCTTCATGAAAACCATGCCTCCAATAGGCCCCGCAGTAGTGAATCCTATCCACGCCTGACACTTCATTCCATTTCATTTGAGCATCAAGGGCTCCAACATCGAAGAATGGGTGATTATAGTTGTAAGTCCGATGAATCTTATCAGGGTCTATTTCTCTTTCTGGATTGAGGGTTACCAGCCATCGACCTTCTTTGATGTGCTGAAGAGCATTCATGTCGTAAGTTAACTCCACTTGTTCGCGCTGATTTTTATGAAGCAGAACGTTCCAGGCTGCCCAAGCTTTTTTGTTTGGTGGCATCATGCTCTCATCACTATGAAGGACGGCCTTGTTCGGTTGGTAGCCAATGGCGCCTAAGACGTCCTTTTCCAACGGAGTCGGATTGCCCAGCAAGGCTAAAGCTTGGTCAGAGTGAGTTGCTATGACGACTTCGTCATAGACCTTTGAACTTCCATCCTCAAATTCAACTCCGACCCCACCAGCAAGTCTAGAGATCCTTTTGGCTCCGTTCCCCGTTCGGCGAGAAAATTTTCCTTTTTCCAAGATACGGCTCACGTAGCTGATCGAGCCTCCCTCCACCGTTCTCCAAACCGGTTGTCCCCAAGGGTCGAGCATCCTATGGTTGAACATGAAGTCCAAAAAAGATACCGCAGGGTAACGATCCATTTCCTGGGGAGCCGTAGACCAGATTGCTCCCGCCATGGCATAAAGAAACCTGCTCTTGAAAGCTTCTCCACATCCAGCCTGGCGGATGAGGTCTGCCACGGTTGTTTTAGGGTCTTTATCAGCCTTTGCGTGAAACTCTTTGGCGTGACGACGGAATTTCCAGAAATCTATCCAGACTCCTAAGAATTTTGGGTTAAAGAGTTGCCAAGGTTGAGCAAAAAGGCTCTTCAAACTGGAGGTTCCGTACTGCCAACCTGAAATCAAATCATGAACGCCAAAACTCATGTCTGTCGCAACGGTTTTAACCTCGAGTTCTTTGAATAGCTTCGTTAATCCAGGATAGGTTAATGTGTTGTAGACGATAAATCCGGTGTCGACTTTAATGGAAGATTTCTCCTTAACCTCGACGGTATTGGCATGACCTCCAAAACGTGTGTCCGACTCAATGAGCTCCACGTCGGCCTCAAAACCCAGGCGATAAGCTGATACAAGTCCCGAAACTCCACTCCCAATGACTGCAATCGACTTCATATCTACTCCTGTTTCCTAAGGGAGAAAATCACTGACCTCTGTATAGATTTTGATTATTGACAGTCAAACTTATTGTCAAATTATTATCTATACATAATATCAACCAATGTTTCCCTCTCTAATCTTTATTGTGTTCCAGGCCTGTGTCCTCTGGGTGGCCAGCCTTCGACTGAGAGACTCCAGCTTGATGGACCGCTTCTGGGGCTCTTCCTTTGTTGTCGTCATGTTCATTCTCTTCACTGGAGGAGCGATAAGCACCGGCACGGCCATGCTTCTCTTCATGATCAGCCTCTGGGGCTTGAGGCTTAGTTATCACGTAACAGTGAGAAACTGGGGAAAGGGAGAGGACCCTCGATATTTCGCCATCAGAGAGTCCATTTCAGGGTACCCTTGGAAGTCATTTTTTATGGTTTTCCTATTTCAAGGTGGCCTGGTCGCCATCGTCTCTCTACCCCTTTTCTCCTATGCAGCGGGCAAAGGAAATGATTCTTGGGGCTGGATGGAGACGATCGGAACCTCCGTCTGGGCTCTGGGACTCCTCGTTGAGATCATCGCCGATGAACAACTTCGTCGCTACAGGGTGGATGACTCTCCTAATAAGAAAGAGGTGATGGACCGAGGGCTCTGGGCCCTAAGCCGACACCCCAACTATGTGGGTGAAGCGCTCATTTGGTGGGGCATCTGGGCCTACACCTTCTCCTTTGAATCGCCATGGGCCATCTTCTCTCCAATCCTGATGACCTGGCTCCTTCGTTACTTCACCGGAGTTGAGCACCTCGAACGCCACATGTTCAAGACAAGAAAATCTTACTCAAGTTATGCCAAGAAAGTGCCTGTATTCTGGCCCAAACCCATTGGTCGGACGAGCTAGAGCTTCACTTCTTCTCGAATATCTTCAGGTAAGAGCCGTAACCTTCTTTCTCCATTTCCTTGATCGAAACAAAACGGAGAGAGGCAGAGTTGATGCAGTAACGCAAACCCGTTGGCTTAGGGCCGTCATCGAATAGGTGCCCTAAATGGGAGTCTCCAAAGCGACTGCGCACTTCGATACGCACCATCCCATGGCTTTCGTCTTTGTTCTCAATCACATGCCAAGCTTCCAACGCCTGATAAAATGCCGGCCACCCCGAGCCAGAGTCGTATTTATCAAGCGAACAGAATAGAGGCTCTCCCGAAGCAACGTCCACATAGATCCCCGCGTCTTTATTATCCCAATATTCGTTTGCGAAGGCCCTTTCTGTGCCATCTTTCTGAGTGACTTGGTACTGAAGGTCGGTCAGGTTTTTGAGCTTTTCCTCCGAAGGCTTTTTCCACTTCTCGTCATCAGCGAAGGCAGCTCGTCCCCACACTCTCGCACAGTAGAGATCTCGCCCAGAGCCCTTCCGATAGCGTTCGTAGTGCGCCTTGTTCTTCTTATAGTAGTCTTGATGATACTCCTCGGCTTCCCAAAACGTTCCCGCCTCACGTAGCTCAGTCGCGATAGGTTTTTCAAATCGCCTCGATTGCTCGAGAGCTACCTTTGAAGCCGTAGCAACCTTCTTTTGATCTTCGCTATGGGTGAAAATCGCAGGACCATACTGGGGCCCACGGTCGTAAAAAGAACCCCCACCATCCGTCGGATTGGTCATGGACCAATAAAGATTGAGGACGTCCTCATAGGAGAGCACCTTAGGATCCCAAGTCACCTGAACGACTTCCAAATGGCCGGTCGCTCCGCTCGAAACTTCTTCGTAGGAAGGTTTTTCTGACTTCCCTCCCATATAACCCGACACCGCTTTCACAATTCCTTTGTGGTGCTCGAATCCGGATTCGATACACCAGAAACATCCGCCACCAAAGGTGGCAACATTGGCCTGTTCTGCACTCAAACTGAACACCACTCCAAGAAAAATGAATAAACAACGCATGTCGAGTCCTCTTCAAAAAACAGTATCCACACCGCCAACAAGGGAAAAGGCTAGTGCCTGACTCATCAATTTCTCAAAGGATGGCTGATTTATCCGTCCCCCTGTTAAACTCCCTAGGATGAACCTAAGCATTGTCATCCCCCTCTTCAATGAGAGAGCTATTCTCTCTTCCCTACAGGAGCGCATGACCCAGGTGCTGGAGAATGAGCTCTCCGACATCGAGTGGGAGGTGATTCTGGTCAATGATGGTAGTCGAGACGGTACTTTGGAAGCCCTTCTTGAAATTCATCGCACAGACCCTCGCTTCCGAGTTCTCGATCTCTCAAGAAACTTTGGGCACCAGATCGCCATCACCGCGGGCATGGAACACGCCCAAGGCCAAGCCGTGGTTGTTATGGATGGCGACCTCCAAGACCCACCCGGAGTCATTCCCGCCATGTGGGCGAGATTTCTAGATGGTGTCGACGTTGCTTATGGACAACGACGTCAACGGGAAGGAGAGAGTTGGTTCAAATTGGCCACTGCCAGCCTGTTCTACCGCCTCCTCCAAAAAGTGGCCCGCGTTCACATTCCTGTCGACACTGGAGATTTTCGCCTGATGAGCCAACGAGCTGTGAAGGCCTTTCTGAATTGCCGGGAATCCCATCGCTTTGTAAGAGGACTCGTCAGCTGGGTCGGGTTTCGTCAGGAGGCGGTCCTCTATGACCGTGAAGAACGGGTCACAGGAGAGACGAAATACCCCTTACTCAAAATGGTGAAGTTTGCCTGGGATGGAGTCACATCCTTTTCTACCCTACCTCTGAGAATGGCCAGCTGGCTTGGTTCACTGACCGTCCTCGCCGCCGCCCTTTATGGCTTGCGGGTGTTCTGGACCTACATTTTTCATCCTGAGATGCTAGAAAAAGGATGGAGCTCCATCATCTTGATTCTCCTCATCCTGGGTGGTGTTCAGCTCCTCATGCTCGGTGTCATTGGCGAGTACATTGGCCGAATCAGCGATGAGATCAAAGGTCGCCCCCTCTACCTGGTCAACCAGTACCACAGGGGAGACGACACACCTTCCAAGGACTGACTTTGACCCCCACCTCACCCTTGGAGGAAAAAGGAACACTCACTCCCTGGCACGAGCGACTTCTCTTCACCCTCAGCCTTTCCCTCACCTTTCTTTGGATTTACTCAGGTCAGTCGTTTCTGGCCCACAACGTCGACAACGATGCCGACAGCTCCTTCTTTGTCTACGGAGCTCAAGTTCTGCTATCTGGAGGAACCCTCTATCAAGATTTCTGGGATCAGAAACCTCCCATGATTTTCTGGCAGAACGCTCTTCTTCTCAAACTCTTCGGTCGTGACTTCCATGCTTGGGCTTGGGTTCATGGACTCGTGATTGCCGGACTCTTCCTGCTCTGGGCAAAAGAAATACGTCACCGAGTTGGCACACCCATGACTTCGCTAGGACTGCTGCTCCTCGCCTTCATGTTCAATTCCAATAAAGTCTTGGATTTCGGAAATCGCACCGAGTTCGGTGTCGCCTGCATGGAAATGCTCGCCCTCATCATGGTCCTTAAGGCTTGGCGCAAACAAGAAGCCAAGTCTCTCATCATCGCTGGAGGTGCATCTGCCGTCGCCTTTTTCTTCAAACCCGTTGGCATGGCTTCCTTTCTCGCCACCTTGGCCTGGTGTGCCCTTGGAAGATCTCGCTCCCTCCCTTTTCCGTTTCTAAAATCAACCCTCATTGGATTCTTCGGAACAAGCGGCCTTCTTTCCATTCCTCTACTCATAACAGGGCAATGGGCCAACATGCTAGAGGCCTCTATTTTACTCCCCTTGCAGTTCAGTGGGGCGGGCACGCCCGGACTTCTTGAAGCCTTCTCCAATGCCGTTTTTCGTATGGGCCCTTTCTGGGGAATCGTCGCGGGCCTTGCCCTGCTCCCGCTTGCCCTGTTCTTCAGTCGAGGAAAAGATCGATCTCTGTTGATCTGGCTATCCTTATTTTTCCTTGCCACCCTATCTGGCATTATACTCCAAAGGCATGGACGACCTCATTATGACCATCCCCTCGCGCTTCCACTCGTCACCCTAACTCTCATCTCTCTTCACGCCCTGATCCAGAAAATTCGCTCCGGATTTTTTAGAGTGATCATTCCTGTGGGATGGCTCATGCTCACTCTTTTTTTTGGACAGTATTTCATTCGTCAGCAACTCATGCTCTCCCTTCATCAGAAAGAGTTGAGCAAAGAAAAAACGCAATCGATCCATCAAGTCTCCCGCTTGATTAAATCTGAACTTAAACCTGATGAGACCTTCTATTACTGGTCCCTTGGCTACGCCCCCTACCTCCTCACGGATCGCTCTTCACCTGGCCGAATCAGCCCAGCCTTCGCTGCCTTTGGAGGTGCTGGCGTGGAACTGATGAGAGAGGATCTGCTTCGAGTTAAAGCTACCCCTCATTTAGCCATGATTCTTGAGAATCTTGATGGACCATCCGGAGGGATGCTCAATCCCGAAGATCATTCTTTGCCAACCGAATCCAGAACTTTTATCAAAGAGTACCTAGAGTGGAGAGACGCCTCCTTCAAGGCTCTCGAACACCCAGAACTCCTTCCTTATCGTCTTTATCGAAGGAATAGAGACTGATGAAAGTCCTTCGATGGAGCATCGCCCTAGCGCTGTCTTGGGCACTCTTCGAAGGCTGGGCTCGAGTTCGCTACGATTTGAACAACCCATGGCTTCCCATGGGGCTTAGAAACAACATCGCTAGCACCTCACTCGAAGCCCATCGCCTAAAACCTAATCGTCACCTGATGGCAAAACATGGTATCTCTTTTCACACTGACCAATTTGGATTCAGATGCGAAGAAACACCAAAAGAGCTCCCTGCAGCTGACAAGATCATACTAGGAGGAGATTCCATTGCCTTTGGCATGTTCCTCAACTTCAAAGACAGTCTCGGGCACCACCTGCAAAAAGCTCTCAAACCCAACTTCAAAATTCTCGTCAGCGCACTGCCATCAGGATCTCAGGCCATGACCCAAGATCTTCTCTTTGGCCCTGACCAACTCGCCAAGAAATCAGAAGCTCGGTGGATCCTTCATAGCATCAACCACTATGATGAAACAGATAACCTTCGTTACCAAAACGACAAACTCAACCAGCAAGGGTGGAGACAACATGTTCGAAAGATTAAGACTCTCGTTGGTCCCTATGGCATTCAGATGCTACAGCTCAAATTACAGAATTTTCTGGCCAAGGACAAGAGAAAAGACCTTCTCCTACACGCCGACAACCAACAAGGACGTGGCGCGGTCCACCCTTGGCCTAACACTCAGAGAGCACTTGAAAATCTTAAAAAATCTTGTGACCACGCCAACACTCGCCTAGCTCTCTTTTTTCTTCCTCAGCAAGGCGAATTGGAAGCCACAGGTCATCGGCACAACGATGCGATGGAAACTTGGGCCACGAGCCAAGGCATACCTTTTATCGATATTGAACAGCACCTAGAAGGGGCACCGTCAACCGTCAGGAAACTGCTCTTTAAAGACGATGGAATTCATCTCACGGCGAAAGGGTCAGAAGCCGTCGCGTCACTGCTGGCTGATTTTGCAATGGGATTGGAGCGATGAATTTCATCCAACCCAACTTTCTCATCTTCCTCTTCATCTTTTGTAGCCTCTACCGCTTCCTCGGGCAACGGGCTCGCATCAGTATCGGCATCATTGGTAGTTTCTATTTCTACGCTTACTTCTCACCTCTATACGCCCTTCTCCTTCTCTTCTCAAGCTTTCTTGATTTTTTCGTCGGAAAGGCTCTTCACCGGAGCCAGACAACTGGTGCTCGCAGGACATGGCTCTTTCTTTCTCTCATCTCCAACCTTGGGATGCTGGCGTTTTTCAAATACGCCTCATTTTTTTATAACAGTGCAGCAGAAATATTTCCCTCATTGGGCACCATGGACGCCACCATCCCCCCCATGGGCATCTCCTTTTTCACGTTTCAGACTCTCAGCTACACCTTCGATATCTATCGCGGTCAATTGGAACCAACTCCTTCCTTTAAGAAGTTTCTTTTCTACGTCTCCTTCTTTCCTCAGTTAGTCGCTGGGCCCATCGTCCGAGCACGAGATTTCCTACCTCAGATCGACGCACCCATGGAAGCTTTCTCAGTATGGAAGCAGTGCCTATGGAGATTTTCACGAGGGTTCATCAAAAAAGCATGCCTGGCTGATGGCATCGGGGTGCTCCTCGTGGACCCCGTCCATGCGGATATGGCTTCCGCCGACCCCCTTACCTGTTGGCTTGCCGTCATCGGCTATGGCCTACAGCTTTACCTCGACTTCAGTGGATATAGCGATATGGCCATTGCCATCGGGAGACTTCTAGGTTTCAAGTTTCCTGAAAACTTCAACTATCCCTATCTAGCGACATCTTTCAGTGACTTTTGGAAACGTTGGCACATCTCGCTTTCTTCGTGGCTCAGGGATTACCTCTACATCAGTCTGGGAGGAAACCGGTGTCACCCAACAAGAATACAGGTGAACCTCATGCTCACCATGCTTCTAGGCGGCCTGTGGCATGGAGCGAACTGGACCTTTGTCATCTGGGGAGCCCTCAACGGTTTCTACCTCATGGTCGAACACGCATTCAAGAAGATCCCTTCACCCGCCCCTGCGGTCTCAAAATTTCTGGGATGGTCTTGGGTTCTCGGTGGGTGGTTTCTTTCTCTCATTTTCTTTCGATCAGAAAATTTTGAAGATGCTTTATTTCTTTTTTCAAAACTCGGTGATTTACGATTAGGAAACCTTGCCTTCGAGTTGTCTTTCGGGATGAACGCCATGCCGACTTGGCCCATCATTCCCCTTGCTATCTCAGGTCATTTTCTAGGAGCCTATCCCAAGTTAAAGATGAAGCTGCTCAACAGTCCACCCGAAATTCGCCTTCCCCTTTTAGCCACCCTATGCTTCTGGGCCCTACATTTTTATCCAAGCGGACAGGCTTCACCCTTCATTTATTTTCAGTTCTAATCCGACCCTTCGGTTATTCCTTCAGGCTCTGATCCAAGTTTCAACCATATTGATCAGATCATCGTGTTTGTAGGGCTTGGCGAGATGATCCACGAAACCGATCTTCATGAATCTGTCACGTTCCTCCTGCATTGCGTAGGCGGTTTGCGCAACGATCTTCGCGTCCTTATCGAACTCGAGAATCTCTTTTGCAGCTATATCACCAGACATACCCGGCATACGAATGTCCATCAAGACCATCCCAATCCCTGGATTCTCTCGATAGACACGAACAGCCTCTTCTCCATTCTCAGCGAAAAGAACTTTGATCGGCTTCGACCTGAGGATCAGACCTAAGACCTCGAGATTGATGGACTCATCATCAACAACAAGGATCGTCGATTCTCCTTCTCCATACTCCGGTCTGACTTCATTTTGAGGAGCCTCCCCAGCTACTTCAGAACCAACGGCCCCCAAAGGAAGTTCAAAATAGAAGGTGGAACCGACACCCAACGCTGACTCTACTTTTAAAGAGCCGCCAAGGAGCTCAGACAATCCTTTAGATATAGACAACCCTAAACCGGTTCCCTCGTACTTTCTTTCCCGCCCATCTAAATGTTCAAAACGCTCAAAGATCTGCTCTAGCTTATCTTCAGCGATTCCAATCCCTTCGTCCTTCACAGTAAAGCGAATCGCATTGCACATTTTCTGACAACTGAACTCAAGGCACCCTGATTCCGAAAATTTTAGAGAGTTAGTGAGAAGGTTCATCAAGATTTGTTGAATCCGCAGGGCATCAGAATGAACCGTTAGTCTCTCACAGTCTTCTGGAATCGTCGTGATGAATTGGATTGCGTCCTTCGCTTTTGTCGACTTAAGTTCTTCCACCGTCCCCGAGATGTCCAGCATCAACTTACCCAATTCAAAAAATGACTTATCAATTTTAAGTTCGCCTGCTTCGAGCTTTGCATTGTCGATGATGTCGTCAATCAGATTCAAAAGCTGATCCGAACAGCTTTCAATCCGGTCGATGTAACTGTTCCGAGTCACGTCATCTAAGTCATCGTCCCTCAATAGGCTCGCAAAAGCCACCACTCCATTCATGGGCGTTCGGATCTCATGACTCATGTTCGCAAGAAACTGATCTTTATAGACCTGAGAGGCCTTTGCTTGCTTCAATGCCGTCTTCAGCTTAGACTCATTCACTTTTGCTTCAGTAATGTCATGAGCTACTCCTCGGAGCATCACCACCCTTCCGTTTTCATCATTCTCGGTTTTGCCCTGAGAAAGCAGAACCCCCATCGACCCATCTTTCCGAATGAACTCAAGCTCAATGCTGTAGGGGCATCCCGTCTCAAGGGAACGCTGAATCGCTTCATTCATCGCAGCCCAGGATTTCTTCGTGTACCACGTTTCCTGTTCTTCCAGAGATGGCACCGATTTCGCCGGGTCCTGACCAAACATCCTGTGTTGTTCGGCTGACCACTCCACCTCACCCGTCCTAATGTCCAGAACCCAACTGCCCACTCCTGCAATTTCCTGAGCCTTTTCAAAGCCCTGAGTTAATCGTTCTAATTCCTTCTCATGCGCACGAACAAGATCAATCTGAATGAAAGATGTCATGATTCCCTTCAGTTCCCCATTGATCGATGAAAGCACGGGATTCATTTTCTTGAGGTAATGATGCCCATTCTTCCCTTTAAATTGACATTCCGTCTCAGTAAGGTCTTTGAGGCATTGGCGAGCATCAGCACAAATCAGATCAATCAGATCATCCCTTAAGATTTTCCTAGCCACCTCTGAAAGAGGCTTCTCGATGTCCTCCTGATCTATACCAAAATGGGCGTTCATGGAGTGCGTGTATTTCAGTACACACAGATTTTTATCGAGATAAAGACCACCCAAATCGTTGATCCCAACCAGACTGTTAAACTCATCACTCAACTCAAGCAGTTCTTGCTCTTTCTGAGCTAACGCTTCCTTGGCAACATCTAACTCATGGGCCAGTTGCTCGAAAGCAGAGGCCGACAGATCCGAATTTAAGTCTTCATTCGGCATGGCGTGAGATGATCTTTTTCATAATTCCATCTAATTATAGACGACTCACATCAATCACAATTTTGACGAAGCCTGATCACCTTTGGGAATAACAAAGGTGATTCCAAATCAACTTCAGCAAAACGTCGGGCAGCACCTTTAAAGCAACCCCGTTCTATGGCCAGACAATCAGCCTACTCGAAAGCACCCTTCACTGAGAGATAGAATGGAACCGTACGAATATTCACCATCGTGGGCGTGCCATCAGGAGGGATGTGCTGCAACCATACCGTCCCATCATAAATGAAGAAGAAAAGTTCATGTTCTCTTGAAACGGCCACCACAAAAAGCCGACCATCGGCCATATTCATAGCCTTGATCCCTGTCCAAAAAGATGTGCCGGGGTAAGTAGCGTCAGTTCGATCACTCCAGTTCGAAGCAGAAATAGAATAAGTCTCCCAGTCGATCGTCTGAGTCGCAGTACTGTCACTATCGTCGTAGATGACAACAGCCTCGTTGCCATTGAGCCAGGCAACTCCAGGAGTGGCATGGCCGATCAAAGCCCTTTGATACCCGTTATCCACGCCTCGCCCGTCTTCAAAGCCCGTACCATTCCAGTAGGCCGCTCTCATCCAGTTGTCTGCTCCGTCGTAAGAAACGATGATGCCATTTCCTGAAGGAGACGCAGCCATATCCAGAGATTCAGGCTGGTTCTGGGTTGAGGTGTAATTCGTCGTCGCACTCCAACTCCCCCCACTGTAGGATGAATAAAAAATACCCGTCGCCGTTGTTCCCCAGCAGGCCAATAGGTCGCCGTCCTGATATTCATAGGCGGCATCAAAACACTTATTCGCCAAATCGTGAAGGCCCGTGTCCAGACTCTGGCTATCGCTCCAGTTTTCACCATCCCAGATAGATCCATAGAGTTCCTTATTCATGTCCATCCACAAAAGACCGATTTCGTTCGAGTTGCGCTTGGCCACCAATTCCACCCAGGCAACTTCGTCATTGCCAAGAACAATCGTGCTCTCCGCTCCCCAAGTGTTCGCCGAGGAGTTGTGAACCCGGTATCGCGGATTGTTCCCATCTCCACCATACACGACCAGAGCATTGCCACTGAGCTGGGAATAGGCCACATCAAAACCGCGATAATCAATCTGAGACTCGTCCAAACCACCTCCCCAAAAGACATTCTCCCAGACGCCGCTATTTAAGTGCATCACCGAAATATTTCCTCCTCCATCTTGACCGGCACCCGTCACCACCACCTCGTGGTGGTAGAGGGGAGAAATGGCGTTGGATATGTTGGTGATCCCCGAATTGCCTGAAGCTAAACCATAAGATGTCGAAAGCGTATTGCTCGAAGCATCAAAGGTCACCGTTCGGGGTGTTCCGCTTCCTGGACCCAACTGCCCCCAAACTACCCGGACATCTGAGTTGCTAGAAAGAATCGCCTTGTCTGTCCTATGGAAAGAACCAGAGACTCGCCCAATACCGACACCTAAAGCCGTTCTCGAAGCCCCTATATCGACATTGATGGCAAAGGCATCGTCAGCAACAATGCTAAACATGTCGGCCACCAGAATGTAATCCTTCGGAGCCCTCGAAAAATCAACTCCAGAGAAAACAATATTCCCAGTCGGGGTGCCCACATCCATTTTAAGCGTACCTGTCCCCAAAGAAGAGGTCTTTTCTGATGCAGAGAGGTCCCCATCGGCATCTGTATCGAGATATAGTCTGGGGTTCGTTAGATTTACATTCTTGACTCCGTTCACAGAGCTAAGGTTGATCACCAACGGGTTCACACTGAGATTATCACCAGAGCCATCTATGGAGGCCCGGAAACGAAGGAGCTCCACATCAAACTCAAGAGGATCCACTTCGATAGCACTGGGCTCAGCTCCCAAAGGATGATCTTCAAAGAAGATCACTGGATCAATGATCGATACATCCCAAGGAACGTAGTAATAGTCGTCAATGATTTCCTCAGTATCATTTCCATTATAGAATTGCGTCCAGGTGTTGGATTCAACATGAAAGATATGAAAATCCCTATCCTTGTCATGACCAATAAAAAGAGCTTTATCCATAGATTTGTAGGTGACCCCGGCCAGATTAACCCAATTATCTCTTGAGCCCATCGTGAAATTAGTACCCGTGTAACCGTTATCGGTGTCTGTTCGCCAATACAGATAGTTATTGGTCGTCGTTGAACTAGCCCAGTTATACCAGTTGATCGTCCATCGGCCTGATTCCACCCAGGCTGCAGCAAAATTCGATGTTCCCAGGGAGCTGTTGAAAGGTGTTCCATTGTTGTTCATTTCTCGATTATTAACCCATTTGGCTCCATTCCAAACGCCTCCTTCGATCTGGTTATTGTCCGTATAGCCTATCAGAAGAATCATGTCGGTCTTAGGGTCTGGCTCAAGATCCAAATTCCTAAAAGCGTCCTCATTCGTATAGGTCACGGCAATTTCATCGGCCCAAACTAAAGTTCCCTCTTTCATCGTCCGGTAGTTAAAACCATCGGTTTCATCATCCCACACCAAGACTAAATCACCAGATAAGGATTCATAAGCTGCGTCGAAAGGATCCCCTTGTAGTTGATTACTATCGTTTTGGAGAGTGGTTTCGATCTCCAATTCAGTCGCCGGCAAGAAAGAATCACCATCGAAAAAGACCACCGTCAAATCCTCATCCTGGTCAGCGATCATCACACAAATTTCGTTGCTCCTTGGTTTTGCAACCAGCTTGATCCAATCAGCCGTATTCCCCAAGGGAGAGGACAAAACATCTGCGGCTGGACTCCAAGTGTCTGTTGCCGCATCAAAGACACGAAAGGAAGGGTTTGTGTCACCATCGGAATACACCACTAGCGCATTTCCAGAAACCTGACAGTAGGAAAAATCGAATAGCCTTCGGTAATAAGAATTCGCGCCCCAGTCAATGCCCGTTGCTGCCCAATCTGAAACCCACCCTCCACTCGTATTCCTGTAGGCATCAATACGGATTGTGTCATTCATGACCGTGCTCATTGTGACGATCAATTCCTCTCCGTAATCCAAAGGAGAAAACTCATGCTTCAGATGATTCACAGTACCCGAAGCTGATGGTCCCTTCTCCGTTCGCCATGAGCTTTCGCTTGTATCGTAAGTCAGAATCTGAATATTTCTAGAGCCCTCGTAAGCACCAAAAGGAATGCGAATATCTCCCACTCCGAGAGAGCCAACCTTATGGGTCATTTTACTCAAATCGCCCATTGCATCGATTCCCGAAGGCGTTGCTACACTAGAAGAAGACAGATCTATCACAATCTGATCACCAACGGCCATATTGCTCATGTCTGCCTGAAGAAGATAGAAACGTTCTTCGCCAACACTGAATGAATCCGTGAACGCAATATTACCCGCTGAACCTGCTACTGTCACCGTGCCTTCTCCGCCAATTGTCGTGGTCTCACCAGCATCAATGACGCCATCTTTGTCCTCGTCCACTATGAGAAAAACGTTATCGAAATCCGTAAAGTCTACACCGATCAAGTCAGATAGGTCGAACACCAACTGACTCACAGTTCGATCAACACCGTTTCTAACCTTAAACTGAAGTTTACCCAGAATCACATTGCTGGCACTTCCTGTTCCCAAGGCGTTCACAGCCTGATCCTCAATATGATCACCAAAGAGGACCGCTGGCCTCTGAATCAGCACCTGATCCATCGGAGCCCCCTCCCTTGTCGAGAGCATATCTGCTAGTGGGTCTCCACCTTCAATCCAGTCAATTGAACTCCCGTCATAGATAAAGCTGTAAAGAACCTGATCATAATCTGCCATGGACAGCAGAACTTCATCCTCGTGGTACATTCCGTCAGCAGAGTGGAGCACATCCGTCGCCGTCGCCGTGCTAAAATCAGGCCCATCGGTATTAACGAAACCACCTTCTATACTATAGACTGTAGCCCTTGGACCTTGGGCCGTCTCATCATCATTGAAGGAAAGAGCCCTTCCTGCAGTTCCAAACCAGGTAGCATCAAGAGGCCGACTATAATCTTGAGTATCTCTTCCACCAACAGGTTGGTAATACGCAGTAAAAGCGTTCCCTGTCCAAATCCAGTTTTTCTGATCGTTGTCTTCTTCACGATAGGCAACTAGAATATGATTGCTATTCGGAGCAGCAGCAACTCTAGGTATCTCTGCATCGTGATTATCTGCCAATGCCGTTAGAGAGCCAAGAGTGTTATAAACTTTAGCATGAGGGTCAAAAGTTGTCCTGTGAAGACCTGCTCCGTTCAGGTTTCCGTAAACCAATAAAAGCTGACCCGATAAGGTTTCCCATGCCATGTCCATAGGGAGGTTTCTCAAGTCGTCGTCTTCACTATCGAGAGCGGTAGACACTTCTAGTCGAGTACTGTCATCCCATGCGCCATTTCTGTAAAGGATCGTATAGAGGCGCTCATTGGAATCGGCATAGGCCAACATGATGTCGTTTGCCCCAGGGCGGGGTTCCACACGAACCCATTCAACAGCGGAAGAGCCTAAAGGAGCTCCGGTCACGGCTGCTTCCCCTGTCCAGGTATTCGTCGAGGCATTGAACTCCCAAAATTTTGGACTATTGGTGTCATCGGAAAAGACCACAATCGCATTGCCACTGCGACTCGCATAACACGCGTCGGCACTGAAACGGTTCTCGTCTCCACTCACATCTAGATCCCAGTTCTCAAGCTCCAGCCTCCAACGAGAACCATCGTAACGATAAACCTGAGTGCCTGTCGAGCCACTCCTTTCTCCTTGAAAAGTTCCTTGAGTAACAATGGTCATCTGATTGGTCGAAGGAGATATTTCAGCGTCGACAAACCTCGTGTAAGCATTGGACGACGGCATATGAAGCTCTGGACTCAGACGATTGGTTTCGGTGTCGAACCAGCGGTATCTCATCAGCGATGAATGCTTATCACCCTTACCAACAGCATAAGCGATCAACCCATCACCCTCTCGTTCAATAGGGTTAGACCCATGGCGATGATGAAAGGTATAGGTTCCCCCTAATTGACTGACCGACGTGTTCGATCCATCAAGCGTTAAGGTTATAAAATCTCCCTCAACCAAACCAGAAACATCAGCCTGGAGAATCACCAGTTTTGATTCAGTTAAGGAGAACGATTCGTCGAAAGTGATGGTCCCCACATCATTAAAGATCGCAAAGTTTCCTCCCCCACCTATCTGACTACTTGTTTCACCACCCGAAATAACCCCATCCCCGTTGGCATCAACCCTCAACCAAATGTCTTGGATGTTCGATGTCTGAATGCCCTCTCCCCCGATATTGATGGTGACAGAGGAAATAGTTGTCGACCCTAAGATGGGTGTCATGCGGAAGGCCATTAAGGACGCGTCACTGACGGAACTGGCATCCCCCAAAGAGTCAGGGAAGAATTGAACAGGATGATTCGAAAACCTAACCATTTCAGGCAACTTTACAGAAACATCAGCGGGCATGGTATCTGTTCCAATAATTCCTTCGGCAATGTTTTCAGCCCCATCACGAAAAAAGTCCGTCCCATCGTGAAAAAGGCCGTTGAGGTCTTCATCTCCGTCTAGATGTAAGAGATACCCCAACTCTTTAAAAGGTAGGTTGAGAGAGTCTAGAGACTCGCCACGACCGATGTTTGTAATGTAATCAGTGAGAGTCGAATTGATTCGGTTGTATCTAGAGTGGGAAAAGGTCCCTGCCGTATTGTATATTGTGTAGAAGAAGGCTCTTCTTGAGGTTCCAACCCAAGATCCACTGATGATAAACTCTCCATTACTGAAGCTGTTAATATTCTGACCCTGAGTTCCGAGGGACATCGTATTGCCAGTCCAAATAGCGGTCTCCGAACGATTGTCGGTATTCTCCGTGGTCACCAGAATCCAATTTTCTGATGGGTGAGACTGCAAGAGCACCATCTCCTGCTGATGATTGTCATTGTCCTCGTTGTAACTCTGTTCATCTAGCCAAGTGTTCGAGGCATAAGAGAACTCACGATGAAAAATTCCATTCGTCGCGTCATTACCCCAAGCCACCAGCATGTCTCCCGTTAATGATTCAAAGGCCAAATCAAAAGCACGTTTATGGGAGGTGTATTGCATGTCGGTCTCCAAGGTAATCTCAGTCGTCAACTCCAGCCATGTCGTACCACTCCAGATCACAGCATGAACCTGTTTATTGCTATTCTTATCGTTATAAACTAGTCCAATTCGGTTGTCGAAGGGAGCCGCCTGAAGGCGAACATACTCAACCGCTCCTCCAGGAGCTGTTGAAAAGACTGGCGCGGCCACAGACCATGAAGACCCATCCCAATATCGATAAGAAGGGTTGTTATCATCATCAGCCCAAACCACCATCGCATTTCCAGATACTGACTCGACAGCCAAATCAAAGGTCTTTCTGGCCCAATTGACGTAGTTGTTCGCGGATGCCGTCCAAGCCAAAGACCAAGCGTTCCCACTGTGTTGCAGAACCCCCATCCCGAACCCGTCGTCCGTATAACCTTGAGAAACGATAAACTCCTCTCCATCTTTCCCGAACTGATGGCTTATCCAAAGAGGATCGTGGCCAACGTCGGGAAGAGAAGTCTCAGGCTCCCAAGAATCCGTCGTTTCATTTCGGATCCGACTGAGGATTCTTGAAGACTCCTCTCGTGTTGCGTAGACGACACGAAGATTTCCAGCACTAACAGCGATCTGCCCATCTTCCACATGTTCGCTCGAGGACGTTCTTCCCATAACAATACGGGGAGATTCCACATCATTTGCCGAGAGAGAAATATCCAAACGGTCTCCATCTTCAAGGGAGAGGACATCGGCCCTTAAGAAATATGTATTTGTCCCCGATGCAGAAAAGTCACCGCTAAAAGTGATACTTCCCTCAATTCCAGAAACCACGGGCACCCCAGCTC
>Ga0233432_10001572_pt1 | contig 22021 bp, 25 predicted proteins | sample SI_122_August201_6_FD_179870 | JGI IMG/M metagenome (GOLD analysis project Ga0233432, IMG submission 179870) | Seawater microbial communities from Saanich Inlet, British Columbia, Canada - SI_122_August2016_10_MG | ecosystem: Environmental > Aquatic > Marine > Inlet | place: Canada: British... | reverse complement strand
GAGAATATTATAATGATAATACTAAACAAATAGTAGAAAACAAGTTTAAAAAAGATATTAATACATTCGGATATAAATTCTGATAAATAATAGTAGCAGTTAATGGAAAGTTAAAATGACTAAAAAACTAGAAGATTTGCTTAATATGGATGATTCCAAAGAAATCATTAAACAAGCCGAACAACAAGAAAAAGAGCAGGCCAAACACGAAATTGCTCACCAAGAAAGTTTTCGTGATATAGCAGAGTTTGATAAAATTGCTAGTGCATTACCTGCTGTCAAAGGTTTGGGCGATAAAGCAGACAGTGAACTAGAAGATATTGCACAACGTGCATTAACTGCCTATGAAGATCTAATGGATTTAGGAATGAATGTTGAATCACGTTATAGTGGTAGAGTTTTTGAAGTTGCTGGTGGGTTGCTCAAAACAAGTTTAGATGCTAAAACTGCAAAGTTAGATAAGAAACTAAAGATGATAGAGCTGCAACTTAAAAAACAAAAAATGGATCAAGATAGTGGGCCTAGTGAAGACGGAATGATTTCCGGTGAAGGCTATGTTGTAACAGATCGCAACAGCCTACTAGAGAGGCTTAAAGGCCTCGATAAGGATAAATAACATATAACGGGAATATGTAAAATGATGACAAGGTTTCAAGAATTATTAAACGAGTCTAAAAAGACATACGAATTTAAAGTTGGTATTGCAGGATCGCTGCCTGACAACTGTGAAGAAAGTATCAAGAGTTGTTTAGAAAAATATAGTGTTGTAGAAATGAGCAAGGGCAAAAGAACCCCAGTTCAGGAAAGACCTTTAGACTTTCCGCAATTAGAAAACACTGAAGTAACATATTTTGATGTTACTCTTAATTACGCAACAACTTCAGATGTATTGCAAGAATATATCGGTGATTGCTGTAATGTTGATCAAGCATATATTATTGTACGTAAGCCTGGCGATATGCAAGAAAAATATCAAGAGATGCCAGAAGATACTACTTATGAAACAAAATTAACAACAGAAGATATGGGCGGCGAGAGCGCACAAGAAAGTGTAGGCGGTAACCGTGTTATGGATCTTTTGAAAGAGCTAGAAGTGGCTCGTAAAGAACGTGAGCACGATCCAAGTGCAGCGGCACCGGAGGCAAACTAAAATGAATATGAAAAAACTACTAGAATCAATGGACAACATTGAATTAGAAGGTGGAATGCCAATGGTACCACCAATGGCACCACAGTCACAAGAAGACAAAGGTAATCCAGTAACAATGAATGTATCAATGAATGCAAGCGGCAAAGATAATGTTGCAGACTTAATTGATATGATGAAAAATGCAGGGCTAAAAGATGCAGAGCCAGTTGGCCCAGCAATGATGCCAATGCGCAGAGATATGGAAAGACTACGTGATATTGTTGATGGTCCAAAAGATATGGACGATTTAAAACCAGGTGTGCAAGATGAACCTTGTGATGCTTGTGGCAAACAACACGTTGGTGCAAGCAGTTGCAATGATGATATTGAAATGGAAGACGAATTAGTTGCAGATGAAGCATATGCTAATGAGCCAGACGAAGAATACAAGTCAATCGACGATGTAATTAATTCAGGCGATGATCTACATAGAACTAAAAAAGCATATGCTGCTACACAAGACGGCGACAATCCAATGGCAGTTGAAGATGAAGTAGACGATACTACATATTCTGTTAAAGGTAAAAGTGCAGAAGCACAAGCAGCATTAGCAGACGCAGCAGGCGACTCGGGCGATATTAGAGAAAAACTTGCAGCAAGATTAAAAGAGCTAATGGCAGATGACGAAGGTGAACACGATCACGAAGATGGCGAAGACTGTCCAGAGTGCGGAGCACCAGGTAAGCAAAAATTAATGGCTTGCAGTAGTTGCGGCTGTAGTTAATAACTATCGTAACATACAACTCAATAGCACCTTCGGGTGCTATTTTTTTGGTTAAATAATAGTATGGCAGCATCATTAGACGGCGTCTTAATTAAAAAGGCGAATAGACAAGAAACCTTTACAGAAGAACAAATTGTAGATTTACAATCCTGTATGGATCCTGACGAAGGCTACTTATATTTTGCACGTAAGTTTGCATTTATACAACATCCTGTACAAGGTAAGTTGTTGTTTGATCCTTATGAGTACCAGTTACGTTTGATGCACAGCTATCACAACTATCGCTTTAATATTAATATGATGCCTAGACAAACAGGTAAAACTACTTGTGCAGCTATATATCTTGCTTGGTATGCAATGTTTAATCCAGATCAAACTATCCTAGTAGCAGCACACAAGTATACAGGCGCACAAGAAATTATGTCACGTATACGTTATGTATACGAAACTTGTCCAGATCATATTAGAGCAGGTGTAACATCATACAACAAGCAATCAATTGAATTTGAAAACGGATCACGTATTGTAGCACAGACTACAACAGGTAATACAGGACGTGGTATGAGTATTTCGTTACTATACTGTGACGAGTTTGCATTTGTTATGCCTAACATTGCAGAAGAGTTTTGGACTTCAATATCACCTACACTAGCAACAGGTGGTCGTGCTATTATTACAAGCACACCAAACTCAGATGAAGATACGTTTGCTACTATTTGGAAACAAGCAGAAGAAAAGTTTGACGCACACGGCAATGAAACTGAATTAGGGTCAAACGGGTTTCACTCATTTATTGCACACTGGAGTGAACATCCTGATCGTGATGATGAATGGAAAGTACAAGAAGTTGGGCGTATTGGTGAGGAAAAGTTCCGTCGTGAGTATGGCTGTGAATTCTTAGTATTTGACGAAACATTAATCAATTCAATTAAACTTGCTTCTATGGACGGATCATCTCCTATACTTAATATGGGTCAAACACGCTGGTACAAGCGTCCTACAGCACAATATACATATTGCATTGCACTTGATCCTAGTATGGGCACAGGCGGCGACAATGCAGCTATACAAGTGTATGAGCTACCGAGCTATGAACAAGTAGCCGAATGGCAACACAATCAAACTGCTATACCTGGTCAAATAAGAGTACTTGCTGATATATGTAAGTACATAGAATCAGAAACCAAAAACCCAACAGGGATTTATTGGAGCGTGGAGAACAATGGATTGGGCGAAGCTGCCCTAATCGTTATAAACGACTTTGGCGAAGAGAACATTCCGGGTTTGTTCGTCAGTGAGCCAATCCGCAAAGGACACGTTCGTAAATTCCGCAAAGGATTTAACACTACACATAGCAGTAAAGTTACTGCGTGTAGCCGATTAAAAACTATGGTCGAAAATGATAAAATGAAAATTCGATCTAAACCATTAATTGGAGAACTAAAAGGATTTATTGCAACAGGATCAAGTTATACTGCTAAGTCGGGATCAAGCGATGATTTAGTTATGTCAACTATTCTTGCATTACGTATGATGGAAGTTTTAAAAGACTGGGATCCAAGAGTATACAGTACCTTTAATCAAGCAGAAGATATGGACGATTACGAAGCGCCAATGCCGATCTTCATTAGCACTAACTATTGATAAATATATATATGCAGAATTTAGACTTAATAGCAGAAGAACTATTCAACAAAATCCGAGGACGCTTTCCGAGTGTTACTATTGGTGATGCTGAAGGCAATGTAACAAACGAACCTAGCCTAGGACGGTACTTTGATTTTAACTTTATAAGTGAAGGCCGCCCAGTAGGAAAAGTTAGTGTAAGTCTAGACAATAAAGCAGTAGCAGTTGTATATGGCGAAGACCTAGTTGCTACTGAAGGCAATTTAATTAAAAACAATTGGTATGACTTTTTAAAGGAATTACGTATGTTTGCAAAAAAACGAACATTAACGTTTGATACCAGAGACATTACCAAATCTAACTTAAATAGTAGAGATTACAAATTTTTAGCAAAAAACCGTGACGGGGACGAATCAATGAAAGAATCAAAATTATATGGCACATCAAAATTAAGTTATCAAAACTTTGATGGAGCACGTTTAATGATAAAACATACTGAAGGCATCAATCAAGAGATAGCTGGAGGCAGAGCAAAGAAAGTTGGATCATTATATATTGAAAGCGCAGAAGGCGAAAGATTTAAATATCCATTCAAGCACTTAACTGGTGCAAGAGCAATGACACGTCACGTTGCAGAAGGCGGTAAACCATTTGATGACTTTGGCAAGCATATTGTTAGTATGTCAGAAGAAATGAGTAAATTACGTAAGTTTAAAACTTATATGGGTCGTTCAGCAGTAATGGCAGAAAGCCTAGCACAGTATGTAGATGTAGTTAAAGAACGTATTGCTACAGTTAAGAAAACACTAGAGTCACTACAACGTCCGTCATACTATAAAGAAACATTTGAAGCATTTGCTCCAGCAGTAATGGAAGACGTGCCAAGTGACGTTGCAGAAAATTGGATTGACCAGTTAACTATTAAACAGTTTAACGAAGAATTATCAGATGTATTCCCTTACATTTACAAATTAGTAAGCGAAGCAACAAAAGCAACAGAACTAGGACCAGACGACTTAGAAGAAGTAGCAGGACCAAAGGATTGTTGGGACGGTTATAAGAAAGACGGTACACAAAAAGGTACTGGCAAGAACAAAGGCAAGCGTGTAAACAAATGCGTACCAGAAGACGCTGAACTAGAACTAGCGTTTGAAAAATCAATGGGCCAGTTTGCAGAAGGTGATGCACAAGACGGCCAAGTAGGAACTATGACACTGTTTGTTACTGATCAAGATGGCGGCGAACACGAAGCAGAAGTTCAAGTTAAAATTGTAAATGGTAAGCCAGAGATTGATCCTAATACATTACCTGGACCAGAAGACCAACTTTATTGGGACGAAGCTGACATTGAACAACAAGCAATGGATGCAATGCGCGATGGCGATATTGAATTTGATGAAGGCGCTGACGAAGACGACGACACAATGGACGTTAAAATTAATGACAAAGGCCAACTAAGCAAAGACGACGGCAATGACGAAAAGGAGCAAAAGACTCCATTAGGCGAGTTCATACTTAGTTACTTTGATCGTGATAACGGCACTTTTCCAAAAGGAGAAACAGCAGTTCTAACAATGATTGAAAAAGATTATGGTGAACAGTTTATTAATCCTGCTAAAGAATTTATTGAACAAATACAAGCAAAGTTTGACGAACACCAAATGCAGGCACAGCCACAGCAAATGGAAGAGCCAAGCACAAGCGAATACGACAGAATACGTGAGTTAGCAGGACTACGCTAACCCACTTATAAGTTTTATTTCTTTTTCTTTAAAAAAGACTTGACAAAGGTTGCAAAACAGTATATAATAATAACTGTGCTGCAAATAATAGGCACGTAAGAAAGTAGCAATGTAGCTACAAAACAAAACATAGGCACTTATAGGAGGCATTAAACTATGGCATCATTAGCAGAAATCCGAGCAAAGCTCAAAGCTCAAGAAGCAGGATCAAACAACCGCTCATCAGGCGGTGACAACAGCATTTACCCATTTTGGAATATTAAAGAAGGCGAGTCGGCAACGATGCGTTTCCTTCCTGATGGCGATGCAGATAACACGTTCTTTTGGAAAGAGCGTTTAGTAATTAAACTACCATTTGCAGGCGTTAAAGGTGATACTGACTCACGTCCAGTACAAGTGCAAGTACCGTGTATGGAAATGTACGGAGAAACTTGTAACATTCTTAACGAAGTACGTGGTTGGTTTAAAGACCCTTCATTAGAAGATATGGGTCGTAAGTATTGGAAAAAGCGTTCGTACATTTTCCAAGGGTTTGTAACAGATAACCCACTATCAGACGATACTACACCTGAGAATCCAGTTCGTAGGTTTATTATTGGTCCACAAATCTTCCAGATCATTAAGCAGGCGCTTATGGATCCAGATATGGAAGAGTTGCCAACAGATTATACTGCTGGTGTAGACTTCCGTCTTAACAAAACATCCAAAGGTGGATACGCAGACTATAGCACAAGTAATTGGGCTCGTAGAGATCGTCCACTAGGTGATGCAGAGATGGCAGCAGTCAATACACACGGCTTGTTTAATCTAAATGACTTCCTACCTAAAAAGCCAGGAGACATTGAACTTAAAGTGATGCAAGAAATGTTTGAAGCGTCAGTAGACGGCGAAGCATTTGATATGGATCGTTGGGGACAATATTTCCGTCCAGCAGGTATGGCACAGCGTACAGGTGATCCGCAAAAAGCGGCCAGCCCGCAAGCAACTGCAACTAGCCAAAGTGCTCCTGCAGAAACAGCGGCTCCAGTCGCCACTCCAGAACCTACACCGGCAGAGCCAGCGGCAGCACCAGCTGCGGCAGGTGGTGATGCAAGCGACATTCTAGCAATGATTAGAAGTCGTCAAGGTTAATAGCAACTGAAAAGGGTTGCATTATTAATTTGCAACCCTTTTTTGTTTAATACAGCTTAATAGGAGAAAAATATGGCTAAATCGTTTGATGTTAGTAAGTTCCGTAAGGACTTAACTAAAAGTATCTCAGGTATGAGTACTGGATTTAACGATCCTACTGATTGGATCAGTACAGGATCATACGCACTAAATTATCTTATCTCAGGAGACTTTCACAAAGGTGTTCCGCTAGGTAAGGTTACTGTGTTTGCAGGTGAATCAGGAGCAGGTAAGAGTTATTTCTGTTCTGGTAATGTTGTAAAACACGCACAGGATCAAGGCATCTTTGTAGTACTAATTGACTCAGAGAACGCACTTGATGAGAGCTGGCTACAAGCTCTACAAGTTGACACTAGCCCAGAGAAACTTCTCAAGTTAAATATGTCAATGATTGATGATGTAGCAAAAACTATCTCAACATTTATTACAGACTACAAAGCTATGGATGAAGAAGATCGTCCTAAAGTATTGTTTGTAGTTGACTCGTTGGGTATGTTGCTAACACCTACTGACGTTGATCAGTTTAACAAGGGTGATATGAAAGGTGATATGGGTCGTAAGCCTAAGGCATTGACTTCACTTGTTCGTAACACAGTTAATATGATTGGCTCGCTTAACGTAGGATTAGTATGTACTAACCACACTTATGCATCACAGGATATGTTTGATCCAGATGATAAGATCAGTGGTGGTTCGGGCTTTATCTATGCATCAAGTATTGTTGTTGCAATGAAAAAGTTAAAACTAAAAGAAGACGAAGCAGGTAATAAGATCTCAGAAGTTATGGGTATTAGAGCTGGTTGTAAAGTAATGAAGACACGCTATGCAAAACCTTTCGAAGGTGTGCAGGTTAAGATTCCTTATGAAACTGGTATGAATCCTTATAGTGGTCTAGTTGAATTGTTTGAGAAGAAGAACTTGTTAGTTAAGCAAGGCAATCGACTCAAGTATATCAACCTAGCTGGAGAAGAAGTTCTTGAATATCGTAAAGCCTGGATGCAAGACGGCAAACTTGATTTGATTATGTCAGAATATAACGAAAAAATGAAGCCTGTGGTAAATACCGCTGAAGCAGATTTAGTTGATGCTGATTTAATTGATGAAAATTTAATCGAGGAATAATTTATGGATGATACACAAATAGTAGATATCTGGACAATGTTTAAAGAACATCTTGACAAGAAGCACGTCGAGACGGCAGCTGAAAGATATGTAGATCTAATGGCAGATCTTGGTGCACCAGACGAAGCCTTTATATCTGCACTAGGTCACGATGCTACTTTAGATATTGCAATTAACTATTATCTAGATCTCGACGAAGATGATAAACTAGACGAAGAACAAGATTGGGATTAAATTATGGGATGGTATAGCGAAGTATCACGAGACATATCTAAAATTCCTAGTGCTGTACAATTCTTTGAAGATGAATTAGTACAAGGACGTCAAGATGTAAAACTTAAAGGCAATGTTGAACGTGCTGCCGCAGAGATGCCAGGTATTGTTGAACAGCGTTTTAATCAGTTACAAGAGATCGAAGCTATACTACACTATCTAAACATTGAGCTACGCAGGTTGCGTAGTTCATATTTTAAGAAATATCCTGAAAATTATCAACGAGCTCTGTCAAGCCGTGACGTTGAAAAATACGTAGACGGTGAGGCAGACGTTGTTGACTATGAAAAGATTATCAACGAGTTTGCACTAATGCGTAACAAGTGGTTAGGTCTACTTAAAGGACTTGATCAAAAGCAATGGCAAATTACTAATGTAGTTAAACTACGTGTAGCTGGTATGGAAGATGCATCGATATAAATGCTAGACTTTTATTGCATTTATAAACAACATAACGATAATTGTAAGTTACTATTAACTAAATGTATTGAATCTGCTAGAGAATTTAATTATAATGTTATACCTTATCCAGGTATATATGGTGATGAAATAGATAGCTTGGCTGCTAAAGAAAACATTTTAGTATGCAAAGATTTACAACATAAGGTAAAGTCTAAAGGAGTAATAGGGTGTTTCTTATCTCACTATCTTCTTTGGAAAAAGTGTGTAGATCTTAATATTCCAATCGGAGTGCTAGAATACGATGCTGCATTCCTAAATGCACTTCCTAATAATATACTTGATTCTTTTGAAGATTATTGTAGTCTTGACATTAATAGACATCTTTATTTTAAAAAAGGTAAAGATTTATATTCAAGTAAGCTAAACAAAACTAATAATATTACAGTTAAGTCGTTAAAAGAATATTTGCCGACAAAGCAAAATACTTTGTTTGAATATGTCAATAACAATCATATCAGCGGTGCTCACGGATATATTATAAAACCGACAGGTGCAAAGAAATTAATAAATTTTACAAAAATGTACGGAATGATGCCTGCAGATATTCATATAAATTTAAAATCGTGTAAGATGTATTATACATCAGAAAGTATAGTACATTTACACTCTGATACTTCTTTTAAGGCAAAATTCTCCCATACAAAAAATAATAGTTAATAGTATATCTTCGTTATCTGTACTTGGAATTAACTGCGTACATAAATATCTATATGAATAGAGTAGTATTAGTAACAGGCGGCTTTGACCCGCTACACAGCGGACACATTGCTTATTTTAAAGAAGCAAAGAAGCTTGGCGACAAACTTATTGTTGGCGTGAATAGTGATGAATGGCTTACACGCAAGAAGGGTAGACCGTTTATGCCCTTTGAAGAACGTGTTGCACTTATAGACGAAATGGAAGTTGTTGATCAAGTAATTGGATTTAATGACGAAGACGATTCAGCTTGTCAAGCAATATTTTATACATTAAGTATACACGGCAACATACAATTAATCTTTGCTAACGGCGGAGATAGAACCAACACAACAACCCCAGAGTATGCTACATATGGTGATCATTCTAATGTAGATTTTGCTTTCGGAGTAGGTGGTGAGAACAAAGCTAACAGTAGTAGTTGGATACTTGACGAGTGGAAAACACAAAAGACAGAGCGTGATTGGGGATACTGGCGTGTGCTAGACGACAGACCTGAGAAAGGTTATAAAGTAAAAGAGCTTGTAATCTATCCAGGCAAAGCACTGAGTGACCAAAAACATTTTAAACGTTCAGAAGAATGGAATGTGCTAGAAGGCATAGTTAAAATGGACACTGAATGGAATAGTATACAAAGTAGTATACTACTGGAACAAAAAAGTAGAACATTTGAAATTGGTAAGGAAGTTTGGCACAAGGCCAGCAATCCTGGAACAGAGAACACTCACATACTAGAAATACAGTGGGGCGAGTGTTATGAAGAAGATATAGAAAGAAGAGATTGATGAAAGTATTTGTAGGATATGACCCTCGAGAAGATATAGCATATCAAGTATGTAAACATAGTATACTTAGACATAGTCCGACCGCACAAGTTATACCACTAAAGCAAACTGATCTTAAACGCCAAGGCTGGTATTCAAGATCTCCGGATAAACTTGCTAGTACTGAGTTTACATTTACTCGATTCTTAGTTCCTGAACTTGCTAACTTTAATGGCTGGGCAGTGTTTATGGATTGTGATATGCTACTTAGAACAGACATTGCAGAGTTGTTTGCACAAGCAGACGATACAAAAGCATTGATGTGTGTACAACACGACTACGCACCTAAAGAAGGTATAAAGATGGACGGGCAAACACAAACAGTTTATCCACGCAAGAATTGGTCTAGTATGATGCTTATCAATTGCGGACATCCTGCTAACAAAAGACTTAACATAGACTTAGTAAATGAGAAAGAACTTAACGGAGCATACTTTCACAGATTTAATTGGTTAGAAGGCAAAGACGAGCTAATTGGTGAGATATCACCTGAATGGAATTGGTTAGTAGGACACTATAAAGAGCCAGAGGATGGCACACCAAAACTATTACATTATACCGAAGGTGGTCCTTGGTTTGAAAACTATCGTAATTGTGAATATAACGAATTGTGGAAACAAGAACTATATGATATGTTTAAGTAAAAATCTTACTGACGAATACATTAACATGTATGCAAAAGGAGCAAAACTTCCTATACATGACTACGACTATAATTATCAAGATAAAAAAGATTCTATATTGATACGAAGTTTAGCCAAGAGAAAAGTTATTTGGGAGTGCCAAAAATCTAACCAAAACTTTTATTACATGGATAGCGGATATGTAGGCAATTATAAGTGTGAAGTAAATCCTATGGGGTGGAAAATGTATCATAGAATTGTTCCTAATGGATTACAACATAATGAAATAGTTGAACGTCCGGACGATCGTTGGCGAAAATTAAAAACTAAAATACATACAAGAAAAAAAGGCGGTAGCCATATTCTATTAGTAACACCTAGTTCAAAGCCGTGCAAATTTTACGGTGTTAAGTTAGAAGAATGGAAAAACGAGACTATTGAAACAATACGCAAGTATACTGATAGGCCTATTGTTATTAGAGAAAAACAACCACGATTTCAAAGATTGCGTAGATCAATTTACCAAGACTTAGACAATGCACATGCACTTGTTACGTATAACAGTATAGCAGCAATTGAAAGTATACTATACGGTATACCTGCTTTTGCACTTGCACCAACAGCAGCAGATCCAGTTGCAAACAAAAATTTATGGAATATAGAAAAGCCAAAGCATCTTAGCAAAGATGAAGTATATGCTTGGGCGTGTCATCTAGCATACGGGCAATTCCATATAGACGAACTTAAAAACGGAACTGCCCACCGTATATTAATGGAGGATAAACATGCCAATTAAATACGCAGTTGTACATCGATCAGACCCTAATAACGTTGGCGATTTAGCTGCTAACCCACTTCAATATTTTTTAAACAAAGACGAATATCGAGTTATAGATATAATGAACTGTAGCCTGGAACAAATTCCTACTGATGTTCCGTTAATAATCGGTGGCGGCGGATTGTTAGGAAACGAAATATTTGGTGATGTTATTGAACAATTATTGCAAGCACCAGACACTGCAAAGGTAATGCAACAATGGACAGACGTATGGAATATTGTACAGCACACTAATGCAAAACCAAGAGACCGATTTATGGCAAAGTTACAGCCATTAGTTCATGACTATCTTAATGAGTTAGACAATACAAGACAACCTCGAATACTATGGGGAGCAGGGCATAATGCAGATGTAGCAAAACGTGTTAAGTCAATAGCATACCCTGGATGGATGAATTATTTTGATATGGTTGGCATACGTGATTATAAACAACCATTTAAGTATGTACCTTGTGCTAGTTGTATGCATCCTGCACTAGCAAAAAAATATCCTATAAGAAACAAAGTAATTTGGTTTGAACATAAGAAACAATTAATTAAAGCAACAAACTTTGGCAGTGATTCAATTCCACGTTTTATTAACAGTGGAGGCAATATGGATCAAACTATAGAGCTGTTAGGAAGTGCTGAAACAATTATTACTAACAGTTACCATGGAGCATATTGGGGAGCATTGTTAGGACGTAAAGTTATTGTTACTGAACCTTGGAGTACTAAATTTTATGGGTTAAAACACAAGCCTTATATATTAACTAAACTTCAAGTATGGAATGATATTATTGACGATGTCGCTACATATCCTCATGCATTAGAAGAATGTGTACAACTTACTAAAAATTATTGGCAAGAGGTACAACAACTATGAACAAAAAAACTGTAGTAGCATATGCAGCCGGAGTTCCTAATGCACACAAATCTCCTCATAAAGTAGAGGTGTTAAAAAGATTTATACAAGGTGTAGTTGCAAATGGAGATAACGGAATATTACATGCTGGAAATAATATATTAGAAAGTGATGTTAATATGATCCAAGGATGGGTACATGCTAACAGTGTTTTAACTTCGCATCTTAAAGTAAGAAAATATGCAGTTGAAGAAGCAAGGTTAAAAGGTAAGCATTCAATAATGTGCGATAGTAATCTTTTTAATTATGACACAGGAAAGTTTCATCCTATGCATTATTCACGCTACAGTATGGACGGAGTGTTTCCTACTACAGGTAATTACTTTAGTGATAATCCGGATCCTAATAGATGGAAGCAAATACAACAAGACCTCGGACTAAGTTTGAAAGACTGGCGGTCAAACGGAGTGCATATTTTAATTTGTACACAACGTAATGGCGGCTGGAGTATGTCTGGACTACCGGTTGTAGACTGGTTAGATAAAACTATAAAACAACTACGTAAATTTACTGATAGGCCTATAATTGTTAGAGGCCACCCAGGCGACAAACATGCTGTAAAATATTTAAATAAGAAAAAATATAATGTAAGTGTTAATCCAAAAATTGTCCAAGATTTTCAAAATGCTTGGGCTACAATTACATATAATAGTAGTCCTGGTGTAGCAAGTGCTATTGAAGGTATTCCGTTATTTGTAACTGATCCAACCCCGCAAATTAGTCAAGCGTTTCCTGTAGCAAATACAGACTTATCACAAATTGAAACACCAGATGTATTTGAAAGGCAACAGTGGATCGAAAAACTAGCAATGAGTCATTGGAAGTTTCAAGAGCTTACTGACGGAAGTGCTTGGGCACATATGAGAGATTATGTATGATTAGTATGGTAGGATTTCCGGCACCAGCAAGCAAATTATATTTTGGCTGGGCAGGTGGCATTGAAAGATGTGGTGACAAGTTTACTACAGTTGACGACCTCAAACACTATGATGTAAAACGTGCTGATTGTTTCTACCAAACTAATGAACTAAAGCCTAAATTTTTACACGGCGGACGAGAAGAATGGCATGGAAAATACATGTTACATATACGCAACAGTAATAAGCCTTATATAGTAAGTGAAAGCGAACCATTTAGAGAACACAAAGGTTGGTTACGGTTTGGCTGGAATAGTTATCGTTGGAATGATGCAAATTGGAATAATGATAATGTAGGTCCCGAGCGTTGGAATAAATTTCAAGAAGCAACTAACATTAAATTTACCGACTGGCACAGTCCAGGTGATCACATTCTTATAATGGGTCAAAAAGAAGGCGATAGTAGTCTAGTTAAAATTTACGAGCAAGGATACGAAAGCATATACAATTGGATAGTAGATCAAATTATTACTATAAGACAATACACTGATAGAAAAATTATAATCCGTCCTCACCCACGAAACCTTGATAGAGGTGTTAAGATTACAACAAGGATATTAGATAAACTTGATGTACCAAATGTTGAGATTAGTACAAATTTAACAAGAGGCGGATCGCAAGGCGGTGAAGGATTAGATGCTGATCTAGCAAACTGTCATTGTGTAGTAACTTACAATAGCCTAAGTGGTGTTGAAGCAGTTGTAAAAGGAATTCCAGTATTTGCATTAGATGGCGGCAGTATGGTACATCCAGTAGCACATCATCATTTAAAAGATATTGAAAATATTAATTATGATATTGATCTACAAGATTGGAAAAATAAAATTGCATACAGTATGTGGAATAAGAAAGATGTTCAAACAGGAGAATGTTGGACACACCTCAAAGGAGTTTATTTCAAATGACATACTACAGTCAAATAGGACAAGACAAGTATTATATTGAAGAAATTGCTAAACACAGACGTAGTGGAGTATTTTTAGATATAGGTGCTAATGACGGATTGTTTGGCAGTAACACAGCAACACTAGAATTAGATTACGGTTGGACTGGATTATGTATAGAAGCAAATCCAAAATTAATACAACCACTAACTAATAATAGACCTAATAGTACTATTGTACACAAAGCAGTATGGATTGGCCCTGGTGAAGTAGACATTGAAGTTCCATTACATTTTAAGAAAAAAGATCCTGCAAATCAATTAGGGCGTATCGCAAGTCTCGAAGGCAACACTAAGTCCTTTAAGAAATTTTTTGACAAAGGCATTGAAACATTTAAGGTTCAATCAGACACTGCAACAAACATAATTAATAACACACTCGGAGTACCTATTGTAATAGATTACATGAGCTTAGATATAGAAGGTGCTGAAATAGAAGCACTACAGTCTATAAACTTTGATTTAATTGATATACGTTTTATGACTATTGAACATGGAAATCGAAAAGGTATGAAAAACGTTTTTGATGATTATCTTAAACAGTTTGGATACAAAGTACACAGAGTAAATGAATGGGATATTGAATTTACAAAATGAGTATACTTGAAGAAAAATTTTATAAATTAACAAAACGCTGTCACAAGTTTATACATTACTTTGAGTTGTATGAAAAACATTTTGAAAAGTATGTTGGCAAAAGTCCACGTATATTAGAAATTGGTGTGTTTGGTGGCGGCAGTTTAGAGTTATGGAAAGAATATTTTGGACCAGGTACTACAGTTGTAGGAGTAGATAAAAATCCACAATGTAAAAAATACGAAGAAGAAGATATAGAAATTATTATTGATGATCAAACTAATAAAGAACTTTGGTTTGATATGCCATCAGAAAACTTTGATATTATAATAGATGATGGTAGTCATATATGTAGTCACCAGATTACTACATTAGAAATGACTTATAGATTAATAAAAGAAGGTGGTACCTACTGGTGCGAAGATGTCCATACTAGTTACTATGAAGCATTTGGTGGAGGCTTATATTCACCTACTTCATTTATTAGTTTTACAAAATCAATAATTGATGTAATAAATGATTATCACACAAAGCGGATTTATAAAACCGGTGAAAACCCATTGAATAAACTTGATCCAGACTTTGTTAACATATTTGACGACATACAAGGAATACACTTTTATGATAGTGTAGTTGTTATTGACAAAGGAAAAAGACCTACAATAAAGGATGTAATAGTAAACAATGCAAATAAAAAAAATTAAAATAGGCGATCTTCCTGTTCTTATAATAGATAATTTCTTTAACAACAATGAAAGAAATTTAGTATGGAACGAACTTGCATTTTTATCTGACAAGATGCAAGGTCCTGAAAATACATATTCTGCAAACGAGTTAAACGATCCTAATAAGCCAATTCTTAAAAAAAACAAAGGCGTGTTTATTCCGCAAGTTTTAAATCCTCAGTATAGCATTATTATGAAAGCACATACTAAGTTATTCAATCCTGAATTTAAAAATATGCTTATAAAGGAAAGTAATTATTTTCAGTATCTGTTATCAGACTTTGAATACGATATACTATTAAGTAGATACAACGACGGAGATCATTATAAACCACATGCTGACACAGTATTAATGTCTTGCATTACATGGATGTATAAAGAACCTAAAATGTTTACTGGAGGTGATTTTATTATTGAATCACAAGGCGAAGAACATAGAATACAATTACAAAACAACAGAACTGTATTATTTCCTAGTTGTTTGCTTCATGCTGTTGAGCCAGTAAATATGAAATCAAACGAAACGTTAGACGGAAGATTTTCTATATCAGCATTTATAAGTCCAAGGAAGAATAACAGTGAATAGTTGGGATTGTTTCGATACGCTAATAGCAAGATTATATTTTCATCCAAAGACTGTGTTTGATGAGGTCGGACGTAGAATAGGTGATCCTGATTTTAGGACAAAGCGTGTACATGCTGAAAAGGCAAGTAACAAAACATACGAAGACATATATGCAAGACTGCCTGGCATTGATCCTCAAATAGAATTAGATGTTGAACTAGAACATAACTTTGCTATTAATGAAAATATTATACAAGTTAAAGACGGCGATTTGATATTAAGTGATATGTATTTGCCAGCAGACTTTATTATGAAAATGTTACGCAATGTGGGAATGGGCAGAGATGTTGATATTATTGTTACCCCTAACGGCAAGAAAAAAGGTTGGATATGGGACGAAGTAAAATCAAAATATAATATAGAAAATCATTACGGCGACAACATGAAAAGTGATGTGTTGTCTGCAAAAGCTAACGGAGTCAATGGCATACACTACAACAGACATGAACTTAACGATATTGAACGTATGGTGTACAAACATGATAAACAGTTAGCATTATGGATGCGCTGCACAAGACTACAATGTCCTTTTAATGATGAACGACATATCCGGTTTTGGAACGATCAAGCAAATATTAATTTACCTGTACTAGCACTAGCAACACTAGAGTTACCTAATACACCAATTGCATTTTCGTATAGAGATTGCTATAACTGGCAAAAGATATATGAAGCAATGACCGGAAAACAAGGATACAGATTAGATGTAAGTCGCAAAATGTATCTTGATCCTAATGATTATTTTAAAAACTATATGAAGTTTGTAAAAGAAATAGGTGCTACTATTGTAGACATGCAGGGAAAAGGACGTAGCATACTAAGTTTTTACGAAGGCAAACCACCTAGTACATTATACATAGGAGGTAAAACACCTGACTATATTACACAGCTAGTACAATACAATACTAAAAGTATGGAAAAACATAACTGCTATGAAGAAGGCCCTGTTGTTGATTTCAATGAACATGGAGCAGTTAGAGGAGTTAATGATCATCCTAGTGACGTTGCAGACATACACAAAAAAGCTGGACAAGCTGCTACACGATATATTAGTAAATTTAAATTTAAAAGAAATAAAGAATTACTATTAGAACTTGTAAAAATGTATGATACTAAAAACTTTACAAATAAAAATGTAAGTTGGGCAAAGTATAACTAAGCCAACACCGTAAGTAACATATTTTCCCAGTTAACTATTAATGCTGTGAGGCCACCTTTAAGACGCAACTTATGTAATCGCTTGTGCAACTTATGACTATCGGCTACTCCGTCTATACAAGCCTTTTCAAAATCAATTAAAAATAAATGTCCGTCATCTCGTACTAAAAGATTTCCAACGTTTGCATCTAAATGCATAACTCCACTTCTATGCAGATCCTGTGCTATTTGATTTAATTGTTCGTGCATGTTTGGAATAATTATTTTTTTATTATCCCATTGTAATTGTTGTACACTCAGTCCGCCATATTCAATATCAATAGTCCAATTTTTTACATCTTTAGATATTAAATTAGGTACATGGTTACTAAATGCTAATCTGCGATAACAGTCAACTTCTCTAGTAAATGCTGCAAAGCCGGGTAATTGTTTTTTATAAGTGTGCATATAACTATTTATTGCTAAATATTATTATGGCAAAACATTATAGCAAATTTACAAACGATTATACAAAAATTTATTACAAAGGCGAATTACTTTCTGCAGGACTTGAAAATTATTCAAGAGATCCTTTAGAACGCATTAACGTAATACCAATCAACTTTGAAGGCAAGACTGTACTTGACTTAGGTTGTAACTGCGGTGGAACATTATTTGCAGTAGCAGATAAAATCAAACAAGGTCACGGTAACGACATTAACCCAGATGCAATACGTTATGCTAATGACGTAGCTGAAAAACATAAGATACATAATGTAAGATTTTCAGTAGCTGATCTTTCAAAATGGAAAGAATATGATTTACCAAAAACTGATGTTGTATTTGCACTAGCAATAGCTAAATGGGTTCAACCTTGGAGAGATATAATTACATATCTTAATCCAACAGAGCTAGTGTTTGAAACACATGGTAAACGTAATATGCAACCAGAGCAAATTGCTTGGTTGAAAGATAATTATTCGCATGTAGAATTATTATTAGAAGGTTACGAAAAAGGCAAACGTAAATTATTTTATTGTTCTAAATAATTAACGCCAATAATCTTCAGTACGGTTAACCATTATATCCGAGCGTTGACTTTTACCAGTAACTTTTCTATTACCTTTCATATGATCAATCCATTTACCTAATATAGTATTAATAAGTGGATGCCCGCCACCACCTGACTTTGCTTCTTTAAGATACATTTCTGCACTATAGTCTAGCACGTTGTTGTCAATTGGACGCAACTGGGTTAGTATATGACCAAACACAAAACTATCATGCCATTCAACTAATTCAAAAATACCGTTGTCTGGGTCTTCGTAAAATCTTTCAAATTCTTTTAAGAACTGTACACACATAGGATGTTTTAAGTTCATTCCGTAGAAGCCACACTCGGGCCACGTCTGTGATCCTTTACCTCTACCTACATATGTTATCCATTTATCTTCAGGTAATAATTTTGCAAAGTCTTTATGCTTCCACGGACTATGCACAAACGTATCTGCATCCATCCATACACACCAGTCCTTAGAGCGCTCGCAAGCGTCAAACACAGCATATACTTTGTTAGCGAAGCGTACAGCGTCCCACTTAAATGCTTTGTTCCAATCTTTACGCCCACGTCTTGCAGGGTGCGCACTAATGTCTCCATTGGCATGCGGTACTGATCCCCACTTTGCTTTAAACTCATTTAGTTTAGGAAGTGCTTCAAAAGAATCAAAAACTGTTATATTCTTGCATTCAGGATCTATTACAGGAGTACAATTTTCAGCATACACTAATAACTTTATTTTTGTTTCTACATTTTGTGAAAACGAATCTAAAAATCTTTGTCCATATAAATCTAATCCAGCTTGATGAAACGTTGTAACCACAGTTATGTCTGACATGTTGTATTCCTTGTAAATATATTATATGAAAGTATTTAACAATGAAATTTAACTTGAGGAGACAATTTGGTGCACTTAATTCTAGCCCTGTTTTTGACGCCTTTCACGCTGGTGCTGTGGCTCTTGGTCATGACGTTGTTACTAATAGCAACGATGGGATCGATGTTATTTGGAGTGTACTTTGGCACGGTCGTATGGCTGGAAACCAAGCTATATGGCAACAAAACGTCCAACAAGGTAAGCCAACAGTAGTATTAGAAGTTGGCGGTATAAAACGAGGAACAACATGGAAGGTAGGATTAAATGGTATCAATCGTGATGGGGATTATTTGCCTAGTGGCAATGATAGTACTCGCGCAGGCCTTTTGGGATTAGACTTAAAGCCTTGGAGAACTAAGGGCAAGTTTATTCTAATATGTGGACAACATGATAAGAGTTTGCAATGGCAAAACATGCCAAGAATGAGCAACTGGTTATTAGACACTATAAAAACTATACAAAAACATACTGATAGATCTATTGTATTTCGTCCACATCCTCGATGTCCATTACCAGATATTGAAAGAGAATTTAAAAACGTTTATCGTCAAGTTCCAAACAAACTAGCAGGAACGTATGACGACTTTGATATGAAGTTTGATAATATACACGCTACTGTAAGCTATAGTAGCAATCCGGGTATACATAGTATCATAAATGGTGTTCCGGCGTTTGTAGGTACCAGCTCGTTAGCGTATGATGTTGGTAATGACATAGACTTCTTAGAAGATATTGAAGAGCCGCACATGGGTGCTAGACAACACTGGCTTAATGACTATGCACACACTGAATGGACAGTTGAAGAAATTTCTCAAGGATTGCCACTTAAACTCTTGACATCTAAACTTTAATCTGTTATAATACTTGTATGTTTAATAAGAATCTAACCATAGAAGATTTCGTTGAGGTATTAGTTGGATACCAAGAGCACAATTGTGAGCATAAATTTGTTATACAAAAATCAGATTTTAATCTACTTACAAGTTTAGGTAGACAAACATTAAGACAGATTCCGTACACTGATAGACAATACGCTCTTGTTAAAGATAAATTACTAGCATATGTTGATCAGTTTGAAAGTAACGGATTTACAGATATACAATCAAACTTTAAAAATTTACGTATGCCACTTCGCGAAATTGACCGAAGTCGATGGATTAGATTTGAAACAACTAGTAATGGCGATATGATTGCTGTTAGATTTACTTTTCAAAAGAAACTAATTAGTGCATTACAAAAACTTGCTAATTCAGATCATTATGACAAATTAAAAAAGACACATTACTTTACATATAACGAGATAAACTTACATAGCATCATATCTGCATTAGCAGATAAAGGATTTGAAGTACAACCAGAATTACAAGAAAAATATGAAATATTAGAAATGATGAATAAAAATAAAAAAGACTACATACCCGGAATATACAGTTTAAGTTTAAAAAATTTAAATGAAAAAGCAATTAACTATATGGTATCAACTATTGGAGATGAACCTAATATTTCTAATCTTGCAAAGTACAGAGATCGAGAATCGTTATTTGGTATAAAACATTTTGACCAGCCAGATTTAGATAACAGTATTAATATGTATACAACACTAAGCCAAAAAATAATTAGACGTACTAACTCAAAAGTATTAATTGATCCAACAGAATATCCATTTGACAGAGTTGCTGAATCATTACTTGAACTTAGTCGTTATCCTATACTTGTAGTATTAAATGATCAAAACGATTTTGATAACTTAACTAAAGTATATCAAAGTTTTAGAAATATTTTTAACGGTGATGATTTTTGTACACTATATAGAAAAGACAACACTACTCCTGACAACATTGCATTTAATAATTATATTAAAGAAAATAAATTAAATAATTCTCTTGCATTATCTTCAAAGGTAGTGTATACTAGTATAAACAAAATGAGTAAAGTTCTATTACAATCAAAATGGAAACCTCAATGTGCATTGTTTATGGGAAGTATAAGATCAAATACTATTGATCCTTATATTAACGAACTAGACTTAGTTATACACTATGATGTAGAGTCTAGTCAGTTTGTAAGATTTAGACATGGTGGAATAGAAAGAATATAATGGCAAGTTGTAAACTAATTATCGAGGATGAAGTAAACATTAAGATCGAAGGTCTTGATGTAGATGTGCGTCGAAAATTAGCCAATGCTCTTAAGTTTGAAGTACCATATGCACGATATATGCCACAGTATAAACTAGGACGCTGGGATGGTAAAGTAGCATTCTTTGGCATTGGCGGTACAGGTTATGTTAATCATCTTGACATTGTACAAGAAGTACTTGCTAAGAACAGAGTACAGATTGTTGATATTGATGACAGGCGACATCCAATACAATTAAATTTTACACCAGTTACAGAAAACTATTGGAAAGATCAAGGAGTTAAGTGGCCACAAGGTCATCCAGCAGAAGGCGAAGATATTATTCTACGTGACTATCAAGTAGAAGCAATTAATAACTTTTTAAATAATCCACAGAGCTTGCAACAGATTGCTACTGGTGCAGGTAAAACAATTACGACAGCAACGCTGTCACATATAGCTGAGCCATACGGTAGGTCACTTGTGATTGTTCCTAACAAGTCGTTAGTAGAACAAACAGAAGAGGACTATATTAACTGTGGGCTCGACGTAGGGGTATACTTTGGAGACAGGAAACAACTAGGTAAGACTCACACTATATGCACTTGGCAAAGTTTAAATATTCTTGACAAGAAGCACAAGGACGGCAGCGCAGTATTATCGCTTGCTGAATTCCTTGAAGGTGTGAGCACTATTATTGTTGATGAAGTACACCAAGCCAAAGCAGAAGTTCTTAAGAACTTACTCACTCGCAACCTACGTAACGCTCCAATACGTTGGGGACTAACTGGTACAGTACCTAAAGAGAAGTTTGAGTTTGAAAGTATTCACGCTAGTTTAGGTCCAGTGATTG
>Ga0233432_10001571_pt1 | contig 22024 bp, 9 predicted proteins | sample SI_122_August201_6_FD_179870 | JGI IMG/M metagenome (GOLD analysis project Ga0233432, IMG submission 179870) | Seawater microbial communities from Saanich Inlet, British Columbia, Canada - SI_122_August2016_10_MG | ecosystem: Environmental > Aquatic > Marine > Inlet | place: Canada: British... | reverse complement strand
TTGCTGTCTTCCCCGGTCCTCCTCTTCTTTAATGGTGCGCTCAACTCGAATCCATTCAGCTGTGGACTGTTGAAGGGCATCAAGGTTGGCTTTGTTGGATTCAAGTTCTGATGGGGTGACAGAGGAGGCGAAGCTTGTGCCCCCCAAGAGCAATAGGAAGGAAAAGAAGTGAAAGGGAGGGCGAAAATTCAAGAGAAGTGAGTCTGGAGTCGGTGAGAAGGTGGATTGTGAACCTTGCAGAGAGATTCCCAGCCATGCTAGAGGACAGAAACCTAGTTTGATGGATTTTGGAAGGACTTGGCAATTTAACGTCTTTGGCAGGTGAGAGGTTCAAGGCTCACCAAATAAGATATTTCGATAAATCAGATCAAGAAGTGACTCTCTCCTTGAGAATATTCACATAACTGAATTTTTTTTCTTGATGATAGGCGTGACTTCTAAGAATGAGCCATCTTGTTGACTTGAAGGCATTTCTTTAATTTGGAAGTTCAGTTTTACGGAGTTCGAGGTTCGATCCCAACTCCTCCCAGTAATGGCATTCTCCGTGAGAAGGTCATTGATGTTCTGGAAAAGGCTACACCGGAAGACCTTCAAGATGATCGTTCCCGGGAGTCTTTAGTGGATGAACATTTTCTTCCCTACGCAGGAGGAAATTCCTCGTGTGTCAGAGTCCATGCTGAAGAAAGCCCCATCATCATCTGTGACGCGGGCTCTGGTATTCGACCTGCCGGATTGGACATCATGGGTGAAGAGGGGAAGGAGATCTGTATCTTTATCAGCCATACTCACTGGGATCACATCATGGGCTTTCCCTTTTTTGTTCCCGCCTACGCCAAAGGTTATAACATCAAGGTATTTGGCTGTCACCCAGAGATGGAGAAACGTTTTCAATACCAGCAGACGGACACGCATTTTCCCATCACCTTAGACATGATGGCCTCTAACATCGAGTTCGTTCAGATGAAGCCCGGTGAGAGTGTTCTGGTTGGAGAAACCAAAGTGACTCCAGTCGCCCAAGAGCACCCGGGAGATTCTTTCTCTTACGTGTTTGAAAATAAAGGGAAGAAGCTCATTTATGCGACAGACTCATCCTACGAATACCTTGGTGAGATGAAGACGGGAGAAAACCTCTACACAGGAGCCGATGCCTTTATCTTTGATGCGATGTACTCTTTCGGTGACTATATCGATCGCCTGGACTGGGGGCACTCCTCATCACTATTTGGTGCTGATTTCTGTGCCAGCGAAGATATTAAACGCCTCGTTCTTTTTCACCACGAGCCTCAATACGATGACAAGACGTTGAGCAAACTGGCGCGAAAGACTAAGAAGCATATCAAGAACAATCATCCAGACGTTGAGGTCGAGGTGGTTCTCGCTGTTGAGGGAGAGCGCCTCAGGCTTTAGACCTTAGGTAACTCCCGAGAGCTCGGCTCTCACTCGGAAAAGTTGTGACGGGATAGACCTGTCAGTAGTGCTGAAGAAAGACTTGGGTGGTCAGTCTTCGAGGAATTCGAAAAATTCATCTTCATCTTCGTCGAATTCTAACTCTTTGCTACATGAAGGGCAAGTCTTTGAGGGAGCTTCGGAGTCGACGACGTCATCTTTTTTCAAAAGAAAGGCGTGCTCTTCGTCGCAGTCTTCGCAAATGTAGGGTGCGAAAAAAGATTGGACCTCGCTGTTTCCGACGAAGCCATCGATGACGTTAAGTTGTTCGACAAACATGACCGAGCATCGAACGAAATAAAGGGGGGCGTCGCTGGGTCGGGCCTTAAGAGTGAGGACCCACTTTCGAATACCGACAGACAGCATGCGATTGAGTTTCTCACAGTCCACGTAAGTGTAGGACGGATCCTCGAAAGGTGCCAGATCAACGGTGTCATCGAGACTACCTTCAACGATCAGGAGTTTTTTCCCTTCAAATTCTCCATCGGTGTACTGTAGTGGCATGAATGGGTTTCCTTAAGACGAACTTTACTGCATCATTGCTCGAGGGGCTTTTTTTCAATTCGCCTAAAAGAAGAACAATTTTTAACTGAAGTTTAAAAATGCACCGGGCTTTAGCGAAAGAGACATCCTCCGCCACCAGAGCCACTTGATTCCGAGAGGTTTTCGTAGCCAGGTGGTAAGGGTGGTTTTTCGTCACTCTTAGGTCGGGTGGATTTTCCTAAAGAAATGCTTTTCCCTGAACCGCTCGGTTGAGAGGGGAAAACGAGGATGGCATCGATGGACGAGAGGTTTCTGGCCCAGTAACCTTTCGCCATTTCCATGCTCTGAGATTCGACGTAGTCGCCGTCTTCCCACTCCCAAAGCTGTGGGAGAACCGGAGCTCGGGCGTCAGTCAAAGCCTCATTCATGGTCCATTTGAGGAAGCCTTGTTGGATGAAAGCCGTACCCCAGTCCAGAGCCTGAAGGTTGGGGTTGCCGATCATATTCCAACCGGGAAGCAATCTGATTAACGTGTTGCCGGAGAGGGAAGGATTCGAGCGAAGGGAGATGTTGAGGTCTTCAACGCTGATGAGCCAGTAGGAGGAGCCGGACAAGAGCGATCCACCTCGGAGAGAGTCGTAGGTTTGACTGGTGCTATTCCATCGGCCCAGTCGCCATAGAGTAGGGTCATAATCTTTTCCAAATAATGACTCCATATAGGCCTGGGGTGAAAGACTCCCTTCTCCTGTGGGCACAGTTGAGCCCGATGGAAAGCTGATCATGTGAAAGCCTTCGATGGAAAATCCTGCCTCCCATGTGAGCTCTGATGTCGTTTCTGGGTTCTGACTGAAAGGTTGGGAGATGTTTGCAGAAGCACCGTTGGAATTGCTCGCCACGAGAGCAACGATTTGGCCATTTACTAGGGAGTTTCCCAGCCTATAGGGTGGCGTGTCCGTGAAGCCCATGTCGACTCCGTCGACCGTGATCGCGTAGGAGGTCGCTAGAGGGTGCTCGTTCCATTCGACTGAAGCTCCTAAGGATTCGTTCTGTGTGCGAAGTTCATCGATAGGAAATAGAGAGAGGGTGTCGTTGAAAACAGACCAGTCCTGAGTGTCAGTGATGACGCTAGCTTCGCCTGTCTGTCTCAAGAGAAGGAGCGATGGGGTTGATCCGGAGATGTCCGACGCCTCATAACGAAAGGATGTTCCCAAGTCGATGCTCTGACCATAACTCCATTCGTCGCTATCAGAGAGGAGAAGGATGTCCATTCCTCCTACTGATCTGTGCTGAATCATGTCGACGGAATCTAAGGGGTGGGAAACGACCGAAGACTGCCAGGTGAAACCTCCATCGGTACTGGACATTTTTCGTAAGGATCCGTTGTCATAGATCATGAATCTCCAGGCTTGCTCATCGAGGACAACAGGACCTAATCGAGTGTCGGAACTGACTGAGGACAAAGTGCTTTCTCGGAAGTTGGACCCCCGGTCCCAAGAGATGGCGACGCCAAGTTGTTCTGCCACAGGGTCTAACCACAGGATCACGATAGTATTTTCATCTGTTGTGACTTCCGTTCTTAGCTCTGCCTGAGTCCAAAGAGATTGGCGTTCCCAGACACCATTGGTGCTGCTGAGTCGGTCGAAGTTTCCTTCATAGGCGAGACCAACGCCATCGTCCCACGGAATCAACTTGGGATTGACCATGTTGGTGGGAAGATTAAGAACAGCTTCCCAAGTGGAGTTCTTCTGTGACCAAAGGGTGTTATCGGCAATGAGAAGTGGGACTCCAGTTACGTTGGGATCTTCGCTGATCGCTTGAACCGAAAGAGGAGGGGACTCTAGAGTGACAAAATTCTGGTTTTCATCAAGCTTCCACCACTGACCTCCCTGAGTCTTCATTTCGACCCAGTGAAGTTCACCTAGGGAACTCTCCCAGAGGAGAGCTTCGCCTGAGGCCGTAGGAGGGGTGCTCTCAACTTTCCAATCGGCGACAAGGGAGAGCTGGCATGTCCCTGCCAAAATAAGGCCAGAGAAGAAGACCCAGAGTTTTCTCAAACCTTTTTCCTCGTATGTATTCCCAATGTGCGTTTGTCTTTATGAGACCTTCCCTTTTTCGTTGGAAAAGAAACCGTCGCAATAGTTTTCTCATCTGGATAAATATCATAAAAAAGTGCACTGCTTCGCTTCCAGCAGAGAAAGATCCCAAGTCCGGCTCCGCCAACTTTTTTGTCCATTTGGTCTTCATCTTTAATCAGGCATTTTTTGAGGTATCTGATGACGGATTCTCCTTGCAGGCTACCAAAGGGGTCTTCAACTTGAACGGTTAAGAAGGCCTCAGAGAGGAAAAGCCTGATTTTAACGGATTGTCCATTGGGGAGGTCGAAAACTGAATCCCGAGGCATTCCCATAAAGGGTCGTGTGCCATCCTCATTCACTGGTGCGTCAAAGAAAGCATTCATCAGGAGTTCGGTGATGACAAAGATAGCATTGTCCTTGAAGCGATGATGTAAAAGGTCTTGATGGGGCTGAAGCAATGACTCGGCGATGTTTTCCCAGCCCTCTGAAGAAGAGATCGCGATGTGAGAATCTTCCTTTGTGTTGGATCGGATGCCTTCAAGAAAGAGGTCGGAACTCATTTGAAGAAACTCCGAAGCGTGACCTGAATCGTCGCCTTGAATAAGAATCATTCCCTCTGGGAGGTCATCGGGAAAGGCAGGTAGGAGAGACTTCATCTTGAAGTTTTGACCGAGGAGAATGTGCCGGCCTAGATTTTTGACGTTTTGGGGCAGAGCACTTTCATCTTCGATGGAGTGTAAGAGAATATCTGGACATTTAGAGTGCAGGTTCTGGAGTTCCTCAGGCCAGACGCTGGCTTTGGGAGGAGGAAGCAGCCTCATCATCAGAATGGTGATGTCGTCTTCTGGGTGGACGCCATCGTAGAAGTCGAAGGCTTGCCTGGTCATGGCGTCAAGGAAGTCGGAACATCTCTCTCCCTGGTAGCCCTCTAGGAGTTTCTTGAATCGCTTCTTGCCGAAATCCTCTCCCTCGGGGTTTTCACACTCAACGATGCCATCGCTGTACATGATCACAAAGTCTCCAGGGGAGACCATGGTCTCAGCTTTTTTATAGACGCTATCTTCGGCATACCCAAGAGGAGTCCCTCTCATCTTGAGAGGAACAAGGCGCTTCTTTGTGTCATTCGCGTGAATACGCTGAAAAGGTGTGGACTGTCCTGCGTTAGAGTAGATGAGTCGTCCTGTGTCAGGGAAATACTTATAAACGAACATCGTCATAGCCATACCACCTTTTGTGGAGCGATAGAGCACTTGATTGAGATCTTTTAAGACTTGGTCGGGTTCCGTTGAGACTCCGGCCAAAGTGATCCACTGTTCGAGGGCTTTAAAGAAAGTGTTGGCTGCTGAGGTGACAAGAGCGGCCCCCGCACCATGACCCGTCACGTCTCCTAGCATGAAGAGATAGGCTTTTTCGTCTGGAACGTGAACGAGACCGTACCAGTCACCTCCCGCTTCAGATGATGGCTGATAATAGCCATGAATGTCGATGCCTGGTATTTTCGGAAACTGATCGCTGATTAGGGTTTTCTGAACGGCCTGAGCGACTTTGAGTTCGGCCTCACGTCTCGCATTGTCGACCTCTTTTCCCATAAAGTTAGAGATCTGCCCGGCCATGCCTTGGAAGCTATGCCCGAGTTCGGCAATCTCATCTTTTCCACTGACAGAAAAGCGGTAATCGAAGTGTCCCTCCGCATACTCCCTAGCAGCCTTCTCAATGACTTTGATCGGTTTGATCAAATGGGATGCGAAAACGTAAGCCATCACCATGACGAGAATGAGAATGATGCCGAAAAGAAAAAAGACCATGGACCTCAAGAATAGGGCCGATGCCAAGGCATGATCGGAGGTCTCAAAAGAGTAAATACTCCAGTTTACATCATCGAGAGCTCGGGTGACGGCGATCAATTCACCTCCACCATTTGAAGTGATGACGGCAGCCTTTCCATTTTTTTTAACCAGAGTTCGAAAATCATTCTGTTTTGGAAGAAAGGAGCTGAGGGAGTCTTTTGAATGTTTAAATGGGCCAAAGATCGGAGCTTGGCTTTCTGAATCGAGAAGAAAGGAAAGCACGTTGACCTCTTTGTATTCTGCTCCTCCACCTGAAAGGATCTGTTGAATGCGTTTGAGGCTGAAGCGAACGGCAATCAGCCCGTACCAATCACTGTTGTTGGTTGGGTAAGGGATTGCCATGGTGACACTGGGCCGTTCAGACCTAAGGTCAATGGGCCCGAGGGCCATGCCTTGGTCTCGTGCCTTTTGAAGAAAGTCTGGGGTGAGAGTGTGTAGGTGATCGAAGAGTACCTTGGGAGAAACTCTCTCCCCGTATCCGCTGACTTGCTGCCTAGACCTGCCCAGACGTTCCTGACCTGATTCGTCGAGAATGGACATGATTTCGATCTCGGGGTTTTGGGAGAGCACCAGATCACATATGGATTGGAGACTGTCGACGTTGAGATCTTCGATATTCCGATTGAAGACGAAACCATTGAGCTTTCGTTCGAGGTTTTCGAAAAAAATCTGGAGCTCTCCTGAGATGCTGTTGGCCCTCACCTCTCTGGCGGTTAGAGCTTCACCCAGCAAGCGTTCTTGCATCAGGGTGAGGGTTTTCCAAGACATGAGGCTGATGGGAATGAGGCCAACTCCCAACATCACGAGTAAGATCTTGTGAAAGAACTTCATGGTGTTGATGGGAAGTTGGGAAGATGTCCACGGGGGCCAGGGAAACCGGGCAAGACAGGACGGAAGGTGGCTAGATTTAGCCTGTAGGGAAGGAAGTCTCCATTCCCTTGGAAACGAAGGAGTGACGACTTGGCCTTGGGGGGCAGGACCATGTCGATTCGCAGCTGCTTCGATGAAACCCAGTCCCATTTTGCGATTCGTCCTTGGGATGAGAGGAGCTGATCCAGGTCTCCTCTTTTAGGTTGAGTCTCAGATCCTGTGAAGAAGAAATCAAGCTGAAGGAACCACAACCCTTGGCGGTACTTTGAGGTGACCTCTCTCACCCTTGGCTGAAGCGACAGTTTTCCGCGGCGGTCTGGAAAAACATCCTCGTTGATCTTTAGGAGATAGCTTTGTTTTTTTCCATCGCACTCTGCCTGGAGAGCGACTCGACCACGCCAGTCACTCTGTGGGTAGTAGGTGAAGCGAACGCTCCCACGACTGGGCATCAATTGGGAGGGAAGGTGCCCATGGTCAACCAGAAGTTTTACTTCAGAGCTACCTAGATAGGGAGTTCCCTTCTCGTTAACGAGAGCAATTTCGAACTCATAGGACGGGGCCAGACGATTTGGCCGACGCAAGAGTTTCCACTGAATCTTGTTGACTCTCTCTTGAAGGGGAGGAGGTAAGAGGAGTAAAACTTCTCCCGTCCAAGTTCCGCTAGTGACCTTAAAGGTTTCCGTGAGGACTTTGTCGTCCTCCGGGAGACGGTAGTTGAACTTGAGACTGCCTTTTGTAAAAGTTCCCTTGGTTGATCCGTGTCCATTTTGGGCGACGATTGTCACTCCTACCCCATCAGAGACGGGGTGGCCCAGTTGATCAAAAGCCCACAGATTGAGGGGTATCGTCACGTTCGGGTCTCGAATCAGTTTCGCAGGAGGTACGAGGCTGAGTCGACGAGGTTCCAGTAAGGAATCCTTCACCATCGAGGACTCAATCGTGAGCTGAGCCTTGAGGGTTCCGGATTCGCAGATCAGAGTGATGGGAAAATCTTGTTCGGTGATGTTCTCTAAGGTGGTGGAGGCCTGGTGTCCCGAAGCAAGAGTGATCTGAGAGAGTCGTCCCTTTGGGCTGAAAAACAGAACTGGGGTGCCATCAAAAGGTCCATCGCCTTTGAGCTGAGCCTTGAGGTGGAGTTTGAGATCATCTCCGCGACGTTGGGATGCATCAAGGTGAAGTGATAGGCTATCGACCACATTGTTGCGTTTGGGAGGGGTGACTTTGATGATCGTGTCTGCTTTTACGTCAGCGTATGAAGCGGAGATCCGGATAGGCCCAGTCTGCTCCTCAGGGTAGAAGACGACTCGGCCATACTCTCCGAGGGGCTCAACTTCAACGATGCTTCCTGAGGTGGACGTCCAGGTTAGGTTTTCTTCGGGGGAGAGGGCTCTTCCCCAGTTGTCTCTGATTTGAAAGAGAATGGTCGTGCTGGCTCCCGTCCAGAGGGGTAGTTCTTCCCTGAGTGGACGCATAAAGATCTCTTTAGGGATGGGGTTGGGAGGAAAGACGCAAGATATTCTTTTCTCCAGGCGAAGATTCCCACAGCTGATATGAAGTCGGTCGGTGAGAGCTTGGGTTGGAGGAATGTAGAGAAACTCGCCAGATCCACCGATCTTCGAAACATCTTCAGCCTCGAGAGAACCAAAATCTGCTGAAACATTGATGGGGGCACCATTGATGATTCGACCTTCTGGGCCTAAGGCACGTACCTTGAAACTTACCCTTTGATTCAACTGAATCTCCTCAGGAAAGCCTTCAACAGAAAGCATAGCTGGTTGGTTCCCAAAGGGCGGCTCGAGTCTGAAGCTCAGCCGTGCACTCACGCTCTCGAGGGGGCCTGAACTTTTGGGCAAGAATTCAGCCGGTAGTTTTTTCGAGTATGCGTGAGAAGGGAAAGCACCTAGGTATGCCAGAACATTCACCTCTCCTGGTCGAGATGAGGGCTCATAATCAAAGGAAGCGACGCCGTTGTGGACTTGGACTGAGGAAGGAACTTTGCCCCGATCGGTCCAAAGGCCGATTCGACCAACTGAGGCCGGATCTCCGGCTGAGTCAAAAACTCTAACGTCGAAACGCTGGAGAATAGCGGGCATAGACGGTATGACTTTAGGGGAGGAAACAAACTGAAGAGAGGCTGGCTTGCCACCGATGCGCCAGAGTGCGAAGTTACCCGTTGTATCTGGAGAACTGTTGCCGAGTTGATCGACCCCTGAGATTCTGAGTTGGTGTCTGCCCCAAGGAAGTGGTGAAAGAGGCTTAACCTCTATCACTCCAAAATCTTTTAAGCTGACTTTGGCTCGTTGATCATTAATCCAAGCTTGAACCTTGCCATAGCTGATGGGACTCCAGTCGTCGTGAACCCTTAACCTGATGTTGGGAAGAGATTTGCTGAAGCGATCCCCCTTGCCGGCGTTGAGGTCGTAGAAAACCGGTCCTTGGGTGTCGAGTATTCTGAGAGGTGCTTCTTCTGTCTTCTTCCGACCTTCGTGTTCGAAGGTGACACTGAAGGGGTTCTCGCCATATTCGAGGGGGAGGTCGGTGATGTTGAACTGTCCGTCCTCGTCACAGTCGACTTTTCCAATAATTCCGCCCTTCTTGTCGCGGAAGGTGAGTTCAGCTTTAGCTGTGGACCATCCACTGAAGGAGGTCTTGTCTTTTCGGAGAATGAGTGGCTGATCATTGTCAAAGTAGACGACTTTGAAAGGAGCGGCGTCACTGTTTTTCCTGTCGATACCCTGAGATGATGAGGTGCGATTGCCGGCTCTGTCCGAGACGAGAAGATCGACCCATAAAGGGGGTGTTTTATTTTCGTCATTCAGCTTAATGAAGAAAGATGTGTTTGTCTCGACTTCTCTGAGAACCTTTGAGCCCAGAAGGCCCTCGGCGCTTCTTATTTGTGCATGGACCTCGTGAAGGGAGTTGTGAGGATGGTCCTGGGCGGAGATTTTTACCTCAACTCCAGCATCCGTGTGGGTGGCTGACCATGCGCCCAACCTTGGAGGTGATCTATCCAAAGAGAAAGAGCCTTTGAGGCTCCGGCGAGTTCCACTTGTGGCTTCATGCTCAAAACCATATCGGTACGAGCCATCTTTCAGGTTGGGAATGGCCCAGCTGATAACACCTTTCTCGTTTTTAGTGCTCTTGAGAACCGTTTTTTCTCCGGATACGTTGATGAACTGAGCTGTCCACACGCCCTCTTCGCCTCCCTCTACTTTAGTGAGAATTGGAGGGCTTGGAAGAGATGAGTAAGCATGGCTATGTTTGGGGAAGTCAGAGAGGAGAACGAGACTTCCTGGACTTTCAGTTTCTAAATCAGCGCTGTCATTGCCAATAGTAAAGGACCATTTTTTTCTGATCCATTCGGCAAGTAAGTTCCTCGCACGTATTTCAACGCGATACTGACCCTGGGGAAGCTCCTGACTGGGCCGGAAGTACATCACGTGACTCTTCACTTTAACCTGATGTCCTTGGTCTTGTCCATTGAGGAGTAGAATTGGACGTTCGCCTCTTTTCATGCCTCGGTGTTCGATGAAAATGGTAGGACGACGCTGATCAGTTGTTGATCCCTCTTTTGGCCCGAAGGAGCCAAAGACTTGATTGACTCTTTCAGGTGATTCAGATGCAAGAAGAGAGGGAGAGCCGATGGTGCGGGACATTCGGTCCTCAGAAGAAGCTTCTTCCTGCGACTGCCCTAGAACTTCAAGTTCGAGTCGTGATGGTAAGGGCTCTTCTATCAGCGTCTCCACATCGGGTTGGGGAGATGCGACCATGATATCAATTTGACTCTCAAGGTCGTGAAGGGGGTCTTCAGCGGTCAGGGTTGTCTTCCCTAAATTGAGACTGCTCAGATAGACCCGTTGGCCACGTCGACGATTGAGAATGGCGACCTTTTCGTCGCTGACTTTCCATTGGACACCTTCTGCTTCTCCTGCTCTGTTTCCAAAAGCATCAAGATGGAAAGCCTTGAGGGTGACCTGTTGGTCAAGTATCATCTTGAGACCATCTCCACTTGTGTCTGAACCCTCCTCGCTCACATGAAGAGATGTGATGGGGCCAGGGAGAACTTGGAGGGGGAGCTCGGCCGTGAGTTCACCAACGTTGCAGATGAGAGAGGATTTTCCTGATGTTCTCGTTTGGAGCATAACTCCTTTTTGGGTTGGTTTTAGAGTGGCTATTTTCTTAGTGAGCTTCCAAGACAGTGCGGGAGGAATTTCGGAGAAATTATCGTAGGCGTCCATTAAAATGGGTTCGATCTGCAATTCCTGCCCAGCCGTCATGATTTGGACTCCAAGGGGCAGGTCACCAGAATTGGGTCCACCTCCCAATTTCAGTTGGGTTGGAGAGCCTGCTTGAACTTGGATCGGAAGGGTGATTTTCGGAAAGCCTTCGCTCTGACCCGTCAAAGTGCCCTCGCCTCGAAGTCGGCCTTTAAAGACCCAATGGGAGGACTTTTGGCTCAATTCTCCAAGGCTGGAATCCAGCGTCCATTTTATTTTACCTTGCCAAGGCGTGGGGTTACCCTGGGCATCCTTCCCTATGATCTTGAGTGGAAGTTCTTCTCCAGCTGAGACGAGCAGAGAACTGCCCTTGGCCCGACTCTTGTCACTTCGCTCAAATTCAAGATCCAGTTCAAGGTCGATGATGTCTCCTGGTACCACGGTGAAGGCAAGGGTTTGAGATTCAGCAACGCCATGATCAAAGCTTAGGACTCCCTCGCCCTCTAAGATGGCCGAAAGAAGAACGGAGTCTCCGTCATTGCTGAGCTGAACCGACAGGCTTTGAGGGTTAGACGACGAGGCCGATGTCAGGGAGCTGAGTTCTTCATATCCTCCGGCGTCATTTCTCAGGACGGGATACAGAGTGAGGGTGGAGCCTGACTCAAGACTGACAGATGTGATGGGGGAAGCTGAACCATCATTTCCGGCTTCCATCGAGAGAGATGGAGTCTGGTCTTCGGGTACAGTGAAAGGTCCAATTCGTTTGGGGGGGAGAGAGGTGTGGCGAAACTGAACGTAAAATTCTCCCGACTGCTCGGGCAAAATCTCAACCTCTTTGCCTCCCTGGCGGACCGTGACGCCTCCGGGATGGGGTTCGAAGCTCCAACTTCCACGGAGGTTTTCAACGAAGTCTCCTTCGCGTGTCCTTCCAACAGCATAAAGCCTTAGGGTTTCACCAAGGTTGAGACTTCTTGCCTCGACCTCTTGGCCTTGGCCGCCACTTCGATCTTCTACGAAGGCTTCTTCCGAAACCGGAATCTCTTCTTCTTCATCTTCGACGTCTTCACTTTGTTCTTCCTCTTCTGTATCTTCGCTTTCTGGGTTCTCTTCAGCCTGCTCTTCTTCGGAGCTCTCTTTAGGTTCAGCTTCGGGAGAAGGTTCTAGGGTGGGGTCGACGGTTTCTTCTTCGTCTTCGAGAAGAGGGGGGGGTGGGGTGATAGGGTCGGGTTCTTCAGACGTGTCCGGTTCCGACTCCTCGACGTCAGGGGGATCGCTTTCGTCGGGATTCTCATCTGCCTCTGTCTCTCCGTCATCCGTTCTTGAGTGTCGCTTCAATGACGTGGAATAGGACACGGGGAGACGTTTGATGCCTTCTCTGTACGAGAGGGTTGGCATTAGGCGGAGATCGCCTCGGTAACTGAGATTTAGCAACTGGCGGCCACCCGCCAGAGTTTCGGCTGAAGAGATGGCTCCCCCCTCGATAAGAAACATCCCTGGAGTCATCGTTGTTTCGTTCTGGTGGGAATCAAAAGCTCTAAGGATGAGTTCGATTTCGCCATTTTCTTCGTTTGCGCTGTCGACGATGATGGATTTTGGTGGGCCAGGATTGACTTGGATGGGAAGGGAAAAATTACCTCCTCCACGGGTGTCCGCTAGAAGGTTTACATCGAACCTTCCTGCCTGATGACCAAGTTCTGCACGGAAGAAAATGGGTGTCTTGATATTCAGAGCTTTTGGACGGTCACCCAAGGGCCACTTCCAAGAAAGGAGGTTCAACAGATCGCTCTCGTCGGTGTCTCCGTCATTGATTAATTTCAGGAAAGTTTTCTCACCAATCTTTGAGTCGGTTCTAAGTTGAATCAACCGATAGAAGGGTGTTTTCTGGATGGGGTTCTTCAGACTTTCGAGTGGGATAAAAGCTCCCGCTCTCTGAACGCCCACCTCCACCTTTTCGGTCTGTGGAGACAGGACTAGGCTGTGTTGAAAGGAGCCATCGGCATTTTTTCGAATGGGCCCCTCAAGGGAGCTGCCTTGTTTGACAAAGATTTGCCCATCTCCTTTAACCTTTCCACTGATGTTTCGAATGACTCCCAAGGGAATGGAGTGGAGCCCTCTCAGAATTCTTTTATCGGCCTGAAACCTCTCTATGCGTAGGTAGACCATTCGGGACACCTTGCCTCTAGGGATCGTGAGGGACCAAGAGCCCGGAAGCTCCGTCTTGATCTGACCTTCTGAGACAGAAACCGAAAGCTCCTCGGGCTTTTCGGATCTGACGGAAAGTTGAAAACGGGCGATCTCTTCAGAGGAGAGCGAGAGTTCTTGTATCTCCATGTCGAGCGGATCTGTGATCGACCAAGAGAATGAGGATTTTTCTCCACTCCTGTTTGAGCGAGCCAGAATGGTAAAGGAGGACCTTCTGATCTTTGACCAGTCTGGTTTATACATCATCAGTAAAAGGTTGCTTTCTACGGGTGCGATGATTTGTATCTCTCCGGGAGGGTGCCTCCAATCGAGATCACGAGCCCAGGTGTCTTTGGCACGGGTGAGTTCTAGGAGAAAGGGGATTTCCTTATCCACACCCCGGAGAGTATGGTCGAGGAGAGGTTTCACTTCGAGAGCCATGAGAGATGCCATAGCAAGGCACCAGCTCGTTAGAAAGAGTCGAAGTCTGGGAGTCACGCTTCTGAACTCCACTTCAGCCCGACGATTTCGGGGAGGGTTTCCTCGGCCCTTAGAGTTAACTTACGGGGAGATGACCAAGGTCCTGGGTCTCCTTCGCGATCAACGCTTCTGACTCGCCAAAAGAAATCTCCAGTCTCAGTGTTTGAGATAGCAGCGAGTTGAGAGTCAGTTTGGTGTTGTCGTAGGAGGACCTGAGAAAAGTCTGTGTTATAGGCGACTTCAATTTCATATTCTGAAGCGTCGTCGACTTCACTCCAGTTAAAACTAGGCTCTTTTCCAATCAGTGCTGTCTGCTTATCAGCGGGAGAAAGGAGGTGGGGAGGGGGAAGGAGTGCTTTAATGGAAGCTTGGGAGAGTCCTTTGGAGAGGTTCAATTTTTCTCCTTTCTTGAGGGTTCGACCTTCGTCTTGGGTTCTGCTTCGCGTGAGAAAGCGACCTGAGAATACCATGGCTTTGAGTTCTCCGGCTTCTGAACTGCTGACTTCGATTTCACCTCTCTCAAGGCGACGAAGGTTTTTCTGAGTTATGAAGACCTCGTTCACAACATCGAAGTCTACAGAGGTACTAACATCGCTCAGTCGTTGAGAGAAGTCTTGGGCCACTCTTTTTTCGATACTTTTGCCTCTTACCCATCCCTTTTCTTTTTCGAGAAAGTGAACCTGATTGGAATTGAGAGTGATGTTGAAGTGCCCCACGATGATGTCAGTTGGCGCATCGGGAGTAATGGTGACTCGCATTCGTCCATGGGAGAGTCGAACCCGACCTTTGCGAAAGTGAGCCAGACTCTCGGGCATGAGCAGAATATCTGTTCCGTCGGAAAGTTGAACCATGGAATATGTGTTGGCAGAGGTTGTGACGCGATCCCCATCGGAGAGTTGTGTGTTGCCAGATAGGGCGACGCGGCCTCCTCTTGATTCAATGGTGACAGACCCCTCTTGACGTGAGATCAGTCCTAGACCAACGACTTCCGGTGGAGGTGCCTGAAAGAACGAGAGGATCTCTTGGGCAAAAAGAAGGAGGACGATCAGAGTCGTGCCGAGGGTCCAGCCGAAAAAGCGGTTTTTCATCTCAGAAGCCGCTTAGGGAGAGATCACGAGCCATGCGTCTGTCGTGGCGCTGTAGACACACATGACAGAACCTCGTCGCCTGATGATGATGAAGTTGTTTTCTGTGATGCTGACGGTTTCTATTACTTCTGTGTTTGCAAAGGCAAAAGGTTGGCCTGAAACCGTTACCGTTGTGGAGGAAACAGAGGTCGATGTTGCGCTAAAGCCATCATTTCCAGCGGCAGAAGGATTGCCATCGTTGATCTGAATGTTTCCTGTACTGTTATTGTAGAGGACGAGCATTTTTCCGCCGACCGGATTTTTGATGCTGTTCAGTTCGCCGTCATTTTTAATGATGACCGTAAAGGCGTTTTTGAAGTTGTTAAGGTCCATAGAGTTGTCAGAGGGCGTGATGCTCGCTAGAGCTTCACCCTCCACCGCAATGGAGCCAACAACATTTAAGGTCGCATTGCCTCCAGACGACGCGCCAATGGTCGCGTTGCCGCTGAATGAAGCATTTCCACTGTTTAGGGCCCAGACATTCCCACTTTCAGAAGCATCGGTCCATTCCAAGGTGTCTATTGCGCCCATCTTCAGATATTGGCCAGTTGTTCCGGGGGAGGTCGGGAAGAGGGTTCCGCTGAGGTTGGCTTGTCCCGAGATAGCTAGATTTCCACCGATGATGACGTTTGGTGATGAGGCCAGTGCATTGGAGATTAGATTTTCCGAGAGATCAGTCGACTGTATGGTGCCGTCGACAATGTTGGCCGAGCTGACGAGGTTGTTGCTTAGATTGCCAGTAGAGATCTGAAAGGTAGCGAGATCGTTGAGAGTGATGGACCCATCAACGATGTTATCAGAGCTGATAAGGTTATCGGTGATGTTGTCGGCGGAGAGGAGGAGAGTGCCAAGTTTTGCAGATGTGACTGATCCGTCGGCGATATTTGCTGATGTGATGACAAGGGTTCCTAATTTATTTGATGTGACGGCACCATCAGCGAGATCGCTTGTTGTGATGGAGCCATCAACGATGTTGTCAGAACTGATAAGGTTATCGGTGATGTTGTCGGCGGAGAGGAGGAGAGTGCCAAGTTTTGCAGATGTGACTGATCCGTCGGCGATATTTGCTGATGTGATGACGAGGGATCCTAATTTATTTGATGTGACGGCTCCATCGGCGAGATCGCTTGTTGTGATGGAGCCATCAACGATGTTATCAGAGCTGATAAGGTTATCAGTGATGTTGTCGGCAGATAGGAGGAGAGTGCCAAGTTTTGCTGAAGTGACGGCACCGTCGGCAAGATCACCTGTGAGGACGGAGCCATCAACAATGTTGTCTCCAGCAACAGAGTCATCGTCTAGCTGGACATTCCCGGAAGTGCTATTGCTCCAGGAGAGTTGCCCTGATGGACCCATTTTTAGATACTGGTTTTGAGCCCCTTGGCTCGTGGGGAAGAGAGTGCCACTGAGGTTGGCTGTTCCGGCGACTGAAAAGTTGCCCCCAACAAGTGTGTTGCTGGCAAGAGAAAGAGCGTCGGGGATAAGGTTGGCTGAGAGTTTCTCCGGGGTGACAGACGCGTCGGCAAGGTCGACCGTGGAGATGGTGCCGTCGGCAATGTCGACAGAAAGGATGGTCCCATCAACGATATTGTCTCCCGCAATGATGTCGTCGGTGATGTTGCCAGAGGTAAGTTTGAGGGCTCCAAGCTTAGCTGAGGAAACGGACGCGTCAGCAAGGTCGACCGTGGAGATCGTTCCATCGGCAATGTCGCCGGAAAGGATGGTGCCATCAACGATATTGTCCCCCGCAATGATGTCGTCGGTGATGTTGCCAGCGGCAAGCTTGAGGGCTCCAAGTTTTTCGGAGGAAACGGACGCGTCAGCAAGGTCGACCGTGGAGATCGTTCCATCGGCAATGTCGGCGGAAAGAATGGTGCCATTAACGATATTATCTCCCGCAATGATGTCGTCGGTGATGTTGGCAGAGGTAAGTTTGAGGACTCCAAGCTTAGCTGATGAAACGGACGCGTCAGCAAGGTCGACGGTGGAGATCGTTCCATCGGCAATGTCGGCAGAAAGGATGGTGCCATCAACAATATTATCCCCCGCAATGATGTTGTCGGTGATGTTATCAGAGGTGAGTCTGAGCTGCCCGAGTTTTGTCGAAGTAACAGCTCCGTCGGCAATCTTGATTGTTGTGACAGCATTGTCTGAGATGAACTGGGTGATCACAGCTCCGTCGGCGAGGCTGTTGGAGGTGTCCGCGTCGATCCAGTTGAGATGACCATTTCCATTGCTTTGAAGGAGTTGGCCTGCATTGCCGGCGGTGTCTGGATAGGTCAGGGGACCTAGGACGGCTTGTCCACGCACGATGAGATTTCCGCCAAGGACCGAGTTGTCTGAGGTCAAAAGGAAATCATTGACGACATTACTTGAAAGTTTGGAGAGAGAGATGCTGCCATCGGTCAGTTGGTCAGTGCCAACGCCGCCGTCTTTAATTGAGATTTTACTGTTGAGATAGGTGAGGGTGACTTCATCGACATGGTTCGCGAGGTCGAAGCTCTCGAAGGACACGCTCACGGACTCTCTACGGGCATCGAACCCACCGGCCTTGGCTTTGGATGGATTGAAGAAGTGTGATTCAACCACGGGAATCACGTCATAGTTCCCCGGCAGTAGTGATTCGAAGGCGAAGTTTCCGTTAGCGTCGCTCGTCGTTTTTTGGTACCTTCCGTCTTCTTCTTCGCTGACGAGGTGAAGGTCCACTCCAGATACGGTGTCTCCGCTGACTTGCCCGATAATTTTTCCTTCCGGGGTCAGAATGATTCTGGAGAAGGTGTCGAGTCCCGTTGTGGATTCCCAGAACACCTGCCGCAGTTCGTCCGAAGGAATCACACCATTTCCTGAGAAAAGCCAGTCACGGTCTTCGAGAGAGCTGAGAACGAGTCTGCCTTCGTTGGCGATGTCAGGGAAGGAGGGGAGGCTTGGGGATTGGGCTTTGCTCCTGAAGGACGCGGAATCACTCTCATTGACGAGTGCGCTTCTCAGAGTCTCCATCGCAGCTACCTCACCGGAGTTCGGGTTGCCATCTAGCCGGCTCAGGATCTCCAGAAAGATGTTGAGGAGGTTGATGCGGTTCTTTTTGAGGTGAAAGTCAGTCGACTGCGAATAGCCAGCGACGGAGCTCATCGACAGTTGAGAGAAGGCGAGGGATTCTTCAGGGAAGCTTTCGGCGAGAAATGCGGTCAGGAAGGCAGAGGTTTCGCCCGATGGACTATGGCCTTCAAGTTCAGTGCTGAGGAAGGTGGTGACTCCGTTTAATTTTCCAAGGTTGAGTCTTCCCGAATCCTTGGCCGCTTCGATCCGGGTGGCTTCAATGAAGGTCGTCATAAAAGAGATGCCTCTCCTCTCGGTTTTGAGCAGATAGTTCCTGCCGATTTCAAATGAAGCTGTCAGGGTCTGATTGGGGTCACCGGTGAGGGTGGTTTTCTCCAAGGCTGTATGGGAGCCATTCCACTCAACGATCTCAAAAGTGTCTCCTTCTTGGCCAACGAAGAGAGAAGCGGGACTGAGTCGAGCACTGAGCGGTGTTGAGTTTTCGTTCTGGCCACTCTCCACACCAACCGTAGGGCTTGCGCTGCCGCCTCCGCCTCCACCCCCGCCACAGGAGATGGAGAGGATCCCTAGGAGGATGAGCGAACCGATGGAGAGTAGAGGGTGTTTCATCATTCTAAAGTTTAACGACCCAGTTCATTTTTCCCTCGTGGGAGGTAGAAATTTGATCTCTGAGCATATTGAACTGAAGGCCCACAAGTTGACTTTCTACCAGGTCCATGCTCACTCCCAAATTAAGTGAAAGCTGCCAGTCTTCTAGCAGGTCTTCGCCTCTGGTGTTAAAGTAGGCGTTGAGCCTGTTCTCAAAGAAGGTGTCGCTGATTCCAGACTCGGCCATCCATTCGTTGATGCTATTGTCTGTTTGGTTGGCGACCCAAAGATTCCAGGAAGGGTGATCTGGCCGGTTGGAAATCACTTCGACTGACTGAAAGAAGTGTGATTCGGGCTGGTTGTCCCATCGACTTTCCATCCGCAGAGACAGCCCTTTTTTCAGGGGGCGTTCTGCGTCGAGAGCGAGATGCAAACCTGATTGCTGATCATCTCTAAATGTGTCCATGGAAAAGCGAAGGTGATTGAAGCCCGCCATGGGCCGCTCCAAAGCTAAGAAGAGGCTTTGATGTTGGTCAAACTGGGTTGAAGCTTTTCCCCAGTGGGCTGTTGGGCTGGAGATGTCTCTTTCCATGTCGCGGTAGCTTCGGCTTCCCAGCTCCCAACGTTCGAAGAGTTCACTTTTTCCGATGAACTGGAGAAGTAGCCCAAGACCTCCACCCCTAGCGAGACTCATTTCTCCTAAGAAGTCGCCCCTTTTTATCGGTAGCAGAGCTCCGAGGCTTCCGACCAGTTCTCGAGAGAGGTTCTCCTCTCTCTTTTCTACGGCGGAGACGAATAGTTGTCGTTCTTTATGCTGATGGCTGAAGCGAAGTCCAGTGAGGGATGACGTGACTTCAGAGTCAGCTTTTCCCCAGAAGGCTTCAAAGCCTGGCCCTTGAGAGAGTTCTCTCTTCATAGAGATGCCATCAACGGGATTGCCCCCATAAGGCATGCCTGTGCCGAAGGCTCCCTGATTGAGGTCACCAAGAGTCATGTGAAAGGGCTCTCCGTTCAGCTCTTGGCTCGTCCATTCAAGACGTCTTTCGATGATCTCACCTGGTATCTCTCCTCCCCAATTGATGCTCCGATCTTTCTCGTCGGCCAAGGTTTCGTTTCGTCCTTCGAGGGTGAGGTCGAGGACAAGGTTTCTGCCCTGAAGGTTAAGATTGGTGAGGTTCTGAAGGTCGGTATGGGCAATAGCACTGCGCCGGGTGATAGAACTCTCGTTATAGAATGACCACCACTTCTCCTGTCGGTCCCACTCTAGGGCCATGAAAGGAAAGGTGTTTTCGATTCGTTCTCTCGGAAAACCAAGGTGCTCCAATTCCCATTCGAATTCTTCTATCAGAAAGAAAAGACGCCTGCGGGTTTCATGGTTCAGGGAAGACTGATCTCTCCTGATTTTTAGAAGCCAATCTTTGAGAACCCCAGCTGCTTCGCCACGGGAGAGCAAATTTTGCCCGATCATGCCGACGGCTGCGTTCGTTGAAGACCATCCCTGGGCCTTTAGCCAAGACATGCTCTGATAAATCGGGTTCCCTCTGGGAATGGTAAGGTCCATCATACCCGGAACTTCTGCTGAAACGTTCCAGAGTGGGCAATGGAGCATCAGCAGAATAAGGAGTTTCAGTCGGAAAGTCGACAAAGATCCGGTTAGGGTTCCCCGGTCAAAAAATGAGAAAACAAAGGCCACGCCCAGACGGGGCAATTTAGGCACGGGTCGAAGAATTACAGGCAGGGCCTATGAAAACACGTGAATGTGAGGTGCCCAGGGGGCGAGAGTTTACTTCAGGTCATCCTTAGCTCGGAGTCGTTGAACCCCAAGAGATAAAGGAGGCCGTCCAGACCCATTTCTGACAGGTGTTGGTCGGCACTGGCTTTCACCAAGGGCTTGGCCCTGAAGGCGACTCCGAGCCCCGCTTCACTGAGCATGGGAAGGTCATTCGCTCCATCGCCTACGGCGATAACTTGTTTGAGGTCGATGCCTTCTTGTTCGGCGATTTTTTTCATGTATTCGCGTTTCTTTTCGCCGTTGATGATTTCGCCTAAGACTTCACCGGTGGCAACATCGCCATCAAATTCCAATTCATTCGCGTATCCATAGTCGACTCCCAGACTTTCCTGAAGGGCTTCCACGAAATACTTAAAGCCTCCTGATAGAATGGCGACCTTGTAGCCAACGGATTTGAGAGAGCGAATGAGCCGTTCGGCCCCTTCGTTGAGGGGCATGTTGGCGATGAGGTGGTCGATGACCTCGCGTTTCATTCCCTTTAGAAGTCGGACTCTTCTCCTAAATGACTCGTCGAAATCAATCTCACCGTTCATAGCGGCTTCGGTGATCGTGCTCACTTGATCAACAACGCCCATTTTTCGGGCGAGCTCATCGATAACTTCGATCCGCAAAAGGGTGGAGTCCATGTCGAAGACCACAAGGCGACGATTCCTGCGAAAGATGTCGTCGAGTTGGATGGCGACATCAACGCCATGTTGGCTGCTCAGTTCGAGAAAACGCTTCTTGAGAAGTTCCGTGTCTTGAGGACGCCCTCGCACCCCCATTTCGAGACACGTTCTCTCGTGGGCATCCTTTCCATCGACTCTTCGAGGGTGGGTGAGACGGCGTATGGTCTCGATATTGAGTCCTTCTCCTAGGAGGGTTGAAGTCACTTTGGAGATCTGTTCGGCTTTGAGGTGACGACTCAGCAGGGTGATGACGTATCGGTTCTCTGAGTGCTCCTCGACCCATTGATGGTATTCCTCCTCTCCGAGAGGTTTGAACTTGATGGTCAGTCCGAGTTCATGGGTTTGGAAAACCAGATCTTTGATGGCGTCTCCTGGGACGTCCTCTTCTGGGAAGCGGATCACCAGGCTCATGTTGAGGCTGTTGTGGATCAGACTTTGTGCCATATCTAGCACCTCAGCCTTGTGGGTGGCCAAGAGACCGGTCATGGTGGTGAGCAGTCCTTTGCGGTCTTCACCGCGGACGTGGACCAGTAGAAGGGAAGACATCAGGGCTGGCGTGGGGAAAACTCTATCCTAGGGTCGCCGAAAATGGGCCAACCTGTCGTCAGGTGGGAAAGTGGAAATTTTTGCGGAACTTTGCCCCGTGCTTTCTGATCCATTCTAGGTGACAACTTTCCCCAAGGTCGTAGCCCGCCTTTTCAGACTCGATCCACTTGTGTCGCATCATCTCTTCAATCTGAATGCGATTATAATCCTTCAGATTGTAGCCGCCGTCAGATGGGCTTTGGGATGAGTTGAATGTCGACAGAGTGGGGTCTTCCTTGGAGAGTGGGTCCAAGCCATCCGATTATTTATGGGAGCCAATCAAGTCAATTCTCGAGTGAATGTTAGACGATTCGTTGATGCTGATTGATTTGAGGAGAAGTTGAATGTCCTCTATCGAGTCACCAACGACCCACAAAAGGGATACTTTTTCTGAAGACCAGATGTCATTGATGGGAAAGATGCCTCTCGTCCAACATCCGGGTTCTCCGCTGCGAGTTTTCTGCAGGTTCTCCTGAGTCGGTAGAGCGTTCCAATCTTGCTTGGGCAGAAAGGTCATCATGCCTCGACACCCCTTGCGGAGTCTTTTCTCCAAGGCTAGGGAAAGATGTCCGAACGTGCTCCTTCGGTTCAATTCACAGCAACCTCGA
>Ga0233432_10001568_pt1 | contig 22051 bp, 10 predicted proteins | sample SI_122_August201_6_FD_179870 | JGI IMG/M metagenome (GOLD analysis project Ga0233432, IMG submission 179870) | Seawater microbial communities from Saanich Inlet, British Columbia, Canada - SI_122_August2016_10_MG | ecosystem: Environmental > Aquatic > Marine > Inlet | place: Canada: British... | reverse complement strand
AAAATACTGACTCGTGTTCAACAAACATAACTTTAAATATTTTATCGTTAAGTGGAAAGTAAATTACATCGCCTTCGTTTGGCCTTGTTTGTTCTGGATCTAAACGAGTGGCAAAACGTTCAAACGTTCTATACGCAACAGTAAATGTTACTTGGTCACGTATTTGTAAACCAAACCTGCTTAGGAAATCTCCTTCACCTTCAAATCCGTCAACACTCTTAACATACATTTCCATATCGTAAATGATACTGTAGTTATTACCACCTTGTGTTGTTAAGTCGCCACCGAAGGTTGAAGTATCGTCTTCGTTTAGGATATTATCAATAGAGTCAAAGTTTCTTGGTATGTATGCAACGTCAACACCATACATCTTAATTGACTCGATAACTAAATCGTCAATTAAGTTTTGCTCGTTGAAGTTACCGTAATTTCTGAAATAAGGGTTCGTTGCCATAACTTATCCAATAAAATTATACGTAAGTGGTTGAAGTGAATTAACAGCTTCTTCTTCCATCCGTTGGCGTTCTTCTCTTGCTTCTTGTAAAATTTGTTCGCCATTAAATGTTACACCGCCAACCAATTGCATTCCAACAAACTTGGTAAGGTTTGCACCCCAATTTTCTTTTACTAAAGCGGCAGTATAATTTTGCAGCCAACGATCTGTCCAAACTTCAGCATATTCCGCCGGGTCAATAATATCGTAAGCTTCAATAATAATGAAATCGCCGACGGTCCAAATCTTTTGGTCAACATCAACGTATAGCTTATTCACATGTTTATTAAATCTGATTAAAGGTTTCCCTACAAGCATTTCTTGTAAGAACTCAATATAAGACATAGTCATATAATAGTTTTGAATATTATATCCAGTAATATCTCTTATATTGTTTAAAGTATATTGGTATTGAACATTGAACATTCCAACGCCTGCACTAATAGAAGTCTGTAAATCAAATACTTTTGATATACCTAAAAGACGTGTAGGAAGTGTAATGTAACCATTATCAATATCATCTTGCGTGATAGCATGCTTTAAATAAACAAGTTGACTCCCGTTATAATGATAGTCTCTCCAAAAAGAAACAGCCTCATCTACACGATCGTCTATCTGCTCTTCAGACACGTTTATTTCAATAACAGGTGCACCTAATTTTCTAAGGACGTAGTCTTTGAATTCTTCTTTGGTGGTAGGCTGAGCCATAGTAAACCTCTAAGATACTTTTGCTTTATAGTCTATTTATAATATGTAGAGGTAGGGCGAAATTTAATCTCGCCGTTCTATGTCATCCTCTGATAATAAACCACCCATCCATACTTCAATCACTTTAACTGGATTTTTACCTACGTTAATTGCTTTATGCCAAGTACATGGTGGAATATCAATACTGTCTCCTGTGGAATAAACTTTTGAAGTCTTATATCCATTTGGAAACTCAAGATTCATTTCAAGTTTGCCATCAACGATGTGCCAATGTTCTGAGCGAACAAAATGCTTTTGGTCTGAAAGTGATTTTTTAACATCAATAGACAGTTCTTTAACTTGCCAATGACCGTTGTTATCAAGGTTACGATATTTACCCCACAGTCTTTGTACCTCAGGCTTATCCCAGTTTTCAAGAAGCCACGACGAGCTATTCTTTTTATCGTTTCCGCCAACACCAAACACAAAAACAATTTTGCCTTCTTCAATCAATTCCTTTGCATATTCAACTTCAGGTGTCGTGCCTTTTTGGCGGTCCCCTCCGTTTGCAAATACAATTTCAGCATCAGGAAATTGTTCTCTTACCTGTCTTATAGCACCTACAGCAGTATCATCACTATCGTCAAATTCAAATACGCAGTCAACAACTGATAAAGCTTCTATGATTGCTGTGCGTTCTTCTATAGGCATAAATGGCCTACCTTTTTTACGTGACAACCATTCATCACTGTTAACACCAACCCAAAGCCTATCTCCTAGCGCAGCTGCAGCTTTAAAATATTCAATATGGCCTGAGTGGACTGGGTCAAATCCACCAGTAACAATAACAATTTTCATAGTCTACTCCTTCATTACATAATCATATATAAAGTTCTTTTTGTCAGGGTGGCCGTTTATAACCATGTTTGGTTTTTGTTGTGCTATTTGTGGATGCAGCCACCAATCTTCATAATTAGAAGAAGGATCCATAGACACGTCGTTTACAGCTAACACATATCCTATTCCTTTAAGGTATGCTCTTGATTCTTCTCTAAACTCAGGACCCCACCAACACGCATTATGCTGAAATTGAATTACCCCATATTCGTGTTGGCCAAAAGGTATTTTCTTTAATACTTCAAGCGATACTTGCTCTGCATTAATTCTTAAAAAGTCAATCCAATCTGTCATGCAACTTTGTTTAAACATTGAAGCATAATGAATATCCTTACCGTCTGCCATAACTATAGTGCTTTTTCTTTCCTCGGAATAATTATAACAAGCTCTTTCTGAATTGTCAATAGACAATCCTTTCCAATTAAACGTGTCCTCAAGCAATGCAGTGTTGTTTGCTTTATATGGTAACCCGGATCCAACTTCTACCCATAAACCGTTTTCTTTTCCATCCAATGCAGATAACACAAACATATCTTGATAATGTCTTGCATAATTATTTGTGATCTTTTCAATACCAGGAAATGGAAACTTATATTTTTCTACGTCTCCTTCGTATGGAATATAGCTTGGGTAACCTATGTTATTTAGCCATCCTATAGCTTTATTTTTCCATTCAGTTTCTACATTATTATCGTAGGCCATATTAAAAAGTAAACGTTTTGATTCATCAGTACCATTATCTTTCCAGCTTCCTGACGCATTGTGATATATCAATCCTTGTTTTCCTGGATAATTAATATCATCATCACCTATACTTAACTCTATGTCAGCAAACAATAATCCGATTGTTGAATGAACTAAAGATTCACGCCATTCCCCGTTTTCCTCGCAATAATCACACATAAAATAATAAGCTTCAGGTCTGTTCGGTAGAACCGTGATTGCCATTTTTAATAAACTGTAAACCGTTACTTGTCTATTTTTTTGATCTGCAAAGCACTTTGCTCCCATAATCAAAGCTCTATATTGAAGTAGTTTTTCATTGTATGTTTTGCCATCACAAAACTCAGCGGCTCTTAAATAATAAGTAAGGGCGGCGGCGTCTTGATCTAATTTATCATATTCTTTTGCAAGTTCATACATTTTAAATGGATTTTTGTAATCCATAACAAAGTCATTTAAGAGTTGTTGAATATTACTCATTTATCATCCTTTAGATACAAAATCAAAAAACACACCTGTTGGAATTTTTAGTATGTAAGACACATTATCTGATAAACCAAAAGATATTAACAAATCATCACCAACAGCCGCAACACCAGTACAAAATTCAATATTATAATCTTGGCCTTTTACGTGATCATAATAAGTACCTAAGAAATGGAATTCACGCGAAACATTTGTAATATTCCAATCGTTATCATATATTACAACGCGGTGAGCATAATTTCCGTCTTTTCTGTTAAACGGATCTTTTAACAAATTTGTTTCATGGGCTAAACACATCCGACGGTTTTCATTTATACGAATAACTTGAGACCCGCCACGAAGGTCTTTGTCTAATGGAAACCTTTCTTCCATTGTTTTAAGAGTTACATCAGTAGTAACTTTATTTTCAATGTCAAAATGTACTACCTGCGTTGGATTTGACCACTTAACAAAATGATAAGGCATATCATTAATTGGCATCCAATTCTTTTCACAATAGCTGCTATCATCTCCTGGCGCTGGAATTGGATTACGAGATACTTCTTTCCATTCATTGTTGTGAAATTCTATTTCAGCCATTTCCATCCGGCCTTTACCTTTATCATCATAGCAATCTCTACGTACACCACAAAGATAAAGCTTGTCATCCCAACTGAATAAACGAGCATCTTCTAAACCGATAAAGTTCCAGGTTGGTTTAGTATCAAAGTCAGAAGTATTAACTCTGCCGGCAGCCACCAAATTTAAATTTAAATCAAACTCGCACATAACATTATAGGTAGTTAATGTTACGTCGTTTTGTGGATGTACATATACCAAAGGACCCCACGTATGAGGAAACTTTTTACCTTCGCTATGATATAAAATATAATTGATATGCCGCAAGTTCATAAGAATTTTATCTTTATGAACAAAGATAGATGGATTCATTGTCCCAGTTTGGTTACCTAAAACCGACTCCGGGACAATGACTGGATGAATAGATCCGCCTCTACGTAATGCGTATTTAACTAGGCCACCTGTATGCAATTCGTGCATAGTACCTCCATAATATAGATTTCAGTTTATTTAGCTAAAAGCCGCTTGGTGTTTTACGTCGTTTTTCTTTGTAATTTTTTTAGCTAAAGTTTCATTTATTAAATATTCGTCTTCGTCGGATAAAGCATCTTTAACCCACTCAATTAAATTATCTTCAGTAATATCCGTTAAGGGAACAAAATCGGCTGCAGTTGTATTAGCAGCCGAAATTTCAGTTGTTCCTAAATATCGTGAAGACACGCCGTTGAGCGCAGTACCGGTTTTTTTCCAATCTACTAACACAACAGAATCTGAAAGAGTAACGCCATCAGCGTTTACCTCGTCCCTAGTACTATACTTTATAATTTTCCAAGTATATTCCATGGATTAAGTACCTCTCCTTATTCTGGAGCTTCGGCGTCACCACCAGTCGCCCACGGAAGTGAATCAGATTCAACTTCAGTTACTTGGTCTTTGTCAATTTCAAACTGAAGGCGTTCGTCAATATGCGCTTTATATCCTGCATCTGAATTGACTACGTTTTGGATCCAAGCCAAAACATTAGCTTCAGTTAAATCTGCAAACGCTGTGAATGTACCTGCTGGAACGTTTTCTGCTGTAAACGGTGTTGCACCAGAAAATTCTGCAGTATTGCCATTTTCGTCAGTACCAATTACTTTCCAGTAAGTTTGAACTACTGCATTTGTTAAAGTAGCACCTTCTGAGTTAACTTGATCCTTAACCTTAAGGTTGGTCACTGACCATTCGTATGTAAAAGCCATTTTATTTTTCTCCGTTGTTAATTATAAGTTTATTTATCTAACTTTTCCATTAGATTATATACCATTTCTTTTAGTTTGTCAATCTCTTCTTGTTGTTTTTCTATTGTTTCTTGCTGCTCTTTTGTAGCTTCAATCAATAGGCCTACCATATTACCGTAACGAACACCTTTACGTTCTTTACCAGTTTTCATATCTTCGGTATCATATACGACACCAGGAAGAACTTTTTCAACTTGTTGCGCAATTACACCAGTATATTCACCTTCACGGTCAATATAGTTATATGTAATACCATCGAGTTGCTTAACTTTATCTACGGCATTATCAATAATTTTAACATTTTCCTTCCAACGAATATCAGAATAATCGTAGTAAGCAATAATGTTTTCATCTGAGCGAATTTCACCGTATGCGCTAATTGCATTCATACGTGAAGTGCTTGCTGGGTTGGTGTAATAAAATGTATTGTTTTGGTCATAGAAAAGTGGACCGCGGAACGAGCCCCGAGCTTCAAAGTAAGAAGATCTTGTACGACCTTCCCAAGTACCGTTGTAATAAATGTAGGTAATATAATCTTGGTCAGCGTAAAGAATTGCTTCGCCGTTGTCATGATACAATGCAAAAATAGAACCATCATCATCCGCATAAATTCTACCACCTTGTCCGCCTGATTCTGTAAAATAGAAACTGCCGTTGTCACTATCACTACAATAGAAATTCAACCTATTATCGTTGCCAGCATCAGCAATGTATGGGCCACTGTCAAATGTTAAACGCTCTAATTTTGAAATCCTATCCATTTGAGATGTGCCATTGGGGTTTGTAAAATAACCCGTATCATTGCTATCATAGAATATTGGCGCTCTTGAAGATCCAGGAGAATTTGTATAAGTAGTGTGGATTTGGAATTCGTTATTGTCATCAGTATAGAACAGCATAGAATTGGTTCCAGTCCGAACTCGAACTGCCCAGTTTCCGTCATTATCTAAGAAGCCATGCTCACCTGACCCGTTAGCGTACCAATAACCTTGAAGTACATCTTCGCTATCGTATAGGCGAATACCGCCGGCGCCCGTGTCGCCGTATGCAATATCTAAATACGTATCATCGGTGTAAATATGCCCGTTAACACCTCCGTCATCAAGACGAAGACGATTTGCTAATACTAAGTTAAAGTTTGATGTAGAAGCAGGATCACAGTAATAACCAGTGTTATTGTTATCATAAAACAATGTACCACGAAGATCGTATTGCCAGTTATCTCTGTTATTCAGAGTATAAACTAATGATGCGGTTCTTGTTCTTGTTATTGTGTTGAACGATGTTACAAAATCAACGATCCAATCTTGACCCCAGTTTGTTGAGTAACCAGAATAACCAACGTCAACCCACTGAACGTGAACCTGCGGATAAGACCAAGTAGTATTTGTTTCACCAATCCAAACAATGTTATCAGTTCCGTTACCACCCCAACGAACGGTAAACGCTTGGCGGTTATCGTCTGTTAACTGAGTTGCAGCTTCGTTGTACCATGTTTGGCTAGTGTTGTTGTTGTTATAGCCAGAGATCAAAAATTCATGTGTTCTACCTGTTGAGTATTCATAAACAGAAACTTTGAACTTCAACATTGTATTAGATTTAAATCTGTTGGTTGGCATTCTAATACGAATTGCACCAGTTACAGAGCTCGTTGTTGTAGTATATGTACCACCGTTTGGAGCAGTATATCTACGTTCTTGCGAGTCATAAAGGTTGTTAATTCTATGGTAGTTTGAACGTGAAGTTGAAGCACCATCGAAGTAGTAACCTGTGTTATCACGATCATAGAATATCTTAGCTCTTGCGCTAGATCCCGCAATATCAACCCAGTCGTTAGCAACAATTCTTAATCGCCAGCTACCAGTAGACCCTAATAGACCAAAGTCGTTATCAGACTCGCCATAAAGATAACCGCGAATTGTGCCGTCATAAGTACCTCTTAATCGAATACCAATTGACGCATTATCGTCGTTATGAGCAAGATCCCAATAGTTATCATCGGTTGCATACCAATGCATTGCGTGAGCTGTACTATAAAGACCGCGGCCACCTGTATCGTTACGGAACCAACCATCATTATATACTTCACCACGAACGTCAAGCACATTCATTACAGATGTGCTGGCAAAGTTACCATAATACGCAGTGTTGTTTGAGTCATAAAAGATTGGAGAACGGAAACTATACGCAGAGTAAACATATAATGAGTCGCCATAAACATCAAATAAACCCAGTTCGTCGATAGAGCTCGTTGATCCGCCATGGCGGCCAATTCTAAAATCAGCAGAGTTTGAATTGTTTTCGTTTGAATCTAAGTTAATAAATATACTTCCGTATGTGTTAATACGAAGATCGTCAGATGCGGTACCGGCGTTATTGCGAGATGCAATGCCGTGGTTTGTACTATCATCACCATAGAAAGTAATAAAATCTCCACGATCACGCATATCAAAGCGATCAGCACGTACTGTACCCAATTCAGAAGTACCATTTGGATTTAAATAGCGAGCCGTGTCGTTACGATCATAGAATGCCTGAGCATAATGGTTTCTATTTGTCAAGGCATCGCCATCACCGCGAATAATCATATTCCATTGACCATCTAATCCACCATCAAGGAACTTGATATCTTCCCCGCCTGAAGTAGCAATTTTTAAATGCCCATCGTCGAGCTCAGTAGCTTGAATATAACCACGAAGATTACCGTCTGCAGTATAGAAATGTGCTTGTCCGCCTGCCCAGTATTCTGTCTCGTTAACACGGTTCACGTTCATACGTGAAGTTGATGCAAAGTTACCGTAATAACCTGTATTATCTGAGTCATAGAATATCGGTGCACGGAATGAACCGGTTTGTGATACATATCCGTCTGAGTTATAAAGAAGGTGACCGTATGTTAGTTTCCAATGTTTTGTTGGATAAGAGTCATTACCACCTAATGCAACATAAAACCCGGTGTTATTATCACCCCAGCCGCTTGCAACTTTATAAAGACCCATGTTCATATGAGTTCTATAACCTGAGCTATACAAAGCAGTTGTATGTATAAGTGGCAAGTACCGGTTTGTTCCACCTACGCTTGTATCACGGTTTCTTGTTGAAATTGGCGCGTTTGTTAAACCTGTTATTGCAGTCTGGTCATAATCCATCACGTTGTCAATATACAAAAGACCGTTCATAGTGGCCACGCCAGAGTTTGTTATGCTATTAGTTTGTAAGACATTTAAGTTTGACGTGCTAGCAAAATTGCCATAGTATGCAGTATTGTTTGAGTCATAGAATATTGGCGATCGCATTTGGCTTCTTGCCAATGCATATCCGTTTTCAGTTTCAAGCTGAACACTACCGTTATAATATAAGTCAACGCCCGCGTTTCTTGCACCATATATCATCCATTCGTTGTCTTGATCGTTGTAAATACCAACATTATTTGCGTCTGAAGACATGAAGACATATCGACCATTAATGGAGTAACCTTCGTAGTTACCTTTACCGTTACCGTTTACTTGGATGGATCCATAATCGCCAGTTGGGTAATCAATGTATACACCACTGTTATTATCGTAAGCAGGATACAGCCTGTTTGTGCGTAGTGTATTTAGACGTGATGTCGAAGCAGCATCTACATAATAACCTGTGTTATTATAGTCGTACATAATTGCAGCATCAAGTCGGTTTTCGAATTGCCCATATCTTGACTTAAGTCCTGATGCAACAAGACCAGCTGAGTTTGAAGTAGTTGCACCAAGCTTATCGCCAACAAATTCAAACCATGCGCCCATTTGCTGTCCTGCTGCAGTGTGCGCGCTGTTGGTGTCGCTATGCTGAATATAATTGTCATCTCCAGCGCTATCGTTTAAAAACACAAGTTTTGGTGTTACAACTTTGGATGTTGCTTGCATTATACTGGTTGAAATATCTGGGTCAGTACCATCACCTAAGTTTGACGTCGAGCCGATGTGAAGTTTACTGAATACAGAAGTACCTGCAGGATTTGCAGAAAAGCTAGTATTGTTTGTGTCAATAAACGCCGCGGCATACATGTTGTTTCCAGCAAAAACATCTCCGTCGCTCTCAACGCGCATGCGCATTGTGCCAGCACCAGTTCCTGAAGTAAACTGCAGGTTACCGCCTGCGTTTGTAGTTAGATCGTTTGGCGATTCGTAAATCTTCCATTCGTTACCAGATTTCCAACGAATACCTTCTTGAGGACCTGGATCATTGAATGAAAGATTGTTTAGATTTTCAATTGAACCGTTTGTCCAATCCCAAGAACCTGCAACCTTACCACCCGAGGCAGGGTTCATAAAGTAAGCAGTGTTATCTCTATCTCTAAAGTTACTTGCGTCTACTTGGTTCAACTTAGATGTTGAAGCAGGATCTAAATAATAATTGTTATCATCGCTATCATAGAAAATCGGAGCATAAATATTTGAGCTACGAAGTCTGCTATGAACTTGAGTTCTTTTTAGAATTGGAGGACCAAATTCACGAAGAGCACCAGTTGTTTGATAGTTCATCAATAGGCGAATACGAACGTATTTAACGCCTTCCCCATCAGATCCGCTGAATGGCGTATGAGTTGTTGGAATTGTTGTATGACCTGAATAGGTTGTCCAACTTGTTGAGCTAACGTTAGCATTACTTGCAACGAAATACGTTGTGCCAGTATTAGCGGCAATTGGCACTTTGTTTTTATCAAAACGCTCAATACCAAAATACAATGTAGATCCACTGCCTGATACATATCTTGCAGCAATTTCACCGTAAAGTTCTTCACCAGGTTCAACTTCGATATAGTCAGATACAAATGTACGATAGCCGTTTGTTCTGATTATATAGCTTGATGCAACTGGCGCAATACCTGATTTAACAAAGTCCGCCGTATTAGTTGTTGCACTGTCTTCAGTACCTTGCATAGCCTGAATAACTCGTTTTTCCCAATACATTGTTCCATCAAATAGAACTGTATCAGCAAGACCTGAGCCATATGATTTGAGAAGTGGAAGATCTTCGTTACCACCACTAATTCTGATATTTGAGAATGTACCTTCACCTTTGGCGTAGAAGTTACCGCTATCTAAATCAATAGATGCCTTAATATCTCCATTACCTACGAATGTAATTTCGTTTGGATTAGCAGAACCAAAATGAGCAAGTGATGATGTTGTTGTTGCCCAGAAAATACCCCAGTTATTTGTAGGAGTCCAAATCCAATGGTTACGATCTTCAGCTACAAGATATTTGTTGGTTGTAACATCGCCAGTTGCAAAACCTGATCTGCTTATTTGACCATTAACGCTAATCGCGGTGGAAGTATTTCCAGCCGCAAAGTTGGCAAAGAATCCAGTGTTATCTGAGTCATAAAAGATTGGAGCGCGCATTTGATTAGGGGCATAACCGTAACCATTTTCAGCGCCAATTTGATGAACGCCGTTTGCATACAATCTTGTCCAACTATTATCAGTTGCCTCTAAAACCCATTCATTGCGGGTATCGTTATAAAGACCCATGCTAGAGCTGCCATTAGCCATGAATACCCAATCGTCATTGATTGCGTATCCTGCATAAGCATTAGTATCTCCCGAAACTTTAATAGATCCGTAATCGCCAGTTACGCCATCAATTGTATATGTTGCGCTGTCAACTTGAAATTGCTGAGCTCTTTGAACATTATGAATTGAGGTACTTGCTGGGTCTGTATAAAATGCGGTATTGTTTGAGTCATAGAAAATTGGTGCCCTGTATGATACTCGTGCAAATGCGTCACCGGATGCTTGAACATAAAAATGTTTTATCTGCGCTGCGCCAGCCGTATCAGGAGTACCAATTGTAGTGTTGAGAGATGCCTCACCTATATCTGGTCTAAATCTTAAATAAACACCATACGGTTGACCTGCAGTTTCACGTCCATAATACTGACCATTAAAGTCAATGTTTGAGCCTATACCTGCACCATGATAAGTAAGTCCTGGCTCGGACGCCCATAAAGTTAAGAATGCTTCGTTTGCAGCTGTGCTACTTGGATACCAAAGCTGTAATCTGGTATCATCATGGCCACCTTTAATATATGCGTTATACAAGTAAGATGTACTGGCTGGGTTGGTATAATACGCCGTGTTATCACTATCGTAAAAGATAGGTGCTCTCGAGGAACCCACTGATAATGTATGGTCGCTGTATACTCTAAACTCATCGTTGCCGTTTGCAGCAAATCCTAATACGTTTGTAGCATACTTGTACATGCCGCTGTTTGCTTGACTGTTAAACGCATATGTTGGAGTAGCAAGTGCGCCATTTCCACCAAGTATTTCTCCTGCCATTTTGATTGAAACATCAGTATTACCAAAATCGCCGTAATAAGTATTGTTATTAGAATCAAAATATATTGGAGCATATACGTTAACAGCAAAATCAGCAGAGTTATTATCAATGTTAAATCTTTGCGTTCCACCAGTCCAAATTCTAAATGTATCGTCAGCTTCAAATCCAATATAAGTATTTGTATCTCCACGGTGTCTGATGTAATCATCAATATCAATAGTATTTAATTGAGAATCGCCGGCTGGATCTACATAGTAATTATTATCATCGTCATCGTAAAAACGTCCTGCGTACATATCGCCTGTGGTTTGTATATTTTTATTCCCACGAGTTTTAATCGTGGTAGTGTCATCCATAAAGAAGCCACCACCAGCAGAAAATCCTAATTCATTAACACCTAAGAATGTGGCTGCGTTGATATTAGCATTACCACTATCAGCTGCGCTAATTGCAAATACGTCGGTTTGTGAATTTAATTGAACTGAACCATTTACATGGAGTTTGTTTGCAGATGGCGAAGGTGTCGCCGCAATTGAAACTCCTTCGTAAGCACCATCCATTGTTGAATAAGTACCGCTTTGGTCGCCAATAACAAGTTCACCGTTACCTGCATCTATTGTAACACCAATGTTTGCGCCTGTTGTTGAAAATAAGTATTCACCGTTTCCAATAATCCAGACATTACTTGAATTGTCTAAGGCCCAATATGATTTTTCAGTATCGTTATCTTGCAATGATAACAGTTTATTACCTGAAGCAAATGGATTGTTTGTTGCGGCCGATCTTGTGCTAAGATTAAGATTTGCTTCGTTTGGTGTTACAGTACCAATCCCAACATTACCATCTGCGTTAATAACTAAATTGGCTTCATCAATAAACGATGTCATACCAAAGTGGGCAAGTGAATTTTCTGCTAAAACATATGCGGTTGTATCATCATCCGATACTGCAATGGACGCTCTGTTATCGCCACTCTTAAAGCGCGCAACCGTATCAAGAGTAGCATGATATACGTCTAATGTATAGGCATTGCTTGTTGTACCGATACTTACATTTTGGTCAAAATACGTAAGAGTATCGGTTGTGCGCATTCTTTCAGCGCCATTAGTAAATGTTGATATTTGTCCGTTAGTTGGGAAACCAATATAAGTTGTAATATCACCACGATGACGAACGTAATCATCAATGTCAATAGTATTCATTTGAGAGTCAGACGCAGGATCTGCATAATAAGCCGTATTATCAGAGTCAACAAATCTAGGAGCTCTCATATCAAGCAATGACCAGTTAGCAGCGCCACCTGAATATCCTACGAAGAAGCGATTTACACCGCCTTGAGTAAATGCAAGAACATCAGCACTAGATCTGTACATACCAGTACTTGTGCCTGCCTCAAAACCATAACCTGGGATACCGGCTGTGCCGTCATCGCCTTGAATTTGTTGGCTGACAACAAGAGACGGGCCTGATGTTGCACCAGGATCTAAGAAATAAGTATTGTTATTTGAGTCGATAAATTTTGGAGCATATACATTTACAGAAAAATCAGCGCTATCGTTATCAAGGTTAAATCTTTCTGTTCCGCCTGTCACAAATGTCATTGCGTCTGCAGCATCAAACCCCATATAAGTATCAGTGTCACCTCTATGAATAATGTAATCATCAAGTAGGATTGTTTTTAATTCTGAGTCACCAGCAGGATCTAAGAAATAGGTTATATCGTTTGAGTCATAGTATGCAGGAGCTTTAATTATAACGTCTGATACGTTTTCAGTTAAACCAACAGTCCATCTTACAATGTTGTCAATATGAGTTTGTACTGTGCTGCTAGCAAAAGTAATATAATCGTTAGTGTTGCCGCCAGTACCACTAAGGTTTCCATCCAGTTCAATATTATTAACTTTAGAAGTTGATGCAGGATCTACTAAAAATGTATTATCGTCGGAGTCAAGGAAACGCTTTGCATAGATATCGTTAGTTACCCTCCAGTTATCCGACGTATCTGAATATGCTGACCAAGATAAAGAATTGTTTGTAAAACCAATATTTCCAGCTGTGCTGTAAATAGATCTATTTGTTCCATTGCCATCAAAATTAATCCGTGCAGGCCCTGAGTCATTACCAATTGTAAGAACTTGCTCAATTGTAATATTACCAGTTGCAGTATCGTCTGCATCTGCTCTCAAGAATTGCTCAGCCTCTAAACCGTCAACTGTATCAGCGTCAAAACCGTTGCCTGAACCTTCATCCGCAGTTGTAATAATACGACCTAAGTCTGTACCTGCAGAAATTAGTTTAAACCAATCGTTTGTTTCATCCCATTGCAAAGATGATGAATTTAAATTACCACGAAGAACTTCCCAACCAGCATTTTCCGTTGGTGTACCTGATGTGAAATTGCTGTTGAGTGTAAGTAAGTTATCAGCAATTAAAACTGTTTCAGAATTAACTGTGGTTGTTGTGCCTTGAACTGTCAAGTTACCAGTAATAACGTAACTGCCTGACATTGTATCATCTTCGTCAGATCTTACAAAACTTGCGCCTTCAACTCCATCTAGGAGGTCTGCGTCTAATCCTGATCCTGTGCCGTCATTGTCAGCGTACCATATAGTACTGCCGTTAACTGTTGGGTCAACTTTAAAATCTGCTTGAGTTGTTGTAAGTTGGAATTTGCTATTGTTACCAACATAAAACTCTAATCCGTTTCCGGCATTATTATTAAATTTAATTTCAGTTGCGCCGCTTGTATTATACCAACCATAATCTCCATCACCAATGTCACGTAAGACAAGCGATGATGTTCTACCTTCAAATTCTATGAATTGGTCGTAGAGAGTATTATTAGTATTTTTTACGGTTAAACTAGGAGATGCTGTGGCTTGAGTAATTTCAACTTGCCCGGTGGCTTTCGTAGTACCTGTTACCTGAAGCTTTTCTCCAGTGTCGGTAGTAGATCCAATAACAACATTTTCTTGTGTCAAGAGTCCATTCTTGACTATAAACTGTTTATCGTTCGCCACGGTTCACTCTCCCCAAATTGGCTTATTTACTTTTATTTATACTTTGGCAAGCTGCCCAAAGGTTTGGAACTTCGTAGAACTTGCAGAAGCAGGAGTTGCTTGAATAAGCAAGACAGGACCAGAAATTGATACATCATATGTTGCTAATTCTGTATTTGTATAGACAACACCATATTCTGTTGCGATTGCAGTAGAGCCGTCGTGTGTAACCAAAAGCTTAGTTACATGACGATTACTGCCACTTGACGCAGTAATTGTAATCTCTGCACCACCGTAAGATGCATGTGGGAACGCGTATACGGTTGCCTGCGTTGTTGCAGTTGTTGTAACGCTTGCATCAAAATGCGTAGAGTTTGTTTGGTTGATATTTGCATTAACCGTTAATACTCCAGACATCGTGTCGCCTGTTACATTAACATATCTTGCGTCTGCGGTTGCAGTATCTAAATACTGTCTGATACCTTTAACAATTGATAAGACGTGGCCGTGGTCATCAAAATTTATTGCATCAATAAATTCAGGATTTAAACCTGTATTTGCAAATGCTAGGTTTGCTTGTGATGAAGTATCCCCGTGATTAATAGTCATATTTGCGCCGAGTGTACCGCCGCCAGTTAATGCAGTGCCTGCAGTAATTGCAATAGTCTTATCAGCTTTTAATACTAAAAATCCATCTGTTTCTGTTTCAGTATAGTAACGTCCGTCAAGATCTACTGATGCAACTGATTGCACGTGCCCAAAAGTATCAAACCCAATATCTTGTAATACGTTGCCGTCTGAATTAGCAACGTTAGCAACACTTGAAGTATCTGCGTGTGATATTGAAAAGTTTTCAGTATTTGAAGTATTAACATTAAACTCAGCTACGCCAATCAAGCCATTGTTTGCCGTGATAGTAACATCACCCGCACCGACCAATGATTGAGCATTATTTGCCGCGGCATCTAAAATTTCAGCAGCGGAATATCCATCAACAGTATCTGCGTCTAAACCTGACCCATCACCGTCAACAGTTAACAATGCTGCAAGAATTTCTGCTGCGGTTTGATCTGCGGTAGCGCCGTCTTCTATTAAGTCAAGTTTAGCACCATCAACAGAAAGATCTCTTCCGTCAACAGTTCCGTTTCCAACCATTGTGATTTCATCGAATGTATCAATAGTTGTAAAGTATGATGATCCGTCTCCGGTTTCAATAATTAAAGTACTATTTGCAGACACCCAGGATACATCATCAACACCCGCAACAGCCGTATTAGACATAGAAGTGATGCGCCCGTCAAGGCCAACAGTAACAACTGGAATTTGCGAAGATGATCCATACGAGCCTGCAGTGACCCCTGAGTTGGCTATATCAGCGGCTATTGAAAGATTACCGTCGGTTGCGGTTGCAGTTCCTGTAACATCACCTGTAAGAGTAACTTCTGTTTCAGTTGCGATATGAAATACAGAACCGTCTCCGGTTTCTAATGTAATTGTGTTATTGGCAGCAGCATAAGTAAAACTATCAACGCCGGCAACTGGAGTTGTTGTTGCATTTGTGATACGACCATCGGCGGCAACTGTGACAACTGGGATGGCGGTTGCAGAGCCATATGTATTTGCAGTAACACCTGATGCCGCAATATCAGTTACAACAGAAACAATTCCTGTGTTAGAAGTTGTTGTACCAGTAACATCGCCTGTAAGGGTAACTGTTAAATCAGATTTAACTACGCCATCAACTGTAATGTCTCCTGCGAAGAATCCATTGTTTGCACTAATATCACCAGCGACGTCTAATGCGTCAAAGCCAAGCGTATCAATGTTAATTGAGTTAGCGGTAAGATCTTCAACAACTAAATCTTTAAATTGATTTAAGAATAAGTTATATACAGTACCATCACCAGTTGTAAGGGCCAATTGGTTGTTGGCTGCGTCATATGTAAAATCATCAACGCCGGCAACCGCAGTTGTATTGGCTGTTGTGATTCTGCCATCAGCATCTATTGTAAGAACTGGAATTTCTGTTGAAGAACCATACGTATTTGCGACTACACCTGTAGCCGTATTCGTAAAGTTTCCCCAATCTAAATAATAAGATCCTTCCTCACCATCAAGGAGGTCAGCATCAAGGTTTGAACCTGCGCCGTCAACTCCAGTTAAAAGTGAAAGGATTGCTGCTGCGTCTAAATCTGCAGATACGTCAATGATTGATTCCGTATTAGCAACAGCGTCGTATTTCTTAAAATATAATTTACCATCAGTAGTGTTGATAGCAATTTCACCGAGCTCTAACTGAGCGGTGGTCGGAATTCGGCCAGCAACCGAACTACGGCGTAATTTAATTGTTGACATATCTATGTCCCTTTGTTATAATAGGTATATACCTTAATAATAATACTCTATGGTTGTTAAAACAATTAGTTAAAACGTACCACCATCAATCTCATCAACAGCGATGGAAACTTTGCCGGCAGAGATTGTCGTATTTACTCCATCTGTACCTTCGAACTCTAAAGTTCCACCTAATGTTATATCTTGGTTTGCTCCACTTTCACCAGCTATAGTAATTTGCGGATTTGTTATTGAAAACTCAGTTCCTGTTAATGTTAAACCAACACCAGCAGTAAATGTACCAGATCCTGAGAACTGAGTCCAAACAATGTCACCAACTCCAATTACAAAAGACTCAGCATCTGTAACTGTTGCCACCCAACCTGTATTACGATATGTATCGCCATCGGTTACAAAGTGGAAACTACCTGGAATTTCTGCAGAGTCATTTGAATAAACAGTTCTCGTAAACACCCAATCAGTAATTGCATCACCAACTGTTGTTACTTCGTATGCACCGTTTTGCAGAGCATTGATTTGATCTTTAACAAGTAATGTTTCACCTAATACCCAATCCACCACGCCATCAATATCAAGAGTTGTATTGGCGGACAAAGTAATTGTGTCATCATTACTACTATAAGTACCACCTAAATCTGCAACTGTGGCCGCAAGAACCGAAGGTCTTACAACAACCCCTTGGACAACACTATCAACATATGATTTATTAGCAGCATCCGTTGAATCTGTGGGAGTACCTAAGTTTGCAATCTTATTAGTTGCTAAACTAACAATCCCAGTATTTGACGTAAGCTGATTTCCAGTAATAGTTAAATTACCTACAGTCGCGGTTTCTGTTATTTCTATAGATTTAATTTTAGATCCAGAACCACCTGGGTGGATCATATACGTTTGGTCATCTGTATCAATAAATCTTTCAGCTAATACATCGCCGCCAGGAACATCAACGTTTCCTGTGGACCTATCATATTCAAAACCTGTACCAAATCCTGAGTTAAGAAAACGTATTTTTTTACCGTCTGTATTTAAATACGCAGTACCTTCACTACCTCTAAATTTAATTTGAGTACTGTTTTGGCCTTCCCCAAGTTTTAACGTATTGAAACTACTTTCAGATGCAGGATCCGCAAAGAAGTCGTCGTCATCAGCATCTATAAATTTTGTTGCGGTAATTGTGTCTGTAAATACGGCATTGGCACCGCCATCTAATTTTGGATATCTTGCGTCAGTTTCTACTGTATTAATTGAAACATTAGCAACAGAACCAGTTTCAACAGTGTGGTCAATTGTAATGCCATATCCTGCATTAAAACTTTCAACATAATCTGCAGTAATCTCAAGATCCATTTTATCGTTAGGATCGTCGTGAGTAACTCTAATACCTACTTCAGTATTATTTCTAAACATTTCTCCGACAAGGTCATGCACAGTTTCCGTAAAGTCAGGAATAGCGTTAGCTTGAAGTTCGACGGGGATGTCAGTAGCAAATGTTACTCGCCCAGTTTCATCAATTGCAATTCTTGGAGAAAATCCGTCTTGACCGTAAAGGCCTGCGGTTACTCCTGATACCTCAACACCGATTGTGATAGCATTGTTAGAAGCTTGTTCTTCTTCAACCGCCATACCTCTACCAAGTGTAAGAGTAGGTGATTGGATAAGGTCAATATTATTAAAAGTATTAGCGCCATCATTAACTGTAAGTACTGACTCAAAAGTATCAACATAACTTTTCGTTGCAGCGTCATTAGCATCAATTGGAGTTCCTACATTAATAATTCTATTATTACTTACACTGATATGACTATTAGCTGGTGCATCAAGTACCAAATCGCCAGTTGATGTAATTGTAGAATTAGCAACAATTTGAGTACCGATTTTTAATTGACTCGTGCCGCCTGTGATAAATTCTAATTCATCGTTGTCAGCGCCTGCAGACGACTCAGCTTTAATAAGAGTGTCTTGGTCACCGTCAATAATACCGCCAAGGCCTGCCCACGCATTTCCGTCATAACCTTCAAACTGTGAAGTAGAAGTATTATAACGAATCATACCTGTAGCTGCGGTTGGACGATCTCCTGTTCCACCTACTGGCAATATCAACGATCCGGTTGAAGCAATTTTAACTATATTATCTTTATTTTTAATTTCATCAACCCACAACCGGTACCAATTATTATCTGATGAACCTAGGTTGTATGTTGAGTCTTCGTTTGGTACAAGATTACTTGTGAAATCTGCAATAACTTCAATAGAGTCAGTTTGCTGATCCCCGATTGTTATGTTTCCGCCAAGGGTAAGATTACCTGCGATATCAACATTACCATAAAAGAATGCGTTGTTTGCATTATTAATCTTAGCAGCTAAAGTTCCATTCGTAAAGAATTGTAATTGATCTTCGTCGGATCCAGGACTACTTTCAGCAGTGATCTTTGTATCTTGGTCGCCGTCAACTACTCCGCCTAAACCAGCCCAAGCTGTTCCGTCATAACCTTCAAAGATTAAATCTTCTGTGTTAAACCTAATTGAACCTTGGATAGATGGGGAAAATCTTACAGCTGTATTTCCTGTTGGCAAAACAAATCTATCATAAACATTAAACGTACCATCACTATCAATTTGAGCTGATAGGTTTCCAGCTGTATAGAATTGAAGTTGGTCGTTATCAGTACCTGCACCACTTTCAGCAATGATTTTTGTATCTTGGTCAACATCAATAACTGAACCAGCAAGACCTGCCCATTGCGATCCGTCATATGCTTCAAATCTACCATCCGTTGTATTGAAACGAAGCATACCTGATGCTGGTGCAGGACGATCCGCTGTTTCACCAGCTGGTATTTTTATAGCACCACTGCCGTTTATTAAGAACGATTCATTTGGTGTATTGATAGTTTCAATAATTTGAGATTCATTAACTACAAACTCGGTACCATTTAAAGTTAACCCTGTTCCAGCTGTAAATGTTCCTACACCTGAAAATTGAGTCCAAGTAATATCGTCAACATTAACTGCAAAGCTTTCTGCATCAGCAACAGTAATAACCCAGCTTGTTTGACCGTTTACTGTACCGTCAGTAACAAACTCAAAAGATCCTGGCAAATCATCAGATGAATATTGCCATTTAGCTCTTCTTAAAATCCAATCAGTACTTGCACCGCCGACTTGAATAATATCATAACTGCCGTTTTGTTTAGCATCTGTTTGATCTTTAACAACTATGTTATCGCCAAGACTCCAAGTTATGACGTCATCAATGTTAAGAGTGGCAGCTGGGGATAAAGTAAGAGTATCTCCAATTGAGGAGTTTCCTGATGCATAAGATCCGCCAAGATCCGCGGTTGTAGCTGCGATTGCCGAAGGTCTTACAACAATACCTTGTGCAATACCATCAACGTATCTTTTATTTGCTGCGTCAGTTGGAAGTATAGGATCGTCAAATACTTTAATTGTTGTTTCAAGGGAGTCAAGTTCTTGAAGTAAGAATGCTTTGTTTACAACATCATTATTTGCGACTGGGTTTGCAACACCGCTAAGTATTTGACCCGGGAAGTTTACAGTATTACTTGTACCAACAATTGAGTCAACATCTATATTTAAATTGTCGGCTAATGATAGTTCATTATTCGCCGCTGCAAAATCAGCAGAATTAAATGTTGTGCTTGTTAATCCAATAACATGTCCAAACTGATCTATTTCAGTTGACCTTATAAATCCTAATTCTGAATTAACTAAACTCGTTGCACCATTTGCAGTATCACCGTGAGTGATAGTAACATTTGCGGTTTCTATGTTATTGTTTGAAACGATAATCCCATCGCCTGCATATAGCTGAGCAATGTAATTTCCAACAGTATCAACACCCAGCGTAACTGAGTCCGGTACAATGACCGGTTTCTTTTCACCGCGTGCAATTATTTTTAAATTTTGTCTTACGGATGGCTGTCCGACTTTAACTTTAATGGTCATGATACCTCCGTCATAGTTGGAAGGATATAAATTAATCCGTCAACTATTTTCGATAGTTCTCCTGACTGTTTTCGCATTAACACATCATATTGGTATTTGCCTGGAGTTAAGTTTGAAGTGGTATTTGCCGTTAATACCAATGTAACATCATTATTTGCTGTCTCTATATCAAAGGACGCCTTTTTGGTTTCAGAGTATACTTTTCTTATATCTGAAAAGAATGTATATGTGCTGATACCTAATTCATCGTTATCACCATCAAAGAGTTCGATAGTGGTACGAAAATCCGTTCCTTGATCTGCATATAGATTAACTTTTGTGGACATTTTTCATTCTCTTTTTTCTTTATTTATAAAACTAAGATGGGGAAAATAGATAAGGGGACACTAGGCCCCCTCATTTATTTTAGTAAAAGATTATTCAAGATTAAAGTCCTTTGATTTCGTCGACTTCTTTCTTCAATTCTTTTAACGCTTCAATAAAGAGGCCTGCCAAGTTTCCGTATGAAACACTTAACATAGTGTCCGGACCATTGTCTAAAACAACCTCAGGAATGACTTCTTGTACTTCTTGTGCAATAACACCTAAGTACCTTGTTCCTGGGTTGTCTATTTTATCAAAATAAACACCTCTTAGTTTTGTTACTTTGTCGAGAGCATTATCAACAGTTATAACATTTTCCTTAGTTCTTGCATCAGATGTTGAATTTATGTTTCCTCTAACAGTTAAGTTACCATTGCTGTTTGTTAACTCAAAGTTAGTTGTTATAGTTCCGCCATCATCTTCTGTTATTACTAAACCGCCGACTGTTGACTTTTGCTCAATGTGCATTTTTCCATCAGATGATTTGTAATAAACTTTAGAAGTAGCTACTGGACCAAAGACCGCAGCAATGTTACTGCTAAACGTTAAGTTCCCTGAAGATTTAGTATCAGCTACATCAGCTTGTAAGAAATCGCCTGAACCACCATTCAATGTACCTGTTAACTGAATGTTACCTTCAACCTGTATGTTTTCAACGTATAGTTTATCTTCAGAGTTGATATAGTAGAAGTTTGATTCATTGCCGCTGTTGAGACCTGCAGTTGTATATGGCGCTTCTGCACCACCGCCACCTTCAACCATTGCAGGGAACATAGCTGCCTGTTGCAACGATGTGTCAGCAGCATGAAGATTATTTGTAATTATTTCAGAAGCTTCAGCTGTACCTTGTAGACCTTGAACACCTTGAGGACCGATTTGGCCAGTGAAACCTTGTACACCTTGCGAACCTTGAATACCTT
>Ga0233432_10001565_pt1 | contig 22059 bp, 18 predicted proteins | sample SI_122_August201_6_FD_179870 | JGI IMG/M metagenome (GOLD analysis project Ga0233432, IMG submission 179870) | Seawater microbial communities from Saanich Inlet, British Columbia, Canada - SI_122_August2016_10_MG | ecosystem: Environmental > Aquatic > Marine > Inlet | place: Canada: British... | reverse complement strand
CAAGAAACTGCCCGTTATCAACGAATGCCTCAAGCCGTAGAAGTAAAAAAATTTCAGTAAGCATAGCACGCGTTGGTTGACTTATCTGGTCGATCCGGTTGTTCTGGTTCTGACGTATTTATTTTATATGCTTTTCAAAGCCATGAATGAAGAACGAAGGCATAATATAGAAGGTGTTCTTTCTGGCGGACACACTAATCACCTTATGAGACAACACATGCGACGCTCTACATCACTTCCATTCCTACGTCACACGCACGGAGTCACCGCCTGTGGCCCGAAATGGCTTGGCATCATAACTGTCGTGGCCGTCGCGTTTATCATGTGCCCACGTCCCGCAAATGCCATCGAAATGTTTACTTTTTTTGGTGATGGAAGTCGGGTCCCCCTCCCAAGCCTCGAAACACCGATTGAAGCCTATCCCGGCATTCCCCTCCGTAGTGACAGATTACGAGCCCAACGACGAACTGCGTATCGAGTACCTGCCCAAACAGGAGTACCTATTGGCAACGGTCGCATAACCATCCGCGCAGTGCCTTCAGCTGGAACAGCACCAGAATACAACGACAACGTCCGCCCTGCTCCTGCACCAGAGAGAATTCAAACGCCTCCCCCGTCACGCAATCGCCGCGTCCGCTGGCGAAGACAGTAGCAGATCAACTTTCCAAACGCTTTTCTGACGGCACCACGAACAGGGATGTAGATCCCGCAGGAACCATCTAATTTCCTGTTAGCATGACATCTGATAGAGTCTGTTGAGTCTATACGACCGAAACAGAGGAATTGATCACATGCTGTTGGGTGCCGTTTTCGAAAGAGAAGTGCGTTTTGCACCAAAATCAAAAGGGCTATTTATTGGTCGTGCGGTATACGCTGGTAGTCTTCTCGCAATTATCGCAACATGCTGGCTCGTTCTCACGGGCACCCAAGCTGTTACCTCACCTGGCGACACTGCCAGATTCGGTGCGACACTTCTGAGAACGCTTGCTCCTCTTCAACTTTCTCTGGCTGTTCTTGCGGCAGCTATGACCGCGGCCATAGCTGTGAGTGTAGAAAAAGATCGTCGCACTCTTGAACTGCTGCTTCTCAGCCGCCTGAGTGAACGAGAACTTGTACTTGGGAAACTCGCAGCAAGCCTCCTCCGAGTCGTTTTAATGTTACTCTCAGCGATTCCAGTCTTTGGAATTGCCTCGCTCTTTGGCGGCGTTACGGGCATGCAGCTTGGAAGACTCTTTATTGTCACTGCCGCCGCTGCACTGTCTGCATCAAGTATTGCTACCACTGTTGCCTTCTGGAAAGACACGACATTTCAAGCTGTTGCAATCACCGCCTTTGCATTGGTTGGTTGGATTGTGATCGGTGAGGCTGCTACACGCTGGTTTGGCCCTCTTGTTGGAGAACAAATTTCTCCAGCCCGAGCTATGTTTGCAGCACTTTCTCCTGCCGGAGGAAATCTCGGTTCGTTCCTAAGCCTCTGCGGACTCGTCATTCTAGGGACCAATCTGGTTGCGATCCGAAGAGTAAGAAGCTGGAACATGGCCCGAGACGCTCGTCGAGCCGCACAGGCTCAAGGGACCACCGGCTCACCAGAAAGCCGTCCAACGAGAGACATCTGGAAGAATCCCATACTCTGGCGCGAAGTATGCACCAATGCATACGGACGGACAATTGTTATTGTAAGAGTAGCGTGGCTCCTTCTCTTTACTGCAGCAGTTGCCGGCATCGTGTCTGAAGCTCGTGCCGAAAACCCAGATCGTTTCGCTGTAGCAGTTGCAGTTATTCCTATGGCGTTAGCCAGCTTGCTTGCCGTTACAGCACTTGCTGTAACCAGTATTACAACTGAACGAGATCGTGGCTCGCTCGACCTCTTACTTGTCAGCGACCTTGAACCAAAAGAGTTTATTTGGGGAAAGCTCTTCGGAGCCATTGCTGTTGCTCGTGAAGTTGTGGTTCTACCACTACTGTTATGTGTTGCGCTTGTAGCAAGTGGAATTGCCTCAGTTGAGAATGGCATCTACCTCTTCCTTGGCACTGGAATCCTCTTGTTCTTTGCTGCTGTCCTGGGAATCCATATCGGTCTTTCCTACCCCTCGTCCCGACGTGCAATCGGAATTGGCTTAGGAACAATTGCTTTTCTCTTCATCGGAGTCGCAACTGCGATGCGAATCATGGTTGCGTTTGGAGCAAGTTTCGAATTACAGCTTGCCCCGTTTCTGGCCGTCATTGTCGGCGGAGGTATTGGGCTCTACGCAGCGCTGTCGGCTCGTAATCCGTCACCTGCAATTGGTTGGGCATCTGCTATTTTGCCAGCGCTTACCTTTGTTGGAATCACCGGGTTTCTCCAGGGCAACACGCTTCAGGTACTTCTTGTCGTAGCTGTTGCTTATGGCTTTACAACAGTCGCATTACTTGTTCCAGCAATTGGTGCGTTCGATGTTCTTACTGGCCGAAGTTCAGCCGGTGATGCATAAGGCTTCACAGGCTTATGTGCGTAGCAATGCGACTTTTGCGAGGTCAACGTCTCGTGGCAACTCTGTCTTCGGATTCAAGAGCTGCCAATCGATCGACTGTTTCTGGTGGTGCATCTCCTTTTGAAATTGCCGCCCGATAACTTTCGACAGCATCTTCCCGGCGGCCAAGTGACTCCTGAGCCAAGCCCTCCAAGGCAAGGACATCCGATGGCACTTGGTTCGGACCGTACGTCTCCTCGAGAATTGCAAGCGTCGCCAAAGCCCGCTTTGGCCGATCAAGTTGACGATAGACTTCAGCAGTTTTACGCAGAACTTCGCGACTATCTGGATGAAACGCCAGTGAGTGCTGAAAGTTGGCAAGGGCATCGACTGGCTTTCCACGAGCAAGATTTACCTGACCAAGCAACTGCCACGCTTCGGAGGATCGTGGAGCTGTAGCGACTGCTTCATTGGCTAGTCGTTCTGCATCATCAAGAAGCCCAAGCTGGAGATACATCGCCCCACCTTCAAGACATAAATCAATATCTCCAGGAGACAACGAAAGTGCTTTTCCGATTTGATGGACGGCCTCCATTTTTTCTCCACGGTCCCACAGAACGCCTGCGTAGTGCTTGCGAGAGTCAACATCTGTTGGACAGTGATCCACAGCTTGCTCTAGCAGACCTTCGGCTTTCAAAAGATCACCAGCATCACTCGCTGACAACCCAAGATTACTCAATCGCCTTGCTTCGGCGACTTGCTCCGGAGCAGGACCATTCCGAGGCACAAGCCGACACCCGGCAGACGACGTCGCTACAACCAACACAACTGGCACGAACCATTTTCGTCTGTGATTGCTTGGCACGATTGTCTCGAGTCCGTTGTAAAGAATTGGCTCCTTGAGCCAGAGATTAAGAATGCCGCTCTCAATCCATCAAGACCTTAGAGATTTCTTATCTGCAGGCACAACGCCTTTCAATTCTGCCAAGCAATCAAGAGCCCTATGGAAACTTGGCAAGTAGGAGGGTTTAGGACGATCATTCGTTCCAGGGTAAGGACAACAAACAGATAGTCCGCGCTGTGCCGAAGGAACTAAGAGCTATGACTTAAAAATCGAATTTCAGCTGCAATAGTGTAGCCCCGATCCCGTTCTGGACTGCCCACATGGCCCTGTTTCATTACCTTCGCCTCTTCCAACTAGCTGCGATACTAGCCTTCGTCTCCGGCTGTGATGTTCGAGATGAAACAGTCAATTCAACCCAGTCAATTCATCACCACTGGCCAAAGCCTGTGACCAACCGCATCGAACAGAGTGATTCTCGGGACGGACAGTTAGGAGCAGCCAGAATCTCTTTTATTGAGAATTGTGACGCTGGCTTGCGACTGGCCAGCGTAGCCAACAAGCCACTACTAATTGTCTTCCGAGCGGCTTGGTGCCGATGGTCAATAGCTCTTACCCAACAGACGCTCAGCGACCCATCAATTGTCTCTCTCACCGATGGCTTTGTCTGTGTCCAAGTTGATGCAGACAGACACTCAGAAACATGTAGACAGTATAATGTTTCCCAATTCCCAACAATTTTGATTGTCGGCACGGGAGATAAAGAAATCTGCCGACGAAGCGGTCACACGCTGGTCACGGATCTTACGCCGATTCTTCAGCAAGCCCTGTCCCCAAACCAGTTTGCTGCACACCATCACCACTCTGTGAAAGGCAACAATGCCATCCCTCAAATAGGAAATGCAGAGCCACTAGAAGTCCACCATACAGCGAAGACTCCAGCCCAACAGAATGCACGCTAACTGCATTGCCTTATATCACCTCAAGCGTGTACCACGCTGTAATTTGATCATACGATAGCCTCGCACCCTCCATATCCAACATGTTGTAATGAAAAAAAACCTGAACCAACAAGCGTCAAAAAAAGACTTTCATAGCTATCCCTGGTGGAGCCCTCGATTCTGGCACGGCATGCCAATGCGGGTGTGGTTTGACCTAGTGCGTCAGAATCATTGGAAAATTGCACCGAGCCGCCTCGGCCTTCTTGGCACAATTTCAGCTGCCTCATGCTTCAACTCAACAGCCGAGTCGCTTTGTAAAGCCCGCTTCCGAAGGCAGCTAGCATCACCTCCGGACACTGGGCCACCACTTTTCATTATCGGACACTGGCGAAGCGGCACTACCCTACTGCATGAAATACTCATGCTTGATGATCGTTTTTGCTGCCCATCGACATATCAATGTTTTGCTCCTGGACATTTTTTACTCACAGAGGCTTTCCTCACAACGGCTCTCGCATGGATAATGCCAGCCAAACGTCCGATGGATAATGTCGCCGCCGGCTGGCATCGTCCACAGGAGGATGAGTTTGCCCTTGTGAACATGGGTGCCGCATCTCCTTACCGACGCATGGCGTTCCCGAATACGATGCCCGCTGAGCCAACTGCCCTCGATCTTGAATCTCTTACATCGGAGGAACTGGAACAGTGGAAAGACATCCTGCGAAGATTTATTGCAATGCTTGCGATCCGGGATACTCGCCGACCGATTCTAAAAAGCCCAACACACACCGCACGAATGGCAGTGCTGGCAGGCATGTTCCCTGGAGCTCGTTTTCTCCATATCGTTCGAGACCCATTTGTCGTATTTCCATCAACCAAAAGGCTCTGGAATTCATTGCATCATGTCCAATCGATGCAGATTGATTCTGAAAAAAATGCGGAGGAATATGTATTCCAGTGTTTTGACACAATGTACTCAGCATTTGAACGTGACCGCGCACAACTCAATCCTGGACAACTGCACGAAATACATTACGAAGAACTTGTTGCAAATCCTGTATCGAGCATGGAAAAAGCATATGAGAAACTAGATCTCGGGGGCTTCGATAAAGTACGCCCTGCCTTCGAAGAACAAGCTGAATCAATGAAGGGATACACAACAAATACGTACCCGCATGACGCGAGGATCGTTTCCGAAATATCTCAACGGTGGGAGCCATTCATTCAACGTTATGGCTATAAACAACCATCTGCAAGCTAAACTAACTACTCAAAACCCGTTGTTTCAAATGCACGCCCCACACAAAAGTGCTCCATCCAAAAAGAAGAGACGCGACACAAATGCCTCGACACCTTTTAGTAACAGGTGTCGCTATACACGATCCTGATGACGGGACGTGCCCCGTTTACTACGGCAATCGAAACAGATGCCCGACACAATAAGTCGATGGCTCTGTGCTCGAAACTGATGCGTCTCTGCTACAGCATTACGAAGTTTGGCGAATTCTTCACTTGAAAACTCAATGAGCTTTTGACAGCTCGTGCAATACAGGTGATCGTGCTGAGGATAGCCGTAGTCATGCTCGTAGACAGCACGTCCGTCGAGTTCCATCTTCTTCAATATACCGGCTTCCACCATTTCATTAAGCGTCCGGTAAACCGTCGGCCGACTCGCCTGTGCTCCCGCAGGCGTTTTTTTGAGATCAACGAGAAGTTGCTCAGCATCAAAGTGCTCATGACGAGTCATGACGTGATCAACAATCACCTGTCGCTGACGGGTGATTCGCTTTCCTCGTGTCTGCATAAATTCGGCAAATCGTTCTTGCGGCGTAAGAGCCGTGTTCACGCTGCCAAGTGAAAAATTTGCGTCTACTGACATGGTTATAACTGCTCACTCATGGTCTGGACGACCGGTTCGACGTGCTGCTCGGAAGAATATTTCAAAGTTCTTCCTGCTAGGTTCATAATAGCACAGACTGCGTAAAGGGTTATAGCTTCAGCAATAGAGCCAAAAAAGCTCCTCAGGCTATCTTCCTGCCCGAGGAGCTTTCTCTATTGTCGGTTGGCACAAATACCTGATTCGCTTACGAAAGCCGATCGAGCAAACGCTCAATTGCCACGTCTAGTTTTTCAGCGGTCTCATACGTGCCATCTGCAATCGCAGATCGAATTGAGTTCACCCTGTCGAGGCGTACGTCACTTACGGTTTCCGCCGCCTGAACAGCATCTACTGAAACTGAAATGTTATCGTGCACCTCGGAAAGACCTTCTGCCTGGGTCTTCGTTGTTGCATCTGTTGCTTCGACACCTTGTACACCGCTCACAGATACTGAACCGTGCGCTGAACTGACACCTGAAATATTCATAGTTGCACTCCTTGCAGTTCGTGAATTGATCCCCGCTTCCCCAAGAGCGTGTTATACGAACACACCACGCTTTTGGTTCACTGAAATCTGTTGAGTCTGCCCTAGTACTATTGACCAACATTCAAAACTAAACGACATCCCTGACGATTTAGAATTTGATTGACCGACTCTCAACCTCACACCAGTTTATACCTATCGTCTACCTTTGACCTGAATCTTAAAACAAATTTTTATTTTTACGAAAACCATGCTACAGACTACCTAACTTCACGCACCTACGCCGCAAACTCCTTGCGTCTCGGTACCAATTGACTTTGCAGTCGCTCAACAATTGCAGAATGCATCTGACTAACCCGGCTCTCTGAAAGATCGAGTGTCAAACCAATTTCTTTCATTGTGAGTTCTTCGTAGTAATAAAGAATGATGATGAGTCGCTCATTCCGATTGAGGCCTTTTGTCACAAGCCTCATAAGGTCCCCCTTCTGAATACGGCGAGTGGGGTCTTCTCCCTTTTTGTCCTGAAGGATGTCGATTTCACGCACATCTTTCGAACTGTCTGTCTCGCACCATTTCTTATTAAGGCTTACGAGACTTATTGCGTTTGCATCGACAAGGAGCTTTTCGAACTCCGCTGCAGACAGTTCCATATGAGCCGCAACCTCTGCATCTGCGGGCGTTCGACCCAACCGTGCCTGAAGCGTCTTAATCGCTTCATTGAGCTTACTCGCTTTACTCCGAACCAAACGAGGAACCCAGTCCATTGTGCGCAACTCATCGAGCATTGCACCCCGTATTCGCGGCACACAGTACGTCTCAAATTTCACACCACGAGAAAGATCGTAGGCGTCTATGGCATCCATAAGCCCAAAAGTGCCTGACGATATCAGGTCATCAAGTTCGACTCCATCAGGCAATCTCGCCCAGATTCTTTCAGCGTTGTATTTCACCAACGGATAAAAGATTTCAATGAAACGATTTCGCAGGGACTGATCAGACTGATCTTGCTTGAAAGTCTTCCAAAGTTCAAGCATCTCTTCCGGTGGTGGTTGGCTGAAATCCTTCGCCACAACATTCCTCCTTGATCGCTTTCAGAGCGGCTCGAACATCCATGATCAAACCGCTGGTCGGTCTCCCAACCAGATGGGAGGATATGCTCGAACCCGTGTCCGGCACAACTTCATTTCATCGGCTAGAATTCGAAAACCACGCCAAACATTCCGCTAAGGCTTGCCGCTGCCCCCCTATACTCCCAAGCTTTCCAGGAAATGGGTGGTCGAACTTCAAGCCGCTCTGGTGTGAACCTGTAGCACGCTGCCTGGTTTTCCGATCGTTGCAAAGATTTCGATACCAGATTGACCCTGCACCTCAGCATCAGCAACAACGGCTGTTTCTACGCCCGCTGCTCGCATGTGCTCAGCAAAAGCTTCTCGACGCTCTGAAGAAACCGAAATCGCGCATTGTCGACCCCGTTCTCGCAAAGGACGCAACGCTCTACGTAACTCAGTAAGTAGTTGCTTTTGCTCCAACCGTGATGCCACCCCAGCCCCTGAAGCGGTTAACGACTCAACCGCACTCGGCGTCACTTCAATAACCGTGAGACGACCTTCCGAGTCGCGAAGGCGCCGGACAATCGTACGCGCAAGGTGTGGCCGTAACTTTTCTGCAAGTTGTTCTGGAACATGTCCCTCAGCCGCATGGTCAGCAATAGCTTCAAGAAGAACTGCCAGTGGTTTTATGGGCAGACCTTCCCTCAATAAACACTGTAATGTTCGCTGTACGGTGGCCACGCTTACAACATCCGGAACGGTTTGATCGACGGTGGCAGGCTCAGTGACCCGCAGTGACTCCAGCATTCGAGCCATTTGATCTCGAGACAAAAGCCGATCAACACATTGTCGGAGATTTGCTTCGAATATATACGCAATTGCATCTTCACCAATAAAGGCATGCCCGCCTCGACTCACCACTTCTTCAGCTTCTGCCGGACTGCCCCATCGGACACATTGTGTTGGCAGAATATCCACTACAGCATCACGATTTTTCCGCCAGCGATGACGAGTCACGTCATCGCTTGAACTAGGAACCAAAAGCCACTGACCTGCGGGCATAACGGGATCATCAATTGGGTCACCGTCTAGTTCCATAATCCATTGCGTCTTATCGAGCGTAGCGTCATCACGAAAAAGCACCGCCGGTACAATGACACCGAGATCTTCAGCGATGCGATGACGCACACCTTCAACGACTGCAGGCAGTCTCGGCTGGTCTCCGGTAACAAGACCGACAAAATCTTGCCCTACACGTACAACCAGACGGTTTTGACCAAGAATTGTCTCAATTGGAGAGTTGCCTTGAGGAGTTGATTTCCCGCGATCAGCCGTTGATTCATTTGAGATTCCTTTGAGCGACGTTGAAGTAAGCAACCAGGCCGCCATCGCCGTTCCCACCGCCATAACTGCTAACGGAACAGTCGGCAGCTCAGAAAGTGCCAAAAGACCGAGGAAAGCGGCTGTTACAAGCAGTAGCGTTGGCCTTGCGAATAATTGCCGCCCAAGCTCACGAGGCAAATTTTGCCTCATTGTTGATCGAGAAAGAAGTAAACCGGTTGCAACAGAAACAAGAAGCGAAGGAACAGCACTCGCCAGACCATCACCAATCGTAAGCCGCGCATACAAGCCAGCGGCTTTGGTGGCCGGCATACCAAGCTGGCCAACGCCAATTGCAAATCCGCCAACGAGATTGACCAAGACAATAACAACACTTGCCACAGCCTCACCTCGGACGAAACGACTAGCACCGTCCATACTTGCATAAAATTCAGCTTGACGCTGTAATTCAACTCGAAGTTGTCGAGCGTCACTTCGTGACAGACCACCTGATGACACTTCAGCATCAATCGCAGCCTGACGCCCAGGGAGCGCGTCTAACGTAAATCGAGCTGCAACCTCACTCGTACGAGTGGCGCCTGCAGTCAGTACTACAAATTGAATGACCGCAATAATGGCAAAAACAACAACGCCAACAACAAGATTATCAGCTGCTACAAAACTACTGAAAGCTTGCACCACATCACCAGCTGCAATATCTCCAACTGTGCCGGCCTGAGAAAGAATCAGACGTGTTGTTGCGATATTAAGGACAAGCCGGACAAGAGTAGCCGCAAGTAGGAAACTAGGGAACACAGCCATTTCAAGAGGCGTACGTGCAGCAAGTGAACCGAGAAGCGCGAGAACTGCAACTGTGAGGTTTGCAGACAATAGAAGATCAACAACTGATGCCGGGACTGGTGCCAAGACCACTAGAACAGCAAGAAGAATCACAACAGGGATAGCAAGATCGGCCACATGGCCTGCAGCAATGCGAGAAAAAGCCGTCGAAGTACCTGGAGAACGAGCCATAAAAGCGAGTCGGCGATTTGGCCGCTGGGTATGGTAAAATGAAATGGGCTGTGACGATAGCGTTGTGAGGCTAAAGGCGTCTAGACCGCTCCAGACCAATCTTTTTAACCTCTTTTTCCGGAAATATGCATGGAATTCAACCGAAATGGCATTCGCTTCGAATACCCAGACAACTGGATTATTGAGGAAGACACCTCTCCTGATGGCGTGTCTGGCATCACTGTATCAGCCCCCGACGGGGCCTTCTGGTCCCTGAGTAGGCAGCCGGCCGACGCCAATTCGGAATACCTCATCAACGCCACGACCGAACAACTCCGCGGAGAATACCCAGATCTTGAGGTATATCCTCAATCCGAAGATATTTTCGGAAGCAGGCTTTCTGGGGCTGATTTCAACTTTTCATATCTTGATTTGACGAATACTGCTGCAGTTCGCTTTCTTGCCACACCAACAGCCTGTTACGTGGTCTTCTGCCAGGCTGAAGATCGTGACTGGAGTCGTTTACACCATGTTTTCAAGGCCATGGTCACAAGTTTTATTCGAGAGACCATTGGAAATAACCCCTGATCAGATGAGTGACGGTCTGATAGTATTCTGTGCCTTCGAGCATTCTTCTTTTATTCGCAAGACACAAAGGATCGTACACCAACGTGGTCGCCGTTCTTTCTAGTACTCTGGCACAATTAAACTTGACTGGACTGCATACGCTCATTGCAGTTGCGGAGTTACCAGCAGCAACTGCCACATCCGATAGCCCGATCCGAATGTTTCATTGGGTGGCATTTGCGATTTTTGTCTCAGTCCTGCTCGTGCTTGACCTCACTGTTTTTCACAAACACTCTCGCGAACCATCGCTGTCAGAGAGTGCCTTCTGGACATGTGTCTGGTCGACTCTTGCCTTCTCCTTCAATGGTTTGATTTGGTGGTGGCTCGGTAGTGCTGCGGCTGTGGAGTTCCTGACGGGGTATCTTGTCGAATGGTCCCTATCGATGGATAACGTTTTTGTCTTCGCTGTGGTTTTTGGCTACTTTGGCGTGCCTTTGAAATACCAGTACCGTGTTCTGTTTTGGGGAATTCTTGGCGCTGTTCTCATGCGACTCACCTTTGTTCTGGTGGGCGCTGAATTGGTTGAACGCTTTCAGGGCATCCTCTGGCTCTTTGGTGGATTCCTTGTCTACACAGGCTTGAAGCTCGCGTTCTCAAGTGAAGATGTCCACCCAGAAGACAATATCCTCCTCAAGTTTTTTAGGAAATTCCTCCCTGTTACAACCACACCCGCAGGTGACCGATTCTTTGTCGATGAAGGTGGCCGCTGGGTTGCAACTCCTCTGTTTCTTGTGCTCCTTGTTGTTGAGAGCACCGACGTACTTTTTGCGGTTGACAGTGTTCCTGCAATCTTCGGGGTTGTCGATCAGCATGCCCACTATTTCCGATTCGTGGTGTTCACCTCAAATGTCTTTGCCATACTTGGACTACGTGCACTGTATTTTCTATTAGCAGGAGTGATGGATCTTTTCCGGTTCCTGAATTACGGACTATCAGCTGTCCTTGTTTTTGTTGGTGGAAAAATGATTGCGGAAGCTGCCCATCACACAGAGTGGGTTGCAGAATTAGGGGGCTGGGATGCCCACGCACAAGGTCACCTTGTGCCACCATGGGCTTCTCTCATTGCAATTATTGGTCTCATAGGAACGAGCGTTGCCGCATCCCTCTTGTTCCCTGAGACGAAATCGCCAGACGCCAAAGAGCAGCCAAGCGCGCCCCCAGCGGACGAAAAAAATGCTTGAAGGTTTTCGAAGCAGGCAACCCCGGCTCTCATCATAGCTTTGCACGTGACGTGAGCTTGATACTCTCACCACCGATGCCACGATTACGTCTGCATGTCTTCATAAAGCGACTCGTGCGCTGCTGCCATATGATGAGACTGGTATCGCTGAGTTACCCGAGTGTGTCCGGCGAGACCGAGTTCAGCGGCGAATGTTTCATCACGAAGCACTTTTTCTATACAGCGAGTAAGATCGGGAATGTCTCCTGGTATATGCACCTCGCCTGCAGGCATAGGCTCCTGAATTCCTAACAGTTCGGGAAACGCTCCGGATGCAGATGCGACTACTGGTACACCTGATGCCATTGCTTCAATAACCGGAATTCCCTTCGCCTCTGGCACCGGTGTTGGCATTACGAACACATCGATTTCATTCAGAAGCTTCATTTTTGAATTTCGGTCAACCTGACCTTGCCAGTGAAACCGCCGTGATACCCCTAGTTCTTCAGCCAATCGATGACACCCGGACAAATACTCTTCCTCCGCCGGAATAGTTGCCCCTGCCGCTACCAGTTCAACATCCATGCCTTTTTCTACAAGAAGGGCTGTCGCCCGAATTACTTGATCGAGTCCTTTTTCAGGACATGCTCTGGCGAGATATCCAATAACCCTACGATCTCCCCGTGACGCTCTCCGGGCCATGAGATCCGGTGATTTTTTTGGAAAACCGTCTGGATCAATTCCGTGCGGAATCACCGTGACGCGGTCTTGCCCACAGTAGAGAATCTTTTGCATACGATCCGCATATGAACTATTTAATGCAATAAAACGATCTACGTCGGCTGCTCGCTCAACAAGCAACTCCCTTACCTCGCGCTGATAGGGCTCAGGTAATTGAGAAATAAAAAGGTCTTCGCCAGAGAGGGTTACGACAATCGATGCACCGGTCGCTCGTCGTATCGGTTTCGCTAAACCAAGAAGAAGAACATTTGAGAGATGGACGACATCCGGCCGGATATCACGAGCCAACCATGCTGCCAAGCGAGAAACCTCTTTTCGCTGGCACCCCTCTTCACCTCGTAATGAAGAAGCAGTTAGTGGACCGAGATCAGCAGGACGGGCATTCCCGCTCCAACGGGATAACGCTCGCAGAAGAAATGGTCGATCAAAAAACCAGTCGATCCAACGAGGCGTATGTCGAAAAAAAGATGAATTTTGTTGCAGAAAGACATTCACCCCTCCCATCACAACAATTGGCTCTGCGACATTTTCTTCATCAGACGTTGTGGGGACGTAGGCAGGCACCAGCATGGCATCTCGGTTCCGCTGACGAAGAGCCCGTACAAGCGCATTATCGTGAAGACATGAACCGCAGAGTCGACCTCCCGCTCCTGCTGTGATCTGAACAATTTTCACAAATCAACGCTCACTTTCATGCCCGGCCCGGCTGATCGAGGTGCAACAGAATCTGAGTAAGATCTGTTGGAGTAATGCCGCTGACACGACCAGCCTGGCTCAATGTACGAGGTCTTATTTTCTCAAGCTTTTCACGAGCCTCTGCCCGAAGATGTCTCACTCGGCAATAATCAAAACCCTCTGGAATCGGCTTTTCACCATGCTGTCGACGTCGTTCGATCCGCTGTTGTTCAACACGAAGGTATCCCGCATACCGAATGTCATTCTCAATCTGTACAGCAACTTCATGCGATACTGCAGCCAAAGACGGGAGCATCTCAAGGCAATTTCTCCATGTGACTTCCGGCCGCTTGAGCAAATCAGCAAGAGTCACTCCGTTTACGCGGTGGTCGTTCAAGGTACTCATCACAGACTCAATCTCGACAAGCTTTTGCTGTAAGCGAGCTACACGAGCAGACTCAGCAAGACCAAACCTTTGGGCAACTGGCGTGAGTCGCCTGTCCGCATTGTCGTGCCGCAGGGCAAGTCGGTGCTCTGCCCGACTCGTGAACATTCGATATGGCTCATCGACACCACACGTGACAAGGTCGTCGATCAAGACACCAATATACGACTCCTCTCTCGAGAGTACCATCGGCTCTGCGTGTTGCAAAAACAACGCAGCGTTTGTACCAGCTACAAGTCCTTGCGCGGCTGCTTCTTCATAACCCGTCGTGCCATTAATCTGGCCTGCAAGAAAAAGTCCTGACATTGGCTTGCTCTCCAGACTGAGAGTGAGCTGATCCGGGGGCGCGTAATCGTACTCAACAGCGTAGCCATACCGCATTATTTCTGATTGCTCGAGCCCAGGAATCATCCGAATGATGACGTCCTGCACATCTCGTGGGAGACTAGTCGAAATGCCATTTACGTACACTTCATGAGTTCGATACCCCTCAGGCTCAAGAAAAATCTGATGGCTTTCCTTGTCCGAGAAACGGACGACCTTGTCCTCAATGCTTGGGCAGTAACGTGGACCACGCGAATTAATCTGACCACTGTACATTGGAGCACGATGAAGATTCTGACGAATAACTTCATGAATTTCAGGAGTTGTCCGAGTAATCCAACACGAGAGTTGCTCCTGTTTAATTGAGTCTGTAAGAAAAGAAAACTGCTGTGGAACTTCGTCTCCAGGTTGCTCTTGCAAGTATTTTGTATCAATTGTTCGACCATGCAGTCGACACGGTGTACCCGTCTTAAATCGATCAAGACGAAAGCCAATTTCCTGAAGGGCGTGGCTCACCCCAGCAGTCGTCCCCTCCCCTGCTCGACCACCAGGCGTGCGGGCTTCACCAGTGTGCATGACTGCTTGCAAAAATGTTCCAGTGGTGAGCACAACAGCTTCAGCGCGGTACTCGATACCACCGCGAGCAACGACACCTGTTATCCGTCGCTTCGAGCCAGATTCGCTCGCATTATCAACGTCTTCAAAGCGGAGGCCTTCGATCATTTCTTGCCGGAGTACAAGATTTGGTGTCGACTCAACAAGATGCTTCACTTCCATCTGGTAGTGCCGCTTATCAGCCTGTGCGCGAGGCCCGTGCATTGCCGGGCCTTTTGATCGGTTCAATACTCGATACTGAATACCACTAGCATCTATGGCACATCCCATCAGACCACCAAGTGCATCAACTTCTCGCACTAACTGCCCTTTGCCAACACCACCAATAGCAGGGTTACAACTCATCTGGCCAACGGTGTCGCAGTTTGCGGTAAGAAGGGCCGTCCGAGCCCCAAGGCGAGCAGCAGCAGCAGCAGCCTCAACACCAGCGTGCCCTCCTCCGATAACCACAACGTCAAAGTTATAGGTAACAGACATTCAATACACCTTTGCAGATAAGACACTTGTATCCTAATTGATTCTAGTGGCTGAAGATATCGTCTGAAATCCACTTCGAGGAAATAATGGATCTAGCGGATCACTTCGCTACACAGGGAATATTCGAAACCACCTTTTATTAGACAGCGAAAATCAGGCAGCTCGTCTCGCCCGTTGCCCGGACATCTTCAGATCGAATAAGGAAAAAATATCCTCGGCTGACATACTTGCCGCGGGGTCTGGCTCCGCCTCCGATAGAATAACATCTGAAAGATTTCGTTTCCGAGCCAACACCTCGTCGATCCGCTCTTCGATAGTACCCACCGAAAGAAACTTTGTGACGGTCACCGCGCCAGCAGCTCCGATCCGATGCGCACGATTAATTGCCTGATCCTCAATCGCTGGATTCCACCACCTGTCAAACAAAAACACATATTGCGAAAACTGCAGATTGAGTCCGACTGCTCCAGCTCCATACGAAAGCAGGAGCACAGAATGCTGACTTTTATTTCGAAACGATTCAATCGCGGCATCTCGAGCGGAAGTAGACATGCCGCCATGATATTCAAGCGGTCCAAAGCGATCCAATCTTTCACGAAGACGAGAAAGTGTCTGAACCCACTGACTAAAAACGATTGCCTTTCGTCCACTCGCCTGAACCTCTTCAAGTTCGGCAGCAAGACATTCTGTTTTTGTACTCGTACCGGTTGCTGTGTCAAAATTACAAATCTGCTTCAAACGAAGAACGAGTTCAAAAACATGCTGAATGGTTGCTTCCTGCCCCATCTCAGATAACCGAAGAACACCTTCTTCTTCAGCTCTTCGATACGTTTCTCGCTGTTCTTTTGAGAGCTCTATATGCCGATCTGAATCGAGACGAGGGGGCATGTCCTCTAGAACCTTATCTTTTGTTCGCCTTAGGCAATGCCCTTTTGCCGCAGCACCGAGCGCCCGAGGAGACATGCCGTCGTGAACGTGCCCTGGCGCAACAAATTCGAAAATGCCTACAAGATCCTCTGATCGATTTTCGACAGGAGTCCCTGTTAATGCCCACGAACGTTTCCGCGAAATAGAGCATATTGCCTGGCTAGTCTGGCTTGAACGATTTTTGATTCGTTGCGCCTCATCAAGAATCACCAGATCAAACTCTGACCTCATTTCATCAAGAAGCGATCGGTCACGAATCACAGCTTCGTAATGCGCGACCTTCACTGGCACATCCTGTAATGACCACTGCCACCGACGCCGTTCCGGGTCACCTGCAATCACTCCGACAACAAGTTCGGGGGCCCACACGGACAACTCTCGTGCCCAATTCGAAACAAGGCCTTTTGGGCAAACAATAAGCACACTACGAGCCTGCCCAGAGTGAACAAGCAAGCGAAGCGACGAGATTGCCTGCATCGATTTCCCAAGACCCATTTCATCAGCAAGAATTCCACCGAAGCGAGGCAGGAGAAAAGCCATACCATCAAACTGAAAAGGGAATGGCTCATGAGGAAAAGACAGGCGACAACCAGCTAAAAGTGTTTCAAGGTCTGGCTGCAAAAGATAAAACAGTCGCTCTGAGAGTTTCACCACATCTTGTGGCGGCTGTACGCGAGTTCGTTTTCGCATGCTTGGCGCGCGTACTCTACCTTGTTCTACAGAGGCCTGGGTCTCTGTAGTCTGAGTCTCTGCAGCCCGAGCCTCTGAAATCAGGGACGCACCACCCACAAAACGATGGCTTATGATTCGTGCGGACTGATGCAAAAGTGGCAACTCATACAATTCAACTGGGTTCGCCTGCACAGGCAACTGTAGAGTCTGGCTTAAAGGCAATACCAAAGACTGCACGCTTGTGACTTCTGGAGGCGAAGCACAACACATCTCTGACCGTATTTCAACACGGCTCTCTGGTCGTTCAGAATCAAATGTTGGCATGATTTGCAAATTCGATATTTTGATTGAGCGACTGCTTATTTAGTGTTGCTGAGCTTCATCAATTGCAGCGCGGATACGATCAAACGGTTCAGCTAATTCGATACTCGAAGAAAGCTCTTCGAAATAATTCCGAAGTTGATCGAGTTTTGACAGATCATCATCATGAGGACGTAACTGAAACTCTCCCAGAAGAAAAGCCTCGGCCCCATGCTCTCCTTCACCCTTTTCTTGAATTGCAACGACTGGACTTTCACCATGGGAACGTGCATGGAGTAACGAATCTCGGTCTGTGAGTACGGCCACCGGTGACAACTGCGTTGCTTTTAAAAGGGGGCCACCAATTTGCTCCCCGTGCATGTGACGCTGAAGAGTTGCTCCGTATAGAATCTCTTGCGCTCGCGTTACGCGCAATGGAACCGTACAGTGAAACTCCAGTGGTCGACCTGAGATATCAACTAGCAGATATCCCCCAAACATTCCGGCATTCGAAGTGTCACACACTGTCAAAAAACCAAACGTTATATCGTGCGACGAGACCACACTTGAGACCATCAGCGAACTCCAGGGGAACTTGACTGGTTGCTCGCCACTACTGCCACAAGCTACCTCCGGCGGCTTTGTCATTTTTTCTTCCGCTGCCACACTCCATCGGGAGAACACCGAAGAGTCTTGAATGCCTGATACCACAAAACATTTCACTGCACTAAGTGAACCAGTCTGTAGCGGTTACAACGGCATTACGGCCCTCACCATTTGGCCCACATGGCAAGAATGGATACGATCAGGGTGTGGGAGATTGCCTCTCACGACTGAATCAAGATCGTCTTTTCACTGCCGCCCCGGGACACCTGAAATGCCTGACCTCCCCTCTCACTGCACACAAATTGACATCACGTCAACGAAAGACTCTCCAGACACAACCGTCCCACAACAAAAAAACAAAACGTCACAGCCGGAAGTAGCAACTCTTTTAAAAGAGATGCTACTCGTCCAGAAAAAATCCTGTGAACTGTTAGGTGAAGTGTTGAAGCATGTTTCTTTCCAACAGCGGCAGCGGGCAGCCGAGCTTCAGACCTGGCGGGAGAACAACCCTTATGTTGCACAAGCTTGCAGGAAAGCGGCAAAAGGATTATCCCACGTCCACACTGACTTCTTGACGACGCTCGCTGAAGAAGCTGCCGAAAGCGCTGATGACTTCACGGACAGCGAATACGCACTAGGCGAATTTATTGATCGCTACGGACCGCGACTGGCTCACTTTAATGGCGTGATGCAACTCCTAAGTCAACTTGCAATGCCGGAAGACGAAAACCAAAACTAAACCACCGTGTTCTTTGAAAGGTCGCCATATCCCGATCAGTCGACTACAACAAAGAAGAATCATACTTACACGTTCGTCCTCATGTCCCTCGAGTAAAAACGTTTCCAAAACAGCCACTGTATAAATTCGAAAGAGCCTCCATTATGTCTGCAGATACGACTGAGAAAACGCCCGTCTTTGATGTTGCTGACGAGCAAAGCATTGCACGGAGCAAGGAGAAACTTGACGCACATACAGCCGAAATAGTCGCCTGGCATTTCCATCCTTCAACCGGCTCGCCATTCTGGCTCGAGTACTCGAAAACATTGTCGTTTGATCCGCTAAAAGAAGTGCATTGTTTTGACGACCTTAAAAAATTCCCTGCTTTCGAAGACGAATGGCTCAGAGGTGGCCCGGTGAGTCGCTGGATTCCTAAAGGATTTGCCGGACAGCCTGCATATGTTTTTGAAACTGGTGGAACGACCGGAACCCCCAAATCAAGAGTAAATCTGAAAGACTTTCGAACTGACTATGAAGAGTTCAGCGAAACTCTCCCGGAGGAGTATTTCCCGAAGGGCGCAAACTGGTTAATGCTAGGACCTTCAGGACCGAGAAGACTCAGGCTGTCCATTGAACATCTTGCACAACATCGTGGTGGTATCTGTTTCTGTATCGATCTCGATCCACGATGGGTTATCAAATTGATCCAAAAAGGCTGGATGGAACACCTGGAGGCCTACAAAGATCATTGTATTGATCAAGCCATTACTGTTCTTGAATCCGGTCATGACATTCGCTGCATGTTTACAACACCAAAATTGCTTGAAGCGTTGGCCATTGCACTTGAAAAGAAAGGGAAAACACTTCGGGAAGCAGGCATTACAGGAATTTTTTCAGGCGGAACTGAATTCACTCCTCAGTGGACTCGTTTTGCGGTTGAAGAACTCCTCGACGGTGCATTCATGACCCCAACGTACGGAAATACATTAATGGGGCTTGCTGCTTCCCGTCCCGTTGTTCCAGAAGACGGGTACACGATCGCATATTATTCACCACAGCCGCGTGCGGTCATCGAAGTGGTTGACTTTGATGACACAAATTCTGTCGTGCCGTACGGGGGAACAGGCCGGGTCAAACTAACGACCCTTACGAAAGAGACTTTTGTTCCTGGTTTCCTTGAACGCGACGAAGGAGAACGTGAACTTCCTTACGCAAAATACCCCTGGGATGGAATTAGTGGTGTGCGGCCCTTCAGTAAATTAGCCACGGCTACAACTGTTGGAGTTTATTAGAGAGAACCAAGTCAGAGAGCACTGGGGTAACGACGGATGCCTCCTTGGCATTCGATGCAATACGAAGACTTTTTTGTCACATAAGATTCAGTTTCTCAGGACCTATCTTTGATAGGAGAAAATACTATGCACCTCACCGCATTCCGTTTTGGCAAACCATACGAGTCACTCGAACGAAACAAACTAGTTCACTTCATGACCGGTGAACCAGTTGCTGAAGTTAGTCAGGTTGGCGGCGCCATAGTAAGCCGTGACCTTCGGAAAGCTGAGAACGCAAGAAAAGCGATTCTCAAAATTGATCCTGAAGAAATTGTTGAGCGTCTACAAACAGCTGGAAATCTCTACGCTTTAGGGACCGTGGAAGTTGGTGGTGTAAAGCAATCTCCAGATGACTTCGCTCGACATCAGTCCGCCACAACAGGCCTTCCAGAAAACCTGTGTCGGGCAAACATGAAGAAGAATTTGTTTGTGCTATCTAATATGGACCGGATGCTCGACGCACTTTCACGCGGGCTCCCACCAGAGATTCTTTGGCGAGGATATGGCACTGAGCACCGAGATGTTGTTGTGAGCTATCAAGCCCAGTCTCCTGTTCTTGGTCTCGTCCTTCCCAGTAATTCTCCAGGCGTCCACACGCTCTGGCTTCCAGTCGTCGCACTTGGCATCGGCTTATTGCTTAAGCCTGGCGGTCAGGAACCGTGGACTCCGTATCGAATGGCTGCAGCGATGATTGAAGCGGGCATTCCGGAAGAGGCTATCGGACTGTATCCCGGTGCTACAGATGTGGGCGCTGCAATTCTTGCCGATTGTGGCCGCAGTATGATTTTTGGGTCAGCAAAAACTGTCGAACAATACCGTGGCAACCCAGCTGTTCAGGTCCATGGCCCTGGGTTTTCAAAAATATTGCTAGGAGACGATTGTGTCGACAATTGGGCCGACTACATTGACGTAATGGCAGACAGTATCGCTGCAAACAGTGGTCGTGGTTGCATCAATTGCTCTGCAATTTACGCGAGTCGTCACACACATGAAATAGCTGATGCGCTCGCCGAGAAATTAGGATCGGAGGAGGTGCGTTCACCCGATGATCCGGAAGCGACACTTGCCGCTTTCACAGTTCCCGGTGCTGCCAAAGCCATCTGGGAGCAAATAGATGGCCTCCTCGACAAACCAGGAGTACGTCATGCAACTGCACCGTACGGCTCACGATTCGTCGAAGGCGACCGGTGTGGATGGCTCCGACCAACAATTGTCGAATGCGACTCACCAGACCCTGAGATTGCGCGTGCCGAATATATGTTTCCGTTTTGTAGTGTCGTAAAATGTCCCCAAGAGAAAATGTTAGATCGAATTGGCCCCACCCTCGTTGCAACAGCCATCTCCAACGATCCGAATTTTCAATATCAATTAATCGATGCGTCTCATATTGACCGTTTAAACATCGGGGCTCTACCTACCATCAAGCTGGATTGGTTGCAGCCTCATGAGGGGAATATCATTGACTTTCTCTATCGTTCGAGAGCCCTCCAAATGACTGAAACATCCGCGGCTGTCTCTACCGCAACCGCCGTTCCGGCTCAATCAGGCACATAGATACATGACACAAGAGTCGGAAGAACCGGCTGTGCAGCCGTCACTGCTTTCATTCCATGCGAACACGCGTCTTCTTATTGGTGAAGGGAGCATATCACAACTGGGTGTTACCGCCCAAGAGTTGGGCAGCGAACGTGCCCTTGTCGTAAGTGACGAAGGCGTTCTCGCAGCAGGCCATACGCGTGCAGGCATCGCATCTCTCGAAAGTGCAGGCATCGAGACAGCTATTTTCAGTCAATTCACTGAAAACCCCACAACGGCACAAGTTGATGCCGGCACAGTATTCGCAAAGTCGTTTCGTCCAGATATTATTATCGGCCTCGGTGGTGGGAGCTCCATGGACTGTGCAAAAGGCATTAACTTTCTTCTCTGTTGCGGCGGACAAATGAAAGACTATCGGGGCCGGGGCACTACGGGCCGAGCGCTTCTTCCGTCAATTGGCTGCCCAACTACTGCTGGTACCGGCAGTGAAACGCAATCATTTGCTCTCATCAGTGATGCTCAAACTGGCGAGAAGTTCGCTTGCGGCGACCCCAATGCGGCCTTCCGGGTTGCTATTTTGGACCCATGCTTAACAGTCACCCAACCGACTCGTGTTACGGCACTCACAGGCATTGATGCACTTTCACATGCACTTGAAAGTCACGTAAGCACTGAAGCTACGAAAGTATCACAGGTTTTTTCTCGAGAGGCGTGGAAGTTACTGACCCAGAATTTACCCAAAGTGTTCGTTGCACCAACAGATATTCATGCCAGAGCAGCCGTTCAACTTGGAGCAGCATGGGCTGGACTCGCAATTGAAAACGCCATGCTCGGAGCAGCTCACGGGGCAGCCAATCCGCTTACGGCGAAATACAAGGTCACACATGGACAAGCCGTGGGGCTGATGCTCCCGCACATCATACGATTTAAT
>Ga0233432_10001563_pt1 | contig 22065 bp, 17 predicted proteins | sample SI_122_August201_6_FD_179870 | JGI IMG/M metagenome (GOLD analysis project Ga0233432, IMG submission 179870) | Seawater microbial communities from Saanich Inlet, British Columbia, Canada - SI_122_August2016_10_MG | ecosystem: Environmental > Aquatic > Marine > Inlet | place: Canada: British... | reverse complement strand
TACTATTACTGGTGTTTCATCATCATCTACTGTAACAATTACTGCCTGTGATTCTTTTGATTGGGATGGAATGACATATGATTCTACAGGTACATACACAAATGTATACACTGGAGTAAATGGTTGTGATAGTACAGTAATATTAGACCTTACAATTAATAATAGTTCATCATCAACTGTAACAATTACTGCCTGTGATTCTTTTGATTGGGACGGTGTGACTTATGATTCTACAGGAACTTATACAAATATATACACTGATGTAAATGGCTGTGATAGTACAGTAACATTAGATCTTACAATTAATGATGGTCCTAATGACGCAACAGTAACTCAGAATGGAGATTCTCTAACAGTTACGGTTTCTACTGGAACTGCTCCTTATACATATGAGTGGAATACTGGAGAGACTACTCAGTCAATATTGCCTGATTCTAGTGGGACATATTATTGTATAGTAACGGATGCTAATGGATGTGAGGATTGGAGTAATCAATATGTTTATACAAGCACTTCAATTTCTGAATTAAATTCTAACAAAATGTCAGTTTATCCAAATCCCACTAAAGGCATATTAAATATTGAGTTTAATAATTTCGACAACAGATATACATCTTTGTCAATTGTGAATATATTAGGAGATGAGATTTACACTGAAGAGTTAGACAATACATTTATTAAGTATTCTAATCAATTAGATTTATCAGAATATTCTAATGGAATTTATTTTGTGAAATTTAGTTCAATTGAAGAAGTATTAACTAAAAAATTAATTTTACAATAAAAATTAATAATTGAAATATGAATATTAAAAGACCTGCTTAATAGTAGGTCTTTTTTTTAAAACAAAAACAATGAAAAAAATAATTTACTTAGTTTTATTTGCAGGATTTTTTTCTGCATGTAATCAATCCTTAAATGAAGATAAGGTAGAAGAATTTATAGTTACCCATTTCGCTGAAAAAATTGGTGGAGAAGACGCTATAGACAAATTAAAGGAAGATGCTGGAGATTCTATTCTTATGTATAGTTTGTCTAACGGGTGGATTGGAAGACCAGAGTGGGTAAGTGACCATAGTAAAATTAAAGCAGAATGGTTTTATGAAGATTCTATTATTGCAGAAGTTAAAAACATTAAGGTCTTTGGAAATGTCGCAAGTGTTTATGGTAATGTCAGTTCTTATGTTTCTGGAATTAGGACATATAGAGGTGGCTTTCATTCAATTGTTGGAAAACAAATGGGGAAATTAGTTTTTAAAAGACATTCTTGGATGAATTGGGATATGAATTTTTCAGCAAACTCTTTTGTATGGCCATCAACAGAAGTTGAAGGGGCATTGTCTATGTATAATAGTATGAGATATGCAATGGCTAATCTTAGAAACAATGATGCATTAGCTTATTCTGATAGCTTGGTTGCATTAGATTCCACATTAGCTGTTGCTCATATTGGGAAGATGCACTACCTATTCTTGAATGGCGAAAGAGATAAGTTATTATCTGTTATTGAAGAGGTCAAACCGAAATTAGCGAGAGCTTCTATAGCTGAAAAGTATTATTTAGAAACCTATACTCCGGTATCAAATAGAGCTGAAAGACTTGAGAAGTATGAAAAAGCATTATTGTATGCAGCAAATGATCCTTTATTAAGAGGTTGGTATGCTTATTTTTTAGAAGATTTAGATGCTCGAATTGAAAATGCTAAGATTGGTTTAAAAAGATTTCCAGAAAGTAGTCTTTTAAACAATATGATGGGGTATTTCATGAAAGAAAAAGGTGATATGGAAGCAGCAAAAAATCACTTACAAATATATATAACAGTACATCCAGATGAGCCTAATGCATATGATTCAATGGGTGATATTTTATTAGCTTCTGGAGATACTCTTCAGGCTAAAGAAATGTATTTAAAGGCATATGAATTAAGCAGAAGTTTAACAACAGGTCCAGAGGATTTTTTCAGCACTTCTAAAAAGAAGGCAGATGCATTGTAACATTTTTGCATGATTCATAAAAAGATTGTATCTTTGCATTGATAATATTAAAGAAAAAGAAGGGGCTACAGCCCCTTCTTTTATTAAATGATGCTACTAAAAGAAAACATAAAAGAAGCTGCAATAAAAAAAGCCAATGAAATTAACGGCTTTATAGTTGATGTGAATATAAGTGCTAACAATAGCATTGAAGTTCTATTTGATAAGGAAAATGGGGTACATATTGATGATTGTTTAAGTATTAGTAGATATATTCATTCAGAATTTGATAGAGATGTAGAAGATTATTCATTAACAGTGTGTTCTCCCGGATTGACAAATGCTTTTAAAGTAAAAGAACAGTATTTGAAAAATAAAGGAAAAGAGGTTATTATTAAAAAGAATGATGGGAAAAGAATATCAGGGATATTAAGAGACTTACTATCAAATGATAATGTTATTTTAGATGTTAAAAAAAAAATTAAAAACACTAAAAATTATTCTTTACAAGAAGTTGTAGTATCATTAAACGAAATAAAAGAAACTAAATTGAAAATAAACTTTAAATAAAATGGAAGTAGAAAATTTAATCCAATCGTTCTCAGAATTTAAAGATGTTAAGAACATCGACAGAGAAACAATGATGAATATTTTAGAAGATGTATTTAAGTCTGTACTTGAAAAAAAGTATGAAGGTGAAGGTAATTTCAACGTAATCATTAACGTTGATAAAGGAGATTTAGAAATATGGAAAAATAGAGAAGTTGTAGAAGATGGAAATGTTGAAAATGATATCTCTCAAATTGCTCTTTCTGATGCACAGAAAATTGAAGATGATTATGAGGTTGGCGAAGAATTGTCTGAACAAGTAAGTTTTGATTCGGAGTTTGGTAGAAGACAAGTGTTATCAATTAGACAACATCTTATTTCTAGAATTCATGAGCAACATAGAGATGTTTTAATAAAAAGATATGAATCAAGAATAGGTGAGATTGTTCATGGAGAAGTATATCAAATTTGGAGAAATGAAATCCTTCTTACTGATGATGAAGGGAATGATATGTCATTACCAAAATCTGAACAGATTCCAAAAGATTTCTTTAAAAAAGGAGAATCTGTTAGAGCTGTTATTAAAGAAGTTAATATAAAGAATAATAAAGCTAATATAGTTCTCTCAAGAATCGCCCCTGAATTTATTGAAAGATTATTTGAAATGGAAGTTCCTGAAGTATTTGATGGGATTATAACAATTAAAAAGGTAGTTAGGAATCCTGGAGAAAGAGCTAAAGTATGTGTAGAATCTTATGATGACCGTATTGATCCTGTTGGTGCATGCGTTGGGATGAAAGGTTCTAGAATTCATGGAATTGTAAGAGAACTAAGAAATGAAAATATTGATGTAGTTAATTTTACAGAAAATCTTCAGCTCTTAATTACAAGAGCATTAAGTCCTGCAAAAATCACTTCTGTTAATATTGATGATGAAAACGGAAGAGCAAAAGTCATTATGGATGCTGATCAAGTTTCATTAGCGATTGGAAGAGGAGGTAACAATATTGCATTAGCAGGAAGATTAACAGGATATGAAATTGATGTCTTTAGAGACGAGGCTAGCTTTGAAGATGATGTGGCTATAGATGAATTTGTTGATGAAATTGATGGGTGGATATTAGATGCTCTTAAAGGTATTGGTTGTGATAGTGCTCGTAGTGTATTAGAAATTGAGATTGATGATTTAGTGTCTAGAACGGATCTTGAAAAAGAAACTGTAGAAGAGGTTTTAAAAATATTTAAATCTGAATTTGAAGATTAAAAAAAAGATGATATGTCTGAAAAAAATAGTGTGAGATTAAGTAAGTTAGTTAGAGAGTTTAATGTGAAAATTGATAGAATTTTAGATTTTTTATCTGAAAAAGGTATTTCAGGTTTAAATCCCAATTCAAAAATATCTAATGAACTATATATGCAGTTATTAGAAGAGTTTGATTCTTCAAAAGCTGCCAAAATATCTGCTCAATTATTAGCTAAGGAACAAGAATTAAAAAAAGCTGAAGAAATAATAAGAATTGAAAAAGAAGAAAAATAAGAAATAAAAAGAAAAGAAAAAGAAAAAGAAAAAATTGAGAAATCTAATTTAATTAAAATTAAAATTAAAGAAGTTGAAAGTAAAAAAATTATTGAACCAAAGGTAAATATAGATGCTACTGCTAAGAATGATAAGGAAGAAAAAAATGATGAGCTCATCAAGGCTAAATCAATTAAACTTAAAGGGTTAAAAACTACGGGAGAAAAGATAGATTTGTCAAAATTTGACAAACCAGCTGTAAAAAAAGATTCTAATACGGAAGATGCTAAAAGAAAACGTAAGAGAATTATAAAAAAGAAAATTGATCCTAGAAGTTTTAATAAGTTCAAGAAATCTCCAACAAAAACTGTTGAGATTTCTCCTGAAGAAGCTCAGAAAAGAGTTCGTGAAACACTAGCTAAACTTCAAGGTTCTGGAAAAAAATCTTCAGTTAAAAATAGAAAGGAAAAGAGAGAGGCTCATAAAGCAATTCAAGATCAAGAAATACAAGATCAAGTCCAATCACAAAAAAATATTAAAGTAGCTGAGTTTGCAACTCCTAACGAACTGGCATCATTAATGGATGTGAGCGTAACAGATATTATTACATCCTGTATGAGTTTAGGTATTATGGTTAGTATGAATCAAAGATTAGATGCAGAGACTATCGAAATGTTAGTTGAGGACTTTGGACTAAAAGTTGAATTTATTACTGCAGATACTAAAGAAGATATAGAAGAAATTGTTGATGAAGATAAAGATCTAATTGCAAGAGCGCCTATTGTTACAATCATGGGGCATGTTGATCATGGAAAGACATCCTTGATGGACTATATAAGAAAAAGTAATGTAATTGCTGGAGAATCTGGAGGCATTACGCAGCACATAGGAGCATATGAAGTCACTTTAGATGATGGTCAAAAAATTTCATTTTTAGATACTCCTGGTCATGCTGCATTTACAGCAATGAGGGCACGAGGTGCTAAAGTTACTGATATTGTAATTGTTGTTGTTGCTGCTGATGATAGAGTAATGCCTCAGACAAAAGAAGCAATCAGTCACGCACAAGCAGCTGGCGTGCCAATAATTTTTGCAATAAATAAAATTGATGTTCCAACTGCAGATCCTGAAAAAATTAAAGGCGAATTAGCAGAGATGAATATGTTGGTTGAAGATTGGGGTGGAAAATATCAATCAAACGATATTTCGGCACTCAAAGGAACCGGAGTAAGTCAATTATTAGAAAAGGTTTTGTTAGAATCTGAAATGCTCGATTTAAAAGCTAATCCAAATAGAAATGCACAAGGAACTGTTGTTGAAGCATCACTAGATAAAGGTAAAGGATATTTATCTACAATACTTGTTCAAAAAGGTACTCTTAAAGTAGGAGATTATGTATTAGCTGGTAGATGTTCTGGTAAAGTAAAAGCGCTTTTAGATGAAAGAGGAAACAAAAAAGAATCTGCTGGTCCATCAACACCAGTTGTTTTACTAGGGCTCGATGGAGCTCCAACAGCTGGAGATGAATTTTTTGTTATGAATAGTGAACAAGAAGCTAAGAAAATTGCTTCAAAAAGAGAACAATTACAAAGAGAGCAGAGCGTAAGGACACAAAAACATCTAACTTTAGATGAAATAGGACGGAGAATTGCATTAGGAGAATTTCAAGAGGTTAACATAATTGTAAAAGGTGATGTTGATGGATCCATTGAAGCATTGTCAGACTCTTTAGAAGGATTGTCTAATGAGGAGATTAAAGTAAATATTATTCAAAAGGCAGTTGGGCAAATATCTGAATCTGATGTGATGTTAGCAGCTGCTTCAGATGCTATAATAATAGGTTTTCAAGTTAGACCATCTTTACAAGCTAGAAAACTTGCTGAAACAGAGAGTATTGATATAAGGCTTTATTCTATTATTTATAAAGCTATAGAAGATTTGAAATTAGCAATGGAAGGTATGTTAAGTCCAGATGTTGAGGAGAAGATTATATGTAATATTGAAGTACGTGAGATTTTTAAAATTTCAAAGATTGGGACTATAGCTGGTTGTATGGTGCAAGATGGAAAATTAAGTCGTAAAAGTAAAGTAAGACTTATAAGGGATGGTGTCGTTGTTTATACAGGAAAACTTTCTTCTTTGAAAAGATTTAAAGAGGATGTTAATGAAGTAAAAAAAGGTTTTGAATGTGGAATGTCGATTGAAAATTTTAATGATATCAAAGTTGGAGATATAATAGAGGGGTATGATAATATAGAGGTAAAACGTGAATTAAGTTAATTTCTTAACTCAGAAATTTTTATAATTTTTTTTACTGGATAGGCTTCTATATAATTTTTTCTAATAAAATTATTTAATTTCAGTGCTTCATTTTTTGTTCTAAAGTTACCAACACATATTCTATAATATGGCGTTTCATATGTTAGATAAGTAGGGATTTCAGGATATAACTTTATAAATTCAGATCTAGTTTTTTTTATTTCTTCTTTTGTGCTTTTAAATGTTAATTGTATTCTCCAGCCTAGAATACCATCTTTTTGTTGTTGAATATTATTATTTTTTTTTATTAAACTATCAAGACCAGACTCATACTTTATATTAATATTTTGAGAATAAATATTCAAAGGAATTAGTGTTAACACAATCAGAATTAGTTTCATTATTTCAAAAGTAATAAATTTATTGCTTTTGTATTTTTGTAAAGTGAGAAACAAATTTATTTTTAATCTTAAAGAAAAAGATTATTTTTTTAGAAAACTAGTTTTCTTTTCAGAAGAGTATGAACACTTTTGTCTACTAGATTCAAATTCTTCTAAAAATAATGTCCCTGAAAGATATTTTGAATATGATTTTATTTGCGCATTTGATGCTATAGAAACATTAAGTTCTAATAATAATTCAATTTTAAAAATTAAAGATTTTCATTCTAAGTTTAATGATTGGATGTTTGGATGCTTATCATATGATCTTAAAGATGAAATTTTTAATATACCTTCAAATAGTAATGATAATTTAAATTCTGATCATATTAGTTTTTTTATTCCTAAATATGTGATACTTGCAAAAGGCAGTAAAATTGAAATCTTAACTTATGAGAATAAAGAAAGTACTAAATCTCTAATAAATCAAATATCAACTTATTATTGTAATGAGCAGAAGTTAACCGATATAACTTTTAAAGCTAGAGAAAGCAAACAATCCTATTTGCAAAAAATAAATAAGATCAAGTATCATATTAAAAGAGGGGATATATATGAAATAAATTACTGCCAAGAATTTTTTAATGACAATATTTTGATTTCTCCTCATAATATTTTTTATCATTTAAATAAGTCAACTCAATCTCCATTTGCTTCTTTTTTAAAAAATAATAAAATAAATTTAATTGGATTTAGTCCTGAAAGATATTTGTCTAAAAATGATTTAAAAATTATTTCACAACCAATCAAGGGGACTTCAGGGAGATCAAATGATTCAGATCAAGATACTTTTTTGTTTAATAAGCTGCTTAAAAGTAAGAAGGATATTTCTGAAAATATTATGATAGTTGATTTGGTAAGAAATGATTTGTCTGTCACAGCAAAATCTGGGTCTGTAAATGTAGATAAATTGTGTGGTGTATATTCATTTTCTAACGTCCATCAGATGATTTCTACAATTTCTTCTCAATTAAAAAATGGTATGCATTTTACTGAAGTAATAAAAACATCATTCCCAATGGGTTCAATGACTGGTGCTCCAAAATACATGGCTTTAAATTTGATTGATAAGTTTGAAGAAAATAAACGTAGTTTATATTCTGGTTCTATTGGATATATAACTCCTAATGGAGATTTTGATTTTAACGTTGTAATTAGAAGTTTAATTTATAATTATAAAAGAAAATATTTATCTTTATCAGTAGGAGGAGCTATAACCTCAAAATCAATTCCGATAAAAGAATATGAAGAATGTATAATAAAAGCACAGCCAATTTTCAATGCTTTTAATCACGTTTTAGATGAAGAATAAATTTTTACATTACATTAATGAACATAAATTATTTGATACTAAATCTAAGATTTTATTAGCAATTAGTGGTGGTATTGATAGCGTATGCTTAGCAAATCTTTTGATAAGATTAGAATATAATGTTGAGTTGGCGCATTGTAATTTCAAGTTGCGTAAAGAAGAGTCAGATCAAGATGAGACTTTTGTTTCAGATCTTGCAAATAAATATAAGATTCCATTTCACTCTATTAGTTTTGAAACAAATAATTATGCCCTAAGTAATAAGTTGTCAATTCAAATGGCTGCTAGAGATTTAAGATATAAGTGGTTAGAAAAAGTAAGGCAAGAGATTTCTGCAGATTATATTGCAATTGCACATAATAAAAATGATAATATTGAAACGTTTTTTATTAACATTATTAACGGTACAGGCTTAAAAGGATTAAGAGCAATCCAAAATAAAAATAATTTTATTGTAAGACCGTTGATGTTTGCTAGTAGAGATCAAATTGAAGAATATGTTAAGTCCGAATCTTTAAATTTCAGAGAAGATTCAAGTAATATTTCGAAAAAATATCTAAGAAATAAAGTAAGACATGATCTTATTCCTTTGCTAAAGGAGTTAAATCCATCAATTGAAAATACAATAACTGATGAAATAGAAATTATAAAAAACACATATTCCATCTTCAAAGAACAAGTAGATAGAGTTGTTGTAGAAATTTCATGTCAGACTGATTATGGGCTTAAAATATCCAAAAAAGAACTATTAAAATTAAAGCCAATCAACACCTATATCTATGAGATTTTAAATGTATTTGGATTTAGTGACTTAAAAAGTATAAAGAATTCAATTTTAACAAATCCCGGGAAACAGTTTTTTTCTAAATCTCATCGTCTTTTAATTGATAGAGAATTTATTTTTATTGAGAAGATTGAAGACAGGTTTTTTAAGGATATTTTAATTGATGAAAGTACTTTAATTTTAAATAGCCCGCTAAATATTACCTTTAGAATTTCTTCTGAAGATCATATTGATAAAATTAAAGGTACTGCATGCTTTGATTATGAAAGGTTAGTTTTTCCATTAGTTATTAGAAAATGGAAGCCTGGGGATAAGTTTATTCCCTCTGGCATGAAGGGCTTTAAAAAATTAAGTGATTTTTTTATTGATAATAAAATTAATCGTTTGTTAAAAGAGAAAACATTACTTCTTTGCTCTAATGATGATATAATTTGGGTGATTGGATCTAGAATAGATGAGCGTTACAAAGCTACATCTAAAACTAAAAAAATGTATATTGCAAATCTTTTAGATAAATAAATTTATGAAGAAATTAATAATATTTTTTACTGCATTAACTTTTATCTCATCAGCCCAAATTTTTGAACCAGTAAAGTGGGATTTTTCACAAAAGAAAGTTTCTGAAAATACAATCGAGTTAATCTTTAAGGCAACTATTGATGATGGTTGGTATGTTTATTCACAAGATGCAGGTGAAGGGCCTGTATCGACAGAATTTACCTTTATTAATAATAGTGAAAATTATGCTATTGTTAATGAGAGGGTTCAAGAAGGGGTGCCAATTGAAGAATTTGATCCAAATTTTGATGCAGTTTTAAAGTATTTTAAAAAAGAAGCACTTTTTACAGTTGATATTCAAGTTATGTCTACTGATGATTTTGTTCTTAAAGGAGATGTTTATTTTATGACTTGTGATAGTACCCAATGTTTGCCACCTGAGGCATTGGAATTTTCATTTGAAATTGATGGTGTTGATGAGTCTTTAATTTCTTCTTCTGATAAATCATCACATCAAAAAGATGGAAAATCTATGTGGGCTTTGTTTTTTATTGCCTTTTTAAGTGGTTTTGCAGCATTACTAACTCCTTGTGTTTTTCCAATGATTCCAATGACAGTATCTTTTTTCACAAAACAGTCAAAAAATAAATCTAGAGGTATTGTGAATGCAATTATTTATGGAATATCTATTATTGTTATTTATGTAGCACTTGGAGTTGGAGTATCATCAATTTTTGGAGCTGACGCCCTAAATAATATGGCAACAAATGTATATTTTAATATAGGGTTTTTTCTTCTGTTAATTATTTTTGGAGCTTCATTTCTTGGCGCTTTTGAATTACAACTTCCTACATCTTGGGTGAATAAAACTGATAAGGCATCAGATAAGGGTGGTTTAATTGGAATTTTCTTTATGGCATTTACTTTAGCCTTAGTTTCATTTTCATGTACAGGTCCAATTGTTGGAACATTATTAGTTGAAGCATCTTCTGGAGGTTATTTTGGTCCTATTATTGGGATGTTAGGATTTTCTTTAGCTATTGCATTACCATTTGCTTTATTTGCTGCTTTTCCTGGCTGGTTAAATTCTTTGCCACAATCTGGTGGCTGGTTAAATTCTGTGAAAGTAACGCTTGGGTTTTTAGAGATTGCTCTAGCATTTAAATTTTTATCAAATGCTGATCTTGTACTTCAAGCTCATCTTTTGGAAAGAGAACTGTTTATTGCGATTTGGATTGTAATTTTCGCATTACTAACTATGTATTTATTAGGCTTTATTAAGTTTGCTCATGATTCAGACTTAAAGTATATTTCTGTAAGTAGATTGTCTGTTGCAATTTTAACAGGTACATTAACAATTTATATGATTCCAGGATTATGGGGGGCGCCTTTAAAAATTATAAATGCATTTCCTCCACCGATGCAATATAGTGAATCACCGCAAGGATTTGGATCAGGAAGTGTTATTTCTCACCATAATACAAAACATGAAAATGGTCAGCATATCGGTCCGCAAGGGTTAATGGTTTTTCACGATTACGATGAAGGTTTAGAGCATGCGAAAAATGTAGGTAAACCGCTAATGTTAGATTTTACTGGTCATGCATGTGTTAATTGTCGAAAAATGGAGGAGCAAGTTTGGTCTAATCAGAATGTGAAAAATATGTTAGCCTCTAAAGTTGTGCTTGTATCTCTATATGTTGATGAAAGAATTGATCTTCCTACTGATCAGCAGTATGTTACTACTATGGCTGGAAAACAAAAGAAAGTAAAAACAACTGGTGATAAATGGATGGTTTTACAAGCTAATACATTTGGAACGAATTCACAACCTTACTATGTTATGCTTGACCATAATGAGCATGAGCTATTAGAACCAGCAAATTATCAAGACTATGGGTCAGTTTCTCTTTTTCAAGATTGGTTAGAAAGAGGCGTTAACATATTTAATAAATAATTACATGAAAAAAAATATCATAAATAAAAAATCCGAAGCTTTTTTAGAAAAATATATCAATAACCCATCACCAACTGGCTTTGAGAGTAATGGGCAAAAGATGTGGTTAGATTATATTAAACCTTATATCGATTCACATTTTGTAGATACCTATGGTACTGTGGTTGGAGTAATAAACCCTAAGGCAAAATATAAAGTAGTTATTGAAGCCCATGCTGATGAGATTTCATGGTTTGTACATTATATAACTAAAGAAGGTTTTATTTACTTACGTAGAAATGGAGGTTCTGATCATCAAATTGCTCCCTCAAAAAGAGTAAATATTCATACAAAAAAAGGTGTTGTTAAAGCAGTGTTTGGTTGGCCTGCTATTCATACAAGAACAGCAGCAGATGAAAAATCTCCTAAGCTTGATAATATTTTCTTAGACTGTGGTTGTAGTTCTAAAGAAGAGGTTGAGAAATTAGGTATTCATGTGGGATGTGTAGTAACATATGAAGATAAGTTTATGGTATTGAATGATAAGTACTATGTTGGTAGAGCATTAGATAATAGAATTGGCGGTTTTATGATTGCAGAGGTTGCAAGAATTTTAAAAGAAAATAAAATAGATTTGCCATTTGGATTATATATCACAAATTCTGTTCAAGAGGAAGTTGGTTTAAGAGGAGCTCAAATGATTGTAGAATCAATAAAGCCTAATGTAGCTATTGTCACGGATGTATGTCATGATACCCACACTCCAATGATTAACAAAATAAAACAAGGAGATTTTAAATGTGGAGATGGACCAGTTTTATTTTATGGTCCTTCAGTACAAAATAATTTACTAGAGTTGATAATTAACTCAGCAGAAAAAAATAAGCTGCCTTTTCAAAGAGGAGCTGCTTCAAGAGCTACTGGAACAGATACAGATGCTTTTGCTTTTGCTACAGGCGGTGTTGCTTCTGCTTTAATATCATTACCATTAAGATATATGCACACTACAGTTGAGGCAGTTAGTAAAGATGATGTTGAGAATGTGATTCGTTTAATTTTTAATTCACTTCAAAAAATTAAAAATAATCATGATTTTAGATATTTGAAATAATTAAACTTTTAGTTTACTCTTGCCCATTTACCACTATCTACAAGTGGTTTAGCTTTTTTCCATTTTAATTCTAATGTCTCTTTGCCGTTTGTAATTAAGACTTTTTCATTCCTCCCTGATTTTTGTTCAACACGAACAGGTTGTAATTTTTGATTTTTTTGTACTTGTTGTTTTGGATCTGTTGTGTTTTCTGGTCTACTAGTTTGTAGATTGTTATTTGAGTTATTTTGTTTCTCTTCAGTTATTTGTGAAGAAGAAGAAGGAAGACCTGATTTTAATAGAAAAGATACAATCTCTTTGTTAATCTTTATTATTAGCTCTTGAAAAAGATTAAAGGATTCAAACTTATAAATTAATAATGGGTCCTTTTGTTCATATACTGCATTTTGAACGGATTGTTTCAGATCATCCATTTCTCTTAGGTGATCTTTCCAAATGTTATCTATTATCGCAAGAGTAACACTTTTTTCAATAGATTTTGGTATGTTTTCTCCTTTTGATTCTACAGCCTCTTTAAGATTTGTTACTACTTGTAGAGTTTTTATTCCATCTGTAAATGGAATTACAATATTTTCATATGTTGCTCCTTGTTTTTCAAATACATCTTTTATTACTGGTAGTGCCTGCTTTGTAATTGATTGAGATTTTATTTGATAATTTTCATAACACTTATTAAATGTAGTTTTTATTATTTCTTCTTTATCAAAATTTTTGAATTCCTCTTCATTAAATGGACTATTAATAGAAAGTATTCTTATTAAATCTAATTTATAAGTCTCAAAATCTTTAAGCTCGTGATTTTCACTTACAATACTTTCACAAGTATCATAAATACTATTTGAAATATCTAAGGAGATTCTATCCCCGTATAATGCATTTCTTCTTTTTTTATAGATTACCTCCCTTTGTTGGTTCATTACATCATCATATTCAAGTAATCTTTTTCTAATTCCAAAATTATTTTCTTCAACTTTCTTTTGAGCTCTTTCAATAGATTTACTAACCATAGAATGCTGAATAACCTCTCCTTCTTCAAGGCCCATTCTGTCCATAAGCTTTGCAATTCTTTCTGAACCAAATAATCTCATTAAATTATCTTCTAAAGAGACATAGAATTGAGATGAGCCAGGGTCACCCTGTCTTCCCGCCCTACCTCTTAGCTGCCTATCTACTCTTCTTGAATCATGTCTTTCAGTACCAATTATAGCCAAACCACCTGATTCTTTAACCTCATTTGAAAGCTTAATATCAGTACCACGACCAGCCATATTTGTTGCAATTGTTACGGCACTTTTGTTACCAGCTTCTGCAACGATATCAGCTTCTTTTTGATGAAGTTTTGCATTTAACACATTATGTTTAATCCCTCTTTTTCGTAGTATAGTGCCTAAAAGTTCTGATATTTCAACAGATGTAGTACCAACTAATATAGGCCTACCTTCTTTACTTAATTTATCAATGTCTTCAATTACAGCATTATATTTTTCTCTATTTGTTTTATAAACTAGATCATCTTTGTCATCTCTTTGTATTGGACGATTTGTGGGGATTGAAATAACATCTAATTTATATATTTCCCAAAATTCTCCTGCTTCAGTTTCTGCAGTTCCAGTCATTCCAGATATTTTATTGTACATTCTGAAGTAGTTCTGCAGGGTTACAGTTGCATATGTCTGAGTTGCTGCCTCAATCTTTACATTTTCTTTTGCTTCAATTGCTTGATGTAGTCCATCAGAATATCTTCTCCCGTCCATTATCCTTCCAGTTTGCTCATCAACAATTTTTACTTTGTTGTCCATTACGACATATTCTACATCTTTTTCAAATAATGCGTAAGCTTTTAATAATTGATTTACAGTGTGTATTCTTTCGCTCTTTATTGAAAAATTTCTTAAAAGAGATTCTTTTTCTATTGCTTTTTGTTTGTCTTCTGAACTAGATTTGTCAATTTCAGCAATTTCTTGCCCAACATCAGGAAGAATAAAAAAATCTTTATCTTCAATAGATGTAGTCATTAGATTTAATCCTTTTTCGGTAAGCTCTATTTGATTGTTTTTTTCATCAATTACAAAAAATAATTCTTCATCTATTATATGCATTTCTTTGTTTTGATCTTGCATAAAATAGTTCTCAGTTTTCTGTAATTGGGCTTTGATACCTTCTTCACTTAAGAATTTTATTAAAGCTTTATTTTTTGGCAGACCTCTGTAGGCTCTAAAAAGGTTAAATCCTCCTTTTTCTTTATCTCCTTGTTTAAAAAAATTCTTTGCATCGGAAAGAACAGTGGAAACATATTTTTGTTGAACTTTTACCAACTGATCAATCTTATGCTTTAATTCGTTGTACTCATGTTCATCACCTTTTGGTGTAGGTCCTGAAATAATTAGAGGAGTTCTTGCGTCGTCAATTAGTACAGAATCAACTTCATCTACAATTGAATAGTTTAATTTTCTCTGAACAAGATCTGCTGGTCTTTTTGCCATATTATCTCGTAAATAATCAAAGCCAAACTCGTTGTTTGTTCCGTAAGTTATATCAGCAAGATAAGCTTGTCTTCTTTCTTCTGAATTTGGCTGATGATTATCAATACAATCAATACTTAACCCATGAAACTGAAATAAAGGACCCATCCATTCACTATCTCTTTTAGCTAGATAATTATTAACAGTAACCAAATGTACACCCAGCCCTGCTAGAGCATTTAAGTATACTGGTAGTGTTGCAACTAATGTTTTTCCTTCCCCTGTTTGCATCTCAGCTATTTTTCCTTGATGTAAAACAATTCCACCAATAAGCTGCACATCATAATGAACCATATCCCAAGTCACATCAATACCAGCAGCATTCCATGTATTTTTATATATGGCTTTGTTATTAATTATTGATACAAAGTCGTTATTTGATGCAATGCTAATATCGTATTCATTTGTCTGTACTATTATTTCTTTATTATCTTTAAATCTTTGTGCTGTTTCTTTAATAACTGCAAATGCAGTAGGAAGAATTGATTCTAAAATTTCTTCAATTTTATCAATAATTTTTTTTTCAAGATTATCTATTTTGTTAAACAGATTTTCTTTTTCTTTAGAAGTAATATTGTCAACTATAGACTTTTCTTTAAGTTGTGTGATTTCATTTCTTTCAGCACTAACAAAATCATTAATTTTACCTTTTAGAATTTTGGTTTGATTTCTTAACTCATCATGAGAAAGATGAGAGATTTTTTTATGCTCAAGATGGATTTTTTCAACAATCGGCCTGATTTGTTTTATATCTTTATCGTATTTGTTCCCAAATAGTTTAGCTATAATATTGAAAATTCCTGCCATTGATTTTTAATTATGTTCTAGCAAAGGTACTTCTATTAGAAGAGTTAACAAAGAAAAATTACTGAAATAGGCTTATTTTAATACTCATCCTCATTAAAGAAGAAATCTTCTTTTGAGGGGTAGTCTGGCCATATATCTTCAATAGTATCCCACTGTATTCCGGGCTCGTCTTCAATAAGTTCTTGAAGATTTTCTACTACTTCCATTGGTGCTCCAGATCTAATTGCAAAATCTATTAACTCGTCTTTTGTTGCTGGCCAAGGGGCGTCTTCAAGTTTTGATGCAAGTTCTAATGTCCAATACATAATACGACTTTTTTTTGCAAAAATAATTTTTTTAGTTAATTATACTAATATTTACTTCTTTTTTTCCCAAAGTATTTCACTAATATTATTCATTGCTAGATTATATCTCGCTAAAACAAATAAATAATCAGATAGTCTATTTAGATATTTGATGTTGATTTCATCACAGTTGTCATTCTCCATAAGCTCTACTAGATTTCGTTCTGCTCTTCTACAAACTGTTCTAGCGATATGACATACAGATGTTGTTTGGTGACCAGAGGGTAGAATGAAATTGGTTAGAGTTGGAAGTGTCTTTTCCATTCTATCAATTTCCTTTTCAATATCTAAAACGTCATTTTCATCTAAATACTGAAGTTTAATTGAGGAATTTTTATGATCATATGCGATATTACTTCCTAAATCAAAAAGTCTATTTTGAATCTTGAGCAAGGTATTATTGCTAATTTGATCTATTTTTTGATCAAAAATATTACCTATATATGCATTAAGCTCATCAATTGTTCCGTATGTTTCAAGTCTACTATGGTTTTTTTTTACTTTTGAACCACCTAAAAGCTGTGTTTTTCCTTTATCTCCTGTCTTAGTATATATTTTCATATTTAAAACCTAATTATAAAATTTTCTTTACTTAATTTCTGATCTAAAAAAACTAAGCCAATAAAAAAAAGATCTACAGTTATTCTAGTTTTTTGAGATTTCTTAATATAATCCCAGGCTTTTTCCATACCACTTGACCAGTGTATATCATCAAAAATAAGAATTGTTTTTTGATCAGAGTGTTTAATTGATTCTTCAAAATATTTAATAGTTGCATTCTCACTATGATTGCCATCAATGAACACCATATTAATCTTGTTTTTTTCAGTAAGTTTTTTTGAGAAGTTTTGCTTAAATTCTCCAATGATTGTATCAATATTAGCGCAATCTAGTTTTTTAAAATTTTCTAATGCAATTTTTGCAGATTCCTCACATCCTTCAAAAGTAGTGATTCTACTATTTGAGTTTGCTTTTGATAGATATAAAGTGCTAATACCAAAGGATGTCCCCAGTTCAAATATTTCCGCAGGTTTAAAGTGCTTTACAATTCTATAAAGTAGATCTCCAAATTTTTTATTTTTTGATGAGTTTTTAGCGATATCTTTTATTTTTCTTTTTTTCTTTTTATTAATATTACTTCCAGCACCAAAATCCTTAACACTTATTAACTTATTGTTTTTACACAAGACAGATCTTAATGATTCAATCTCAGCAGTTTTGTTAATTGATGTTTTTTTATAGATAACATTAGTGACTAGATTAAATACAAAAGGGGAGTGGATTGCATGATGATTTTTTGATGCTAATAGATATTTAATATATCTAATTATAATTTTAATCTTTTCCATGATTTTATTTAGCACAATGCACGCATAATTGACTTTCTGGTCTGAAAATTAACCTCCCAAAAGGGATTTCATTTTTACATTTACTACAAAGCCCAAAACCTTTTTGAGGAATTTTTTTTTGAATTTCTAAGAGTTTTAAAAGTTTTTCTTGCACTTCTCTTAGTGCTGCTTCAACTACGCTTTTATTATTAATTGCATCCATCCTACTTACTCTTCCAATCGAGTTCTCAGGGGCAATAGGTTGGCTTAATTCTTTGTATTTGGTAATCTTCTTTGTGGTCTCTTTAATTTCATTATTTATCTTTTCCTCGATCTGATTTTTTTGCTGTTCATTCATAAACTAAAGTTGTTCCTTTAGATTAACTAGAAAGCCTCTAATTTCTTTTAAATGACGAATAATTGATAAATTATCTGTTTTCCCCTCTTTATTTTCTTTTAATCTTTTCTTTGCCCCATCTAATGTAAATCCTCTCTCTTTTACAAGATGGTATATTATCTTTAGATAATCAAAATCTTTTTGAGTAAATAATCTATTTCCTTTTTTATTTTTTTTTGGATTTAAAACATCAAATTCTTTTTCCCAGAACCTGATAAGAGATACATTGACATTTAAGGCCTTGGAGACTTCACCTATTTGGTAAAATAATTTTTTAGTAGGTTTTTTAGCAAAACTCATTAATCGAGTGATTGATTTGATTGTAAAGAAATTTCTAGCATTTTCTCATATTCCTCGGGGCTTAGATCGTTATAGTAAAAATTTACAGGATCAATTTTTTTATTATCTTTTCGAACTTCATAATGTAGATGAGGTGCAGTTGATATTCCTGAATTACCAACATATCCAATTACTTCCCCTCTTTTTACTTTTTGTCCTTTTTTTACTATGTATTTTGACATATGAGCATAAAGTGTTTCATATCCAAATCCATGATTAATTTTTATATAGTTTCCATACCCTCTTTTACTTCTTTTTACCTTTGAGACTACACCATCTCCAGTTGAATAGATCTCAGTTCCAGTTTTAGCAGAAAAATCCATGCCATAATGCATCTTTCTTGTTTTATATATTGGATGAATTCTGTATCCATATCCACTAGCCATTCTTTTTAAGTCTTTGTTTGCAACTGGCTGAATAGCAGGAATAGAAGCAAGCATATTAGATTTGTTTTTTGCTAAATTTATAACCTCATCAAATGATTTAGATTGTAAATAGAGTTGTTTTGTTAGTTGGTCTATTTTTTTAGAGGTATTAATTATTAGTTCTGAATTTGAAAGCCCAAGAAGTTTCTCATATCTATTAACTCCTCCAAAACCTTGCTTTCTGATAGAATTTGGTATAGGGTCTGCTTCAAAAATTACTCTATAAATATTATCATCCCTATCCTGTATTTCATCCAGAACTATTTCAACCTGTTTCATGTTATTATTAATAACTTCATATTGACTTGTAAGATTTTGAATTTCAAGTTTTAATTTTTTTTCTTTTGGACTATCAAAGAATTGATAAAAAATCAGTAAAATAAAAAAAGACAAAATTATGCTTGAAAGAAAAAAGATAAAGTACCCTTTGATTTTTTCGCCACTATTTAGCTTAATAGGCTTATAGCTAAGAGCTTTCGTATCGTAATAATATTTTATCTTTGCCATATTATAATAATAAGCACAAATTTAGTAATATTACATCATATAATCTATTAATGATTATTGATTTAAACTGATTAAATAAACCAAAGCTTTTTAAATAATTTCAATGAAATCTAAGAATATAAGAAAATTGTTTTTGAATTTTTTTGAAGCTCATGGTCATAGAATTGTCGACTCTTCTCCAGTAGTAATTAATAATGACCCTACATTGATGTTTACAAATGCAGGTATGAATCAATTTAAAAATTATTTTCTCTCTGTTGACAAACCAAAATTTCCAAGGATAGCTAATTCTCAGAAGTGTATTAGAGTATCTGGAAAGCATAATGATTTAGATGAAGTAGGATATGATACCTACCATCACACTATGTTTGAGATGCTCGGAAACTGGTCATTTGGTGATTACTCAAAGGAAAAAGCAATTGGTTTAGCTTGGGATTTTTTAACTAATGAGTGTAAACTTGATAAGGATAGAATATATGTTTCTGTTTTTGATGGAGACAAAGGTGATGGTACTGAAGTTGATAAAGAATCCTTAGATTTCTGGAAGAACCTTTTGCCAAAAGATCAAATTGTTTTTGGCTCCAAAAAAGATAATTTTTGGGAAATGGGTGAGATTGGTCCATGTGGTCCTTGTTCTGAAATTCATTATGACAACCGTGATGTTAAGGAATTAAATGAGATAAAAGGACAAGATCTAGTTAATAAAGATCATCCAGATGTAATTGAGATTTGGAATCTTGTATTTATGCAGTATAATCGTAGAAAAAGTGGTGTGTTAGAAAAGTTAGATGCCACTCATGTTGATACTGGTATGGGTTTTGAGCGTTTATGCATGATAATGCAAGGAGTTAAATCTAACTATGATACAGATGTATTTCAATTACTTATTAATAGACTAGAATTACTTACTAATCATAAGTATCGAAAGGATCCTAAGAAGGACATTGCAATGCGTGTAATATCCGATCATATTAGAGCTGTTGCATTTTCAATTGCTGACGGACAGTTGCCATCAAATAATAAAGCGGGTTATGTTATTAGAAGAATTTTACGAAGAGCGATTAGGTACGGTTATACCTTTTTAGATCAGAAACAACCTTTTATCTTTAAATTGGTTGATGATTTAGTAGAAAATTTGGGAGATCATTATAATGAACTTAAAGCTCAAAAAAAATTAATTAGTGATGTTATAAAACAGGAAGAAATCTCCTTTTTAAAAACACTTACTTCTGGTCTAAAACGTTTAGATGTCATTTTATCAAATAAAAGTAATATTTCTGGTTTAGAGGTATTTGAGTTGTATGACACCTACGGTTTCCCAAAAGATCTTACAGAATTAATTCTTAAAGAAAAAGATATAGGTTTTAATGAAAAAGAATTTTATGATGAAATGGGAAAACAAAAAAATAGATCAAAAAAATCTGCTGATAATGATGTCGGAGAGTGGGAGATAGTTTTAAAAGAAAGTAAAGAAAAGTTTGTTGGATATTCTGATTATTGTGTTGGTACAAAAATTTCTAGAATTAGAACAATCTCTGAAAAGAATAAAGTTTTATTTCATATTGTATTAGATAAAACTCCATTTTATGCTGAGAGTGGTGGTCAGATTGGAGATACGGGGTTTCTCTTATCTAAAGATTCTAAAATTAGAATTATAGACACTAAAAAAGAAAATAATCTAATTTATCACGTAGTAGAGAATATTCCAGATAATATCACTTTAGAATTTCAAGCTGAAATTAATATTGAAAGAAGGAAATCAATTTCTAGAAACCATAGCGCTACACATCTTCTACATGCTGAGTTAAGAAACCTTTTAGGCGATCATGTTTTGCAAAAAGGATCCTTAGTTAGCGATTCATATCTTAGATTTGATTTTTCACATACCTCATCTTTAAGTACTGATTTAGTGAAGAAATTAGAAGAGAATATCAACCACAAGATTTTTCAAAATATTCCATTAAATGAACATAAAAATTTAACGATATCAGATGCAGATAAGTTAGGAGCATTAATGATTTTTGGAGAAAAATATGGCGATAAAGTAAGAATGATTCAATATGGCGATTCTAAAGAATTATGTGGTGGAACTCATGTTAATTCAACTAGTGAAATTGGACTAATAAAAATCATTTCTGAATCATCTGTAGCTACTGGTGTTAGAAGGATTGAGGCTTTTACTGGGCTTACCACTATAGATTTTCTTAATTCACAGTCAGGTCTAGTTGATGAAGCCTCTTATTTGTTAAAGAACAATAATATCATCTTTGCAATAAATAAGCTGAAAGAAGAAAACAGGAAGTTAGTAAATGATAATAATAGATTTCAAATTGAATCACTAAAGACTCTAGTACATACTTTAAGTAATGAATCTGAGATCTTAAATGACTTTAGCTTCATAGCAAAGAAGATAGATATTGATCCTAAGCTAGTAAAGGAGTTGTCAGTACTTTTAAGAAAACAAGATAGTTTAATTGCAATTTTAGCTATTGTTAGAGACAATAAAGTTCAATTAAGTATTTCTATTTCAAATGATTTGGTAGTTAAGGGATATGATGCAAGAAAGTATATTAATGAAATTGCCGAAAAAATTAAAGGAAAAGGAGGTGGGCAAGCGCATTTTGCAACTGCTGGTGGCTCTAATACCAATGGTATTAACAATTCCTTTAGTCTAGCAAAGAATTTGCTACAATAAGCCAAAAAAAAACCACCTATAAGGTGGTTTTTTAATTAGAAAATTTAATTTCTTAGAATCTCCAAGCTAATCCTAGATTAAGAGTTCCCTCATCATCTGAATCATCAGCCATTGACATTGTATAGCTAGGCTCTACATAAACAGAGTTCCATACGTTAAGTGAATATCCAACACCTACAGATAAGTTATCACTTGCTTCTTCCGATGGAGCTTTAACTACTGCCCACATATTATCTCCAAAGCTGTATCTCGCCCACATATCATATGTAGTATCACCGTTTTCGTCTTCACCAGTTCTTTGAACACCAACAGTAAAATTGTCA
>Ga0233432_10001562_pt1 | contig 22067 bp, 20 predicted proteins | sample SI_122_August201_6_FD_179870 | JGI IMG/M metagenome (GOLD analysis project Ga0233432, IMG submission 179870) | Seawater microbial communities from Saanich Inlet, British Columbia, Canada - SI_122_August2016_10_MG | ecosystem: Environmental > Aquatic > Marine > Inlet | place: Canada: British... | reverse complement strand
TTCCAACTCTTGAACTATATGTTCTAATTCTCTTAAAGCTTGTTCAAAGCTTGGTCGTTCCCTTTCTGTGTTATTTTCTACATTCATTTCTTGCATAGATACAAAATACCACCTATTACTCTAAAGAAAAAACGAGGGATTCCTCCCTCGTAAATTCATTAACTAACTAATCGGAAATTAAAACTCATGCCATAAAAACTATCTAAGATGCCGCTTTATAATACTTAAGCGAGACGGAGCCCCCAGAGGTCCGGGCTTTTAAAGGTATCCCACCCCCATTCATTGCTCCATTTATGGAATCTCTAGAAGAGCTCCCGGTAAAATTTCTTAGCTCTGTTCGAACTCTACTCCCGGTTAACGCTAAATCATATCCAAGGTTTTCTGGGACTTCAACGGTTACATTCCCCCCAGAAGTTGAAACTTCTATGTACTCAATGGGATTAATTAAATGTACCTCTATGCTACCTCCCGATGTTCTGGCCTCTAAACTTCCTGATATTTCCTGAAGATTTAATGAGCCGCCACTGGTTCTGGCTTTTAGTCCTTGAGTTACCTTTTTAGCACGTATTGACCCACCGCTAGTAGCTACTTCAGCTTGCCCATCGATATTTTCAAGTCGTATTGCCCCCCCATAAGTCCGCATCTCAACATTTCCTTGGATATTGTTGGCCTCCATGCTACCGCCTGATGTACGAGCATACTGGTTCCCAGACAAGTTTTCAATACTGACCGAACCCCCTGAAGTTCTGGCATTGAGCTCTGTATTAACCGGCGTTTCAATTTCGAAAGCAATGCTCACGTTATTTCCACCTCGTAACCACCCCATATTACTTTCTTTTTCAGCTTTTGCTACTATTTTGCCCTGAATTTCTTCTATGGTTATAGACCAGTTATCTAAATTTGCATTTGAAGACCTCCTTCCATTCACATAAGCAATCGCGTTTACGGTGACTTTAGCCGTATTTTTTCCGATCACTTCGATTCGTCCACCACTCGTAGTCACTTCCACCTCGGCATAATCACCAACAGTAAACTCTTGTGAGGCAACCGGTGATTGAGCAAAAGTTAGATGCGAGAAGCTCACAAAAAATAGGCCTAAAACAAGGGGAAAAATGTGCTTGGTCGTTCTATTTGTATCATCTTTTTGAGATTCGAGATGCATAATCTTGGTGTTTTTAGGGTTTCTATGAGGTTTTTTGGCCGTAACTTTTTTAGCCTTTTTGCAAAGCTATTACTTAACTATTTCGTTCTTAATCATTTTTTGACTTATTCTTGTGTTTATTAGCATTTACCAAAGCTTTGGTTCCTCAAAACTGCTTTACTTGGAAGCTTAGGTGCTTAACTTGCCTAAATAGACATCCATAGGTGAGTGCCCATTATTTAGCGCCAACAAACAAACACATAAAACAGTACGGAATGAATAGAAAAAGGTTACAGTTAGGTGGATAATTTTAACTAAACTCGTACCTTTGCTCATCCTATCTCTGTTTGTGCTTAGGATCAATTGGTTAGTTTTCCCTCACTCTTCATCGATAACAATTAATTGGACGTTAAAAAGCCTTACTTATCTTTATGAAATTACCGTTTGTTTTCGCTAAGCGATTTGTTGCTGGCGAAGAATTCTCATCAAGCGTACCCGCTGCTAAACAACTTAATCAAGCCCATCATCAGCTTACACTTGATTTGCTTGGAGAAAATGTACGCTCTCGTTCAGAAGCTGACCACAACGTAAAGGCCTATATTGACGTACTCAAAGGAATTGAGCAACACAAATTATTGAGTGGAATCTCTATCAAGTTAACCATGCTTGGGTTAGATATTGATGTGGAGTATTGTGCAGATAATCTATTTACCCTAATGGAACATGCGCGATCACAAAATCAATTTGTTCGAATTGATATGGAGGGCAGTGCGTATACCGAACTTACATTGGATTTGTTCAAACGAGCTCATGCCGAATACGGAGCTCGACATGTAGGTACCGTAATTCAAGCGATGCTGCATAGAAGTAAGGAGGATATTGCTGAATTAGCTAATTTAGGGGCAGATATTCGACTGGTAAAAGGAGCATATAAAGAGTCTAGATCAAGGGCTTATCAGCAAATGTCCGATATCCGAGAGGCCTTTAATGCGTATGCAGAAGTGCTCATTAATAACACTTCTTTTCCACGATTTGGCACCCATGATGACCAGCTTATCCGTGCGGTTAGATCTTATTTAGCAGACTATGATATCCCCTATTCTAGGGTTGAATTTCAAATGCTTTACGGGTTGCGCGAACAAGGTTTAATGGATCTGAACCGGCTTGGATATCCTACTCGAGTTTACGTGCCCTTTGGTACGGATTGGTTTCCTTATTTTAGCAGAAGATTAGCCGAGAGAAAAGAAAATATTTGGTTTGTTATTAGTACTTTATTTAAACGTTAACAATAAAGCAAGCAATACTGCGCTGCTTTACTAAGGTGGGATTATGAAAATCCCATACCGTTACTTTCGCTCGTTACACATAGATTTCTTCACGTTCACGTATATGATCAGGGTCCCCCATGTCCTCACTATTCTTATAGCTGGGATAGGTGCTAGTCAACTTCCGCTCATAGGTACGCTTCATGTGGATTTGGCTTTTGTTGCCTCCATTCTTGCAGGCCTGTGGGGTGCTCTTCGAGAGGCGCGTATTCAACGTAGGTTTTTATTCAAACCTACTCTTTCTTATAATCGTAGGCTTTTTCGAGATAGTCTCCTACTTAGCTTTTTTGCTGGGGTGGTTGTCATTTTTGACCTGTGGAGAGGGTGCTTTTCTTGGGAGGGGCTTTTGTTTTGGATGTTGGGCCCTTATTTAAGCCTATTTCTAGGAAGTACAGTAGGTCGTTTTATCTCTGTAAAAGGGGGTGCATTTCCAACCGTAATTGCTGGCTTATGGATTCTAGGGATTGGAGTTGGCAGTTGGTTGATTATTTTTTTTAACTCCCCTCAACTGTATTTTTTTAACCATCTTTGGGGATATTGGCCTGGTCCTCTTTATGATATACTAGCCCCTTTTCCTGCAGCATACATTCCCTTTCGTATGATAACTCTTCTTTGGGGAGCTCTGTTCCTTTTACTTAGCACCAAACAAGTAAAGGGTGGGCCTAAGCTAAGCAAGCGCTTAGGTATGTACAGTATCCTAGTTGCATTACTAGTTGGGTATTCTACCGCCGGGTATTGGGGCGGTGTTACCACCTATTCTTCGCTTAAAAAAAATCTTACTACTCATGTTCAAACGCCTCGTTTTAGCTTGTATGCGGACGATACTATTCCAATTGCTGAGGTTGAGCGATGGGCTTTTAGGCATGAATTTTATTTGCAAAACCTACTCGATACGCTTGAATTAGTGTGGCCTGAAGGGAAACAAATTGAGAGCTATATCTATGCAAATGAGTGGCAAAAGAAGGAACTCGTGGGTGCTAAAGAAACCAGTTATGTCCCCATTTGGTTAACCAAAGATCAATTGCATATTGCGCATAATCATCTAGCAAATGTTTTGGAGCATGAATTGGTTCACGTGGTTGCCAAAGATTTTGGGAACTTATTGTTTAATGGGTCTTGGAACATCGCCCTCATAGAAGGTTTAGCTGAAGCCGTAACCCAGGGGTCAAGTCAGCATAGCACACTGAATGAGCTTGTGGCCGCTCAACCCGAATTTCCTCCGATCGAAACCATGCGGAAATTATTCAGTCCATGGGGGTTTTATTCGGAATCATCTGGATTAAGCTATACAGTAGCGGGGGCGTTTGTGGGATTCTTGCTTCAAGAATATCCCATAGCCTATCTAAAGGAATCCTATCGTAACTCTAAACTATCCAAAAACTATCCCCCTCTTGAACAACTCGTAGAGGAATGGCATCACTATTTAAGTACATTAAAGCAACAAACCAATGAAACTGACAGACGGCGTTCGAATGAGCTATTTGGGCAAACCTCTATTTGGCAGTTAGCTTGTCCTCGTAATCCTGCTTCGGATTATGCCTTACTTGATGAATGGAATTACTATTGGGAAACAGCTAGAGTTGAACAAGCGAATGAAGTACTGAACACAGCATTTAATTCTCTAAGTACTTCTGAATCTGCAAGGGTTCGTTGGTTCTCTCATGCTCTATGGCTAGATAGACCTGCATTGGTGATTCAAAATATTAGCTTGCGTGATACCTCAGAGTCTGCAACACGCCTAATGCGTGATGCATTCGTGATGAACAGGGAATGGGAGCGGGCAATTCAACTGGATAACAAGCTTGATTCGACAAGTAATCGCCGACCTAATCGGCGAGCTATGAGTCTAAAAGATAGTTTGCTTTGGCTGGATTATGTTGCCATTGAGTATGGTGATTATCTGCCAGATTCCTCTCAATTTAACGCATATGACACTAGATTGCGAGAGTCGACGGTGTACCGTTATTGGAACGATGAATTTAATCGTTATGCAACTTTTTCCACTCTATCCGGCACAGACGATTATGATGCCGCATCGTCTCAACAGAGATCAAATCGTCTATCGGGCTTGCTTACACTTTGGCTAAATGAAAAAATAATGGGTGAAAGATCGGATGACCTTGAAAAGCTTATCATAGATGACCCTTCTCATACTGCCGAATTAACATGGGATTTCTCCAACCACTTAGTGATTCTGGACCGAAATATAGGCCGACTGGATTCGGCTTCTATTACAACTTGGTTAGAAGGCATGGCAGACCACCCTGCCCTACAAAGCGGCAGTGGGCGGGAACGTTATCGCCAACGCTACGAGTCGACCAAAAAATGGTGGAATTTTGTTCGAACGAGTCGGTTTCCTGTTGTTTTATCCGAAGTTCCTGTAGATTAACGGTAGTATATTTATGGTATTGACCTAAACCTGATGTACTGATTTGACCCTTAATCAACCTAACCTCCTACCTTATGCCAGATTCTGCTCCTTTCCGTGCCTGGGATGAATATTCGAAATATAGCCCTGATGAGATGCGAGCACGGTCTAATGATTTTTATGAACTTGTAAAAAAAAGACGGAGTGTTCGGGCTTTTTCGTCGGAAAAAGTCCCGTTGGAAGTACTCGATGCGTGTATAAAAAGCGCTGGAACTGCTCCTAACGGGGCAAATAAACAACCGTGGCACTTTGTTGTGGTTACCGATCCTCAGGTCAAAAAAAAGCTTCGAATTGCGGCTGAAAAAGAAGAGCATTTGTTTTATAATGGCCGCGCTACTCAGGAGTGGTTACAAGATCTAGAAGCCTTTCAAACTACCGAGCAGAAGCCATTTCTAGAGGAAGCGCCGGCACTCATTGCTGTGTTTAGTGCGAGTTATGCCCATAAAGATGGTGGCACTAAAGAAAAGCATTATTACGTGAAAGAATCGGTTGGAATTGCCACCGGTATACTTATAACCGCCTTGCATAATGCAGGACTTGCCACCCTAACACACACACCTAGCCCAATGGGGTTTTTGAATGAAGTACTTAACAGACCTTCCAATGAAAAGGCGTTTTTATTGTTGGTTTGTGGATTTCCTAAGGAAGGGGTAAAAGTGCCGGACATTCAAAAAAAGTCCTTAGATGAAATCAGAACGATTATCTAGGGTTATAGTAGTTCGACTGAGATTCATTGCGACGGCCAAAGGGCACACATCAACCAGTTAAATCTGTACATAAAACATGCATATGAAAGAGAATAGCACCATCACCAAACGAACATGGCGTCGGGAATTGAGTGAGTGGGGAATCATTATTGCTATTGGGTTTATTTTATATATCGGAGGGTGGCATACCGAGGTGATTGGATATGCACAACGCATACTACTAAGTACGCATCTCATTCAACCCAAAATAACCGATGCTGATATCCAAAATTATGATGATTTAGCCGCTAATTTTGAACTGGCCGACTATAATTTCTATTTAAATGATACGCTTGGCGCGCCTGTGTCGTTGGCCGATTTTAAAGGTAAAACTATATTCATAAACTACTGGGCTACTTGGTGTCCACCTTGCATAGCCGAAATGCCCAATATTCAGGCTCTTTATGAGGAAATGACTAGAACCGCGGAATCCAAAGAACAGGTTGTTTTCATGATGGTTTCACTGGACGAAGACCCTGAGAAGGCGCTGGCTTTTATTGAGCGTAAAGGATACAGCATGCCCGTTTACTTTCCGCGCTCTCGAAAACCACCTATTTATGATACCTCCGTCGTACCAACGACCTATGTTATTAATAGCGATGGGTATATTGTCATGAAAAAAAAGGGAATGGCGCAATATAACACGCAACGCTTCAAAGACTTTTTGCGGAATTCTTCTGACTATTCCGTGGACGCAGAAAGCCTATTGGACGAAAAGGTAGTGCATTAATGCAATTGGTAGATGATATAAAAGAAATACCCTGGGTGTACGATCATTCTGAACCAAAAGCCCGTTTTACTTTGGGCAGGAAAGGAACTCGCCCTTTTGTTTGTTTTGGGGTAAATCCAAGCACGGCCACTCCAGAGCGATTAGACCCAACCGTTGCCTCGGTTGCACGATTTGCTGAGGAAAACGGGTATAATGGCTGGTTGATGTTAAACTTATATCCTCAAAGAGCCACCAATCCTGATAAAATGCATAAAAGAATTCAGCCGGTACTTCATCAAGAAAATGTACACTGGATTCGGCATTATTTGCACGAGTTTAGTCAAGAATCACGGGTTCATGTATGGTGTGCCTGGGGGGCCTTAATAGAAAAACGTCCTTATTTACTTCGCTGTTTATCGGATATTCACGATGCAATTAAGGATTCGAACCCTCATTTTTATACTAGAGGGGCTCATTCAAAAAATGGCCATCCCCATCATCCATTGTACCTTCGTAAGGACGCGCCATTGGAGAGTTTTGCCCTAAGTGACTATCTACAAAAAACCTTGAACCGTTAAGTATTCTGGTAGGTTCAACCCAAGTACACTGTGGTTGCAATGGTTGCTTTAGCAGTTGCTAGGATAAAGGCTTCATACGAGATAAAGATAGGGCCTGAAGCATCCATTTTGGTAGTGATTTTTCGGGATCTCTTTTAGTCATATCCACAAACAGGCCAAACTTTTTTGCGATTGGCACCTTATGAGTTTCAACAAACTCAATTAGCGTCCCATCTGGATCTTCAATGTAGGTAAATCGGCCGGCTGCTTCTCCCATATCAAAACTACTCGCACTATCGACAGTAAAGTGATATCCTTTTGATTCACATTCCTCTTTAAGTGCGTTCATTCCTTGTACGTCGAAGCAAAGGTGAATAAATCCTGGATCCCCCCAATATCGGTTATGGAACAATTTTTTCGGGGGGCTTAGTTTGGCCTCGGTATCGATGCGTTGAACCAACTCAATTTCAGTGGGTCCAAAAAGTGCACTGAATCCCCCTTTTCTGGGCCGTGAATGCCGAACTAAGCAGCGTCGATAGGAAACATTGGCCCCATTAAGCCCTTCAAAATCATCGAAAATCCCTTCCTCATCATAGATTACAGTATCGTAGCCAAGAATATCTCGATAAAGAGTTAAGGATCGATCTATATCCGTCGAACCAATTAGCGCACCAGCCACCCCTCCAGTTAACATTCGTTCTTTTTTCCGGAAAAAAGATTGCCCCTGAATAACCTGAAAAAGATTCGCATGTAGATCTTTAACAAAAAAATGTGGTTCTCCAATGGGATTGTTTTTTAATGAAGTAACCACGTTAAGGCCCTTCATATTGAACTCTTCATAGCTCTTTTGAACGTCCACGCTTTTAATTTTTGCAGCGTTAATACCCAGATCGCCTAAGTAAACTTCTCCTTCCATTGCAGTAGGCTTTCGAGAGGTATACTGCCATATTTCAAAGCCCCCTCCACCACGCATACTTAAGCTAAGAATAGCGCGACGATCATGAGGCTTGCCACCTGTGTAAGGTAGCATGAGATCGGCTGTCGCCTCATCATCAAAAACCATGATATCCATTCCAAAATGGCGCCGATACCACTCCGTTGTTTGTAGCACATCGGTGTTCCCGATACCAATTTGTTGTATGCCAGATATTACTTTAGGTCGATTCATAGCGGGGGTTAGATAAGAATTACGGATGCGTTGATTTTTATTTACTTGTAATAAATTCTCTCGGTGTTAATCCTGTTTCGGCTTGGAATGCCCGATAAAAAGTGCTTCGATTTCTGTACCCACTCATACGCATTACTCGATCAATGGGCTCATCCTGCTCAAGCATGATTTTTTGCGCCTCATGAATACGTATGCGGTTCAAAAAACTATTAAATCTCATACCAAGATTCGAATTAATCGCCTCGCTTACATACGTGGTATTACTATTAACCCTCTTTGCTAATTTAACTAAGGTAAGTTCCGTGTCTCGAAATAATTCCTCTTCCAATACAACCGTACCTATTTGATTAAATAAATCCTGATGTTCGGAAGGTATGCTTCCTTTTGATTTATTAATGAAAAATAACTTTTCAAATACATTGTTTGAGCTATTATTTGACGAGCTAATTAGGCTCTTTTTTCCTTTAGTTTGAGTATTTGACTCTGCTTGTCTCTCTGTCTTGTAATTACTAAATAGTTTTTCTATCAACGCTTTTTTTCGATTATTTAATACTAAAGTGATGGATAACCCAATCCCTAATAGCAGGATAAGCGCTATTCCAAATACTCGTTGTTGTATTAATTTTTCATACTCAATAGCCGTATTCTCTAATCGAAGCATTTCTTCATTTAATTGAAACTTAATAACTGCTTGATTTAAACTATCCAAAGAGGTAGAGGCAAACTTCTGGTCTTTCAAATCTACTATATTGCTTAGATATTCAAATGCCGCCTGATAATCACCAGTAAGCTGCTTAAGGGTTGATAGTTTGTCATAAAGAAATAAAATAGACTCAAGGTCATTAATTAAGCTATTTATTTTCTTCGCCTGCATTAAATACTGATTCGCTTCATCATAAAATCCTAAATCAATGGAAACGGCGCCTTTCATCATATATATGAGTGCCTTAGGATACTCATAATTTAATTCCTCTACTATCTCAAGGGACTCATTGTAGTAATTGACCGCCTCCCTATAATTTCCTTCCTCATAATAGATATTACCGATATTGAACATGTTTTGGGCCGTGGCAGATAAATCATTGCGTTGTAATGAAATAGTTAGCCCTTTTTCATAGTATGCCCTGGCTAGTTCATAATTTTGTTGCGTTTTATAGAATACTCCCATATTGGAGTATATTAGCAACTGGTTCTCTAAATCACCCGATTCAATAGCTAGGGTCTCTGCCCTTTTAAAAAAATATTCGGTTTGTGTTGGTTGATTTAAATCCTGGTTTGTCTGTGCTGCATTGTTCAATACAACAATCTGCGCCGCGGTATCATTAATGGCGATATAATAATCTAGATTCTCGGTTAGTAGTTCAATAGATTCTTGGTATTTACCGGCATACGTATATACAACACTTAAATAGTATTTAGCTCTTGTGGCTGTTTCAATATTTTCAGTAGCTTGCAAAATCTCAACCCCTAAGCTTTGGGCTTTGGTAATGGCTCTAGAGTTCACATATGCTTGCATGAGTAATAAACTCGCTTTTTCTTTGTTCTCTAAGGAAATTTTTAAGGAGTTTTGGCTGAAAACATATTCAATCTCATCTTGAACCATCGTGTAAAAACCAATTTGATTGAGAGCTTGCCACTTTTCCAGACCAATTTCTAGGTACGTATCACCGTCATTTAATTGTTGCAAGCGATTCATTAAGCTATCAACCTGTGCTAGAAAATCTTTGTTTGTAAACTCGGATGCATATTCAATTTTCAGGCGTTCATAGCGGTCCAACACTTCTGCTGAATTAGTTTCTAAATTTTGATTTTCTCCTACACCTTGCCAAATATTGGCTAATAAAAATAGCAACAAAGAGGCGAAATAGTTATACCCTGTTAGCTGCCTCTTTATACCTTGCGCAAAGGGTTTATATTTTTTTAACTGCGTTCTTATCATCGTACTTCTAACGCCTGGGTAAAGAAATTATCTGGATTTACATTACTACTAACCTACACTATCTCCCTTTCAGAAACCACCTTTTTTCTAAATTCTTTCGGTGTCATCCCAACTTTAGCATTAAAAGCTCTATAAAAAATCCCTCTGTTTTGAAAGCCGCATTGATGCATGAGTTCTTGGTTTTTATATAGTACCCCTAAATTGGATAAACCTACCATTTGTAATTCATCTAAACCGCTGTTGTACGCTAATATTAGCGCCTTATCATAATAGATTTGTGCTTGATCATAACCTCCTAGCGTTTCAAAAATTACTCCAATAGCATTTAGAATGAGTGTTTCCTTCTTCTTATTTGTTTTATCCATCGTAGACCGCGAGGCATCTAACGCACACAAATAATAATCTATGCTAGTGGAAAAATCTCATGCATCTGCATGTGCCTGCCCTAGTAATCGGTAAAGTTTTATTTTCTGCCTGTTTGATAAACTGCCTGTTTTTAACTGCTGCCCTAACTCAATACTTTTTTAATTGGTAAATTCGTAATTTCAAATAGCCAATAAATCTAGTTCTAACTCAAAATTTAATCTATCATTGCTACTAGGTAAAAATCGTTGCTCAACCAAAATGTTTCGCTTTTTCTTAGCCTCACCTAAATGGTGGTTTGACAAATCATAATCAATAAGCAGGCCTTGGGTTGCAATAAACAACAAACTCATATTCTTATTGTAGGCCGCGTCTGAGATATTACGTAGTAGATTTAAAGATGCCTCGTTAAATGTTTCAATCTCTTGTGTAAATCCATTGATAAGACGTAAGAATTCACTTTCTTGGTATTTATTAGACGACTCCAAATCCATTCTAAGACGCTGCGAACGCTCAATCCGGTTCTGTGTGGCCGCTTTTTCATCCCCATTATTTTTCAAGGCCATACCTGTCTGTTGAGACAGGTATATATGTCCGATAAACAAATGTCTATGTGTATAATGAGCATTAGTGAATGTACTATACATACACATTGCTACCACACACAATCGTGCAAAGAAAGTGCGGCTCATATCTACCCCTATTCTAGTAAACTGTACCCAACAAAGTAAAGAAGCTAACTAAATTGTATTATTTCAATAATACACATTCGCAAGTGTAATAAAACAATACTTTAGCTGATACTAATTGTGAGCACGCATTGTGTTAAGAGTCGCTATGAATACAGCCTCAAACAACTATATATTATAGACCGCTTTAATTCTAAGCAAAGCGATCTGCCAATCGGTTAATAAGGTATCCAGACTCTTCTAAGGCCTTAGTTGCGAATGATCCAAAAAAATCGGTTACCTGTTCAAACTCTTTAATAAAACCATTTCGGTCGTTGTTTTTTACCATCTCGGCTAGTAGTGCGTGATGCTCAAAAAATCTAAGTAATAGGGCTCGCCTTTCTTCATTGGAAAAAACAATGTCTGCATAGAGCTCAGCACTTTGTGCAAAGATTCTTCCCGTCATCATGAGCTCGGCGCGATAAATGGGAGACGAGTAATCCAGCATATCGTTGGGATTAAGATCATAATGCTTCATAAAAGAGCCATGCAATAAAGCAACAAAATGTCGTAAGCCTTGAACCAAATGCATTACATGATCGTGTTTTTCGGCCTCTGCCTCTATTAACCTCATGCCCCAAAGTTCACATTGCTCTAAAAACCATTTGCTTTGCTCTGCCTGCTGAACCGGACACACCACCATAAGTTGTTTAGAGAGATTCTCGACATCAGGGCCATGCATTGGATGCAAACCCAAAATAGGACCGCTATGAATGGCTTTCATCTGTTCTATAGGGCGCCGTTTATTTGAAGTGAAATCAGCCAGAATCACTTGTTCTGGAAGCCTTCCCTCTAGCCTCTGAATAACTGATTCCGTAACGTGAATTGGAACCGTAATAATAACCATATCGGCGGTCTTTAAGGCTTGATCTAGTTCATACCAGTTACTTTTATCTATACTTGTTGTCTTGTGCCCGGTTTGATCTGAAATACGTTTGTACAACTTACCCATACCCCCGTCGCCCCCTATGTAAATGATATGTTTAGCCACTTGGGTAGATCTTGGGAATGCCGCTTCAGATTGACGCTGCCTTGAAGAACCCATAATTAAGCGTAAAAAATCCTCCGCCCAGGCTGGGTCTATTCCCTTTTCTCGAGCTAATTCCTTAAAAGTAGCCGTCTTTTCCAATTCTCGTTTAGGAACGAAAACAGGTAACTGATGCGCTAATTTTGTTTCAGTAACTTGTTTTACGATGTGTCCGCGCTCAACCAACAGATCAAGTATTTGCTGATCTATTGAATCTATTTGATCGCGAAAAACTTCTAGATTTTTGTTTTTATGGGGCATACAGTTTGTTTCACTCTAGTTCTAAACTCTCGCTATAATACGCCATGTGTATTTGATTTACCAATCCTTTCACAATGAATTTATCCTGTGGGACACTTGTTAAAGAAAAAGGCCTTACCTTTGTTTAATTAGTTTATCACATGTCTGAATTCAAGCTTCACTCCCCTTTTAACCCAGCAGGCGACCAGCCCCAGGCAATCAAAGAATTGACGGAAGGAATTCTTGCAGGCGACCGTTTTCAAACTCTATTGGGGATTACTGGATCCGGAAAAACACGAACCGTAGCCAGTGTAATTGAACAGGTTCAACGACCTACCTTAGTCATGAGCCATAACAAAACGTTGGCCGCGCAGCTATTTCGCGAACTAAGTGATTTTTTTCCCGAGAACAGGGTTGAGTTTTTTATTTCCTATTATGATTACTATCAACCCGAGGCATATATCTCTTCGCAAGATAAGTTCATCGAAAAAGATTTATCCATAAACGAGGAAATTCAGCGCCTTAGGTTACGCGCCACCAGCTCATTACTGTCCGGGCGTCGCGATGTAGTCATCGTTTCCTCAGTGAGTTGCATTTATGGCATTGGTTCTCCCTCAGAATATGAAAAACTGATCATTACCTTAACCGTTGGGGCAGAAATTCCCCGTAATACCTTACTCTATGATTTAGTAGACCTCCATTATACCCGAAAGGATAATGATTTTCACCGCGGTGTTTTTAGAGTTCGCGGCGACGTGGTTGATGTGTTTCCCGCCTATTCTGATGAGGGTTTGCGTATTACTTTTTGGGGCGATGAGATTGAACAAATGGCTATTTTTAATGTTGATACCGGCTCAATCGTGGAGCAAGTGCACGAATTCCGCATATATCCTGCTTCCCATTACGTTACTTCAAAAGGTCGGCAAGAAGAGACTATAAAAGCTATTAGAACGGAGTTAACCGAACGAGTCGATGAGCTTTTGGAACTTGATAAGTATCTGGAAGCAAAAAGGCTTGAACAAAGAACTCTGTTTGACTTAGAAATGATCCAAGAAATAGGGTATTGTAGTGGAATTGAAAATTATTCTAGGCATCTAAGCGCACGAAAGCCAGGTGAACGGCCTTATTGTCTCATTGATTATTTCCCGGAAGATTTTTTACTGGTAGTGGATGAAAGCCACCAAACCGTGCCACAAATAAATGCCATGTATGGCGGGGATCGTTCTCGAAAAACTGAATTGGTCGAACATGGTTTCCGATTACCCTCGGCGTTGGATAACCGACCCTTAACCTTTCAGGAATGGGAAGGAATGATTAATCAAGCCATTTTTGTGAGTGCTACACCCGCTGATTATGAACTGGTAAAAAGCGAAGGAGTATTTACTGAACAAATTATCCGTCCTACTGGTTTAATGGAGCCCGTTTTAGAGGTAAGACCGCTTGGAAATCAAGTTGACGATCTTTTGGAAGAAATTCGGCTTCGTGTTGCGAAAAAAGAACGCGTCTTGGTTATCACTCTAACCAAAAGACTTTCTGAAGAACTGAGCGCCTACTTGAAAGAAATAGGCATTAGCGCCGCTTACATGCATAGTGAGCTTGATGCTCTAGAACGTATAGAGGTTTTATACAAGTTTCGTAGAGGTGATTTTGATGTGCTAGTAGGAATAAACCTTTTAAGAGAAGGTATTGATATTCCAGAATTGAGCTTAGTGGCTATCATGGATGCTGATAAAGAAGGCTTTTTGCGCTCTGAAACCTCTCTGTTTCAAATTGTCGGAAGGGCGGCGAGAAATGTAGATGGTAAAGCCATTATGTATGCTGATAAAATAACCGAAAGCATGCGTAAAGTAATTGAAGAAACAGATCGTCGCCGAGAAATCCAAATGGCCTACAATGAGAAACACGGTATCACTCCAAAAACGATCCAAAAAGAGCTTAAACCGCTGGTTGACCCTGCCCTTATTTCCACTCAAAAAGTGGACTTTTCCAAAGAAGCAGAAGCAGCAGCCCAATCGGATTACATGGAGAGTATTAGAGTTGACGATAAAGGACTGTCCTATAAAGCCAATTCCGCCATGAATGAAGTTCATTTTGAGTCAAAGGATATGCTTTTAGACCACTTAAGAATGACTATGCTGCATGCGGCAAAAAATATGGAGTTCGAGGAGGCCGCTAGAATTCGAGACCAAATTGGCAAATTGGAAGAAGAGCTATAGTTTTTTTAGGTAGTCTTACCGGTCTCTTACTCAGCTTTCCATTGAGAAGCGAATACCCCTAGTTTTTTACACAAATAGGACAGCTCCGCTAGCTCATTTTCTTCAAGGCAACTAAAAAGCTCAGAGATTCTTTGTAAATGTCCTGGGAACACCTCTTCAATGAGGCGCTCTCCATCCGCCGTAAGAGTAATGGTGTGTGAGCGTTTATCATTTGGGTCTTTTGTTTTAGTTACCCAACCCTGCTTTTCTAAATTGACGATAACCATGGTAATGTTGCCGCCCGATTTTAAAATTTTCTCTCCAAGGCTTCGCTGATTCAGCGGCCCCAAATGGTATAAGGCCTCTAACACCCCAAATTGACTTTCTGTTAATTTATAATCGGCTAAACTTCTCGATAATTGCTGATGTAGGGTATTACTCGCCCTTGTTAACTTTATAAAAGCATTGAGTGTGGCTATATCGCTAGGGCTTCCTTTATAATGAGTAGGCATGTTAGAACCGGTAGGTTACGGTTACTGGAGCATGATCCGACATGTCCCACTTTGATTCAATTTCTGCCTCTAGGATTCTTTGAATCATCGTCTCAGTCACCATGTGATAATCTATTCTCCACCCTTTATTTCTGGCTTTGGATCCCGCCCTATAACTCCACCAGGAGTAAGTATCTCTAAGGGTTGGGTGTACTTCCCGGAAAGCGTCTGCATAACCTTTTGATAAAAGTTGAGTCACCCATGAACGCTCTTCTGGTAAAAAACCTGACGTATTATGCTGTTTGTCTGGATTATGAATATCAATATCCAAGTGACAGATATTAAAATCACCCGTGATTATCGTAGGCTTCCCGTCCTCTTTAAGAGCCATGGCAAAGTCCATAAAATGACTTAAGAACTCCATTTTCATATCTTGTCGTACGTCGCCTGTGGTTCCACTTGGGAAATAAGAGGAAACCAATCTAAACTCATCGTATTCTGCCGTCAACACCCTGCCCTCCTCATCAATCCAATCGACCCCTATGCCATAGTGTATAGTATTGGCCGGTGACGTGCTAAATATAGAAACTCCTGAATAGCCTTTTTTTTGGGCTATTTGATGGTATTGAACATAATTGAGCTCAGCTAATTCTTTTGGCATGTCCTTTTCACTTGAGCGCATTTCTTGAAAACAGATAAAGTCTGGTGCGGTCTCATTTATCCAGCTGAGTAGCCCTTTTTTGGTAGCTGCACGTATTCCATTCACATTATATGAGGCAATTTTGAGATCTGCCATTTTAATCGCTTTTTAGCAGAGCAAATTTTCTCTTACCTACTTTCAACACCTGCTCATTCCCCTCCTTGGCTATAAAACCATAGTTAACATCGGTGATTTTTACATCATCCAGACTCACTCCACCTTGTTTTATTAATCGTTTTGCCTCCCCATTACTTGGGGAAAATTTTAGAGCCGATATGATATCTAGAATTCGGTATTCTTGTCCGCCTTTTAGCTTATACTCAGGAGCGTCATCTGGGACCTTCTTTTGAATGACGGTTGTTTCAAAATGGAGCCTAGCTCCTTCCGCTGCTTCCCTACCGTGATACATCTCTACTAGTGTGTACGCTAAATCATGTTTAGCATTTCGTGGGTCAACTTCAATCTTCTTTTGTACGGCTGGCAAATCTTCATTGGGAATATCCGTTGTCAATTCAACATAGGTGTAGATAAGGTTGTCCGGAATAGATAGGGCTTTCCCATACATATTGTTGGGGTCTTCATTAATGCCAATATAGTTATCGTATGATTTAGACATCTTTGCGGTACCGTCTGTACCAACCAGTAATGGCATCATTAAACAGACTTGAGGGTTTAAACCACGTTCTTTTTGTAAATTTCGGCCGACCAATAAGTTAAACTTTTGATCTGTACCACCTAGTTCTATGTCGTTTTCTAAGTGAACAGAATCTTGGCCCTGAGCTAGTGGGTATAAAAACTCATGAAGTGAAATCGGCTCATTGTTTGAAAATCTCTTTGAGAAATCGTCCCGCTCAATCATTCGAGCAACGGTCATTTTTGAACTAAGATGGATTACATCCATAAAAGACATCGGTCCTAACCAATCTAAATTATTCACTATCTGTAACCGATTGGTATCCAATATTTTTTTTGCTTGATCAATATAACTTTGAGCGTTTAATGCTACCTCTTCTTTTGTAAGTGGTGGTCTTGTAGTGTTTTGCCCTGTTGGATCTCCAATCATTGCTGTAAAACCACCAATAATTAAAATGGCTTCATGACCTAAGTCTTGAAACTGACGTAGTTTGCGCAAAATTACGGAATGCCCTAAATGTAAATCTGGCCTTGTTGGATCTACCCCGAGCTTTACCTTTAAGGGTGTAGACGTTTCAATCGATTTGCTTAGTCTTTCTTTTAATTCTTCGACTGGTAGAATGTCAACTGCACCTCGTTTGATTAGTGCTAATTGTTGCTCAACTGCTAATACGCTCATTGTACGGATTAAGGATTAATCACCGGTAACTTATCCACCGGGTTATAGTTTTCTAATGTTTTACGAATAGTGTCTGTAAAATTCTCTGCGCCCGGGTAAACGGCGGTAATGACATTGTAGCTAACTGGAGCTGCCTGTATTACATAGGGATAGAGTATAGATTGTTCCCTGAGTTCTTCTCGAGGAACCTGAAATCCTGCTAATAATAAAAATATCGCACTCATAAGTATTGCGCCTTTGAGGATGCCAAATAAAGATCCTAAGAATCTATTTACGGTGCCGAGCTTTACCGCATCTAACCACGCTCGTGTCCAATATGCTATTAAAGAAACTATAGATAAGACTATAATGAATAATAGAGCGCCAGCTAGAAAAGGAATAAAACTTTGGGTGCCATCTTCAAACAATGCGGCCACATAGCTTGCTGCAATATCCATGTAATTAAAGGTTATATAAACCGCCAATACCAAACCAACAATGTTCAGTATTTCTTTAACTATACCATTAACGGCGCCTTTATAAGCTAAAAAAAGCAGCGGTAAGCCTATAAAGATATCTACTATATATTCCATGCAAACTCCATTAATTAACAATTCGTGTTAATTCTCTAATCTCTGCTTTACTAGCTTGTTAACCAATGATCCGTCAGCTTTACCCTTGAGCTGGCCCATTATTGGTCCCATTACTTTGCCAATATCTTGCATACCGGTAGCTCCAACCTTATTTATTTGGTTATCAATAAGCTCAATGATATCATCTTCTGACATAGGCGCGGGTAAATAGGACTCAATTATTTCTAACTCTATTTTTTCTACTTCCACTAAATCCAATCGATTTCCAGCGGTGTATTGATCTATCGATTCTTTACGTTGCTTGGCTGCTTTTGTTAGGACCGCAAGTGCATCTTCATTCGAAAGCTCTGCTTTACCTCCCGAGCGTTGTTCAATTTCTTTCTCAAGTAACTTAGCTTTTAGGCTTCTAAGCACTTGTAAGCGCTTCGAATCTTTTGCTTTCATCGCTGTAATTAGATCGGCTAATATGGTCTCTTTAACGTTCATCGATTACTTGAATTTAACATTTTTTGGTTTGGCTGCATGTCAACTAACGTATTCCCCTAAAAAATAGGCAAAAAAAAAGGTTATACAATCAAATGCATAACCTTTTTAATAATGTCGGAGAAACAGGATTAAGATTTGTTCTTAGACAAAAATTCTGCCACATTTTCTTGGTCTATCATAACCTCTTTGTAGCTATATTTTCCACTATCGTTTTTGGTAGAAACAACTACCTTTGCCATTTTACGAGCAGAGGCTTTTTGTTGTAGTGCTTCTGAACCGAATACTTGCTTCTTTGCCATGGTTCTATATTATTTAATTTCTTTGTGAAGGGTATGCTTACGAAGAACAGGATTATACTTCTTCATTTCCATACGCTCAGTTTGGGTTCTTCTATTTTTTGTAGTGACGTATCGAGAACTCCCTGGCTTCTCTGTACACTCTAAAATAACTTGTACTCTATTACCTTTTGCCATCTTTTATACCTTTTTAAGTAAGGTTCCTCTTCGACGTGCATCTTTCAATACAGCCGAAATACCTTTTTTGTTGATGGTGCGGAGGGTCTTTGCGGACACTTTTAAAGTAACCCATCGATCTTCTTCTGGAAGATAGAAGCTCCGTTTCTGTAAATTTAAATGAAAGCGATGTTTAGTTTTATTGTTCGCCTTTGACGAACGATAACCGTTCATTGCTTTTCTTCCTGTAATATCGTCTCTTCGCGACATGTTTTTAGTTCTAGAATTTTTTGAGATAGACACCAAAGATAGAGCTATAAAATTCAAAAAACAACGATTTTTAGGGTAAAAAACACAAACATTGCGGTTTTCCACATTTTCTCACTGTTATCCACACTGGTTTTCCTGCGCATTAGGCCTCAAATTTGCCCCCTGCGCTCACATCTCTGATATTTTCGGTTATAACCCTGACTTTTTTTGTTTTTGGCTCTATAAACGCTATTTTCATTGGTAATTACGATCATCCTACAACGCGACCCTAATAAATTTATGGCTACAACTAACAAAAACGACTATAAAGCGTCGAATATACAGGTTTTAGAAGGTTTAGAAGCAGTTCGAAAGAGACCTGCCATGTATATTGGAGATACCGGGCAACGAGGCTTACATCATCTTATTAATGAGGTAGTAGATAATTCTATTGATGAAGCACTAGCTGGACATTGTGATTATATCACTGTTGCCATAAAAAAAGATGGCTCCATGGAAATTACGGATAATGGCCGGGGGATTCCTGTTGATATGCACCCAAAACTTGGCCTGCCTGCCGTAGAGGTTGTTTTAACCAAGCTTCACGCCGGTGGTAAGTTTGATAAGGACACCTACAAAGTATCCGGCGGACTTCATGGGGTTGGTGTTAGCTGTGTGAATGCCCTGTCCACCTGGTTCAATGCAGAGATTCACCGCGATGGTGTAATCCATAAAATGGGTTTTGAAAAAGGGATAACGCATACCCCATTAATTAATCAAGGTAAAACTGATAAAACAGGAACCATCATCACCTTTTTACCTGATTCGACTATTTTTACCCAGACCACTGAATTTAAATTCAACATTATTGCTGACCGGATGAGAGAGCTTGCCTTCCTCAATCCAGAAGTAACCATTGAACTGATTGATGAAAGAGAAGACGAACCTGAGTTAGGTAAGGCCATTTATCATTATGAGGGTGGGTTAAAGGATTTTGTTAGTTATCTAGACGAAAGCAGAGAAGGAATTACGCCCGAACCTATACATATTAGTGGAGAAGTGGAGGGTGTGCCTGTTGACTTAGCTATCCAATATAATACCTCCTATTCCGAAAATGTTCACTCTTATGTGAACAATATTAATACCCGCGAAGGTGGGACTCACGTCTCTGGCTTTCGTAGAGCGCTAACTAGATCGTTAAAAAGCTACGCGGAAAAGAACAACATCATTAAATCTGGAAGTAAAGTTACTATTTCTGGGGAAGATTTTCGAGAAGGGCTCACAGCTGTATTAAGTGTCAAAGTAGCAGAACCACAGTTTGAGGGTCAAACTAAAACAAAGCTTGGAAACTCTGAAGTTCAAAGCGCCGTTGAAGTGACCGTATACGATCAGCTAAATGAATATTTGGAGCAAAACCCAAAAATTGCAAAAAAAGTAATTGAGAAAGTGGTACTAGCTGCAGAAGCCAGAGAGGCCGCTCGTAAAGCGAGGCAGTTGGTACAGCGCAAAAGTGTAATGAGCGGGGGTGGGCTACCTGGTAAACTAGCCGATTGTTCCATTAAAGACCCTGAACACAGTGAAATTTATCTGGTTGAGGGTGATTCTGCGGGGGGGTCTGCCAAAATGGGGCGTAACCGTAGCTTTCAGGCCATTCTACCATTACGGGGGAAAATATTAAACGTCGAAAAAGCAAAAATTAACAAAATTCTTGAGAACCGAGAAATTCAAGCTATGGTAACTGCTCTTGGCGCAGGGCTTGGTCACTCGGAAGAAGAGTTTGATCTCGACAAATTGCGGTATCACAAAATCATCATCATGACCGATGCTGATGTGGATGGTTCTCATATTAGAACCTTACTACTTACATTTTTCTATAGGTATATGAGGATTATTGTAGAGTTGGGGCATGTATATATTGCCACCCCACCGCTGTATCGCATAACAGCTGGTAAAAACATCGATTACGCTTGGGATGACGACACACGAGATAAGCTCATTAAAGAGTTAAAGAAATCTAAGAGAAAATTTGATGTATCTCGCTATAAGGGCCTTGGGGAGATGAATCCTGACCAGTTATGGGAAACAACCATGGACCCTGAAACACGAACTTTACAGCTAGTAACTATTGAGAACGCTGCTGGAGCGGATAAAATGTTTTCAACATTAATGGGTGACGATGTTACCCCCCGTCGTGAATTCATTGAGCGTAATGCTAAATACGCAAATCTCGATATCTAACACTGCGACAAAGTAGACGCACTCGCTAACTAATTTACACCTATAATATATTTCTGGAATGGCTAGAGAAAAAATAATTCCCATAACAATTGAAGATGAAATGCAATCGTCCTACATCGATTATTCGATGTCAGTTATTGTTTCCAGGGCACTGCCCGATGTGCGGGACGGGTTAAAACCTGTACATAGGCGCGCCCTATTCGGGATGAATGATCTTGGCATGCTTCATAATCGAGGGTATAAAAAAAGCGCCCGTATTGTAGGGGAGGTCTTAGGTAAGTATCATCCACATGGTGACTCTGCCGTTTACGACTCTATTGTTCGTATGGTCCAGGATTTCTCGTTACGGTATCCCTTAGTCGATGGGCAGGGTAATTTTGGTTCTGTTGATGGTGATTCTGCCGCGGCTATGCGTTATACGGAAGTGCGCATGGATCGTATAGCAGAAGAACTTTTGACTGACATTAACAAGAACACGGTAGATTACCAAACTAACTTTGATGATACCCTTCTTGAGCCAACTGTATTACCTGGTGCACTGCCTAATTTGCTAGTTAATGGCGCCTCTGGTATCGCTGTTGGTATGGCCACTAACATGGCTCCGCATAACTTAACAGAGGTCATTAACGGTATTCAAGCGTTTATCGATAATCAAGAGATCGAAGTTAAAGAGCTCATGAAACACATTACCGCACCAGATTTTCCTACTGGGGGTATCATATATGGATATGAAGGCGTTAAAGACGCCTATGAAACCGGGCGAGGTAAAGTAACACTCCGGGCTCGGGCCAATACGGAAGAGTTGAGGGGTGGTCGTGAACAAATAGTTATCACCGAGATACCATACCAGGTTAATAAAAGCACTCTAATTGAAAAAATTGCCGAGCTAGTTCATACAGAAAAAATCACTGAGATTTCTGAAGTACGGGACGAAAGTGATCGCGAGGGCATGCGTGTTGTTATCATACTCAAGCGCTCAGCGAACGCTGGAGTAGTATTAA
>Ga0233432_10001559_pt1 | contig 22096 bp, 18 predicted proteins | sample SI_122_August201_6_FD_179870 | JGI IMG/M metagenome (GOLD analysis project Ga0233432, IMG submission 179870) | Seawater microbial communities from Saanich Inlet, British Columbia, Canada - SI_122_August2016_10_MG | ecosystem: Environmental > Aquatic > Marine > Inlet | place: Canada: British... | reverse complement strand
TTGTACCTCGTACCTTGTAACTTGCGACTATCTTAAAACCTGAATCGTAATCCTACCCACGCCGCCCTCGGCGCACCAACACCAAGAAAAATCGGCGTATCATCAATGTTCGATATCACTTTCGTTGGATCCTCTCCCAGGATGCCAAAATTTTCATAGTCTTTATCCAGGGCATTGGTGACACGCGCAAAAAGGGAAAAGTTATCGCCGAGACTGTATTGCGCTCGCAGATTGACCAACATATAACCATCAACCTTATCCAGATCATTACTCTCATCACCACGCAGGTATTGGCTGGCGTTATAAATTGCTTCAACGCCAAGCACCAGATTACCGAGCTGATAATCACCACCTATCTTGAGCAGACTTTCCGGAATGCCGGGAATGTGATCGCCACTAGTAACAGGGACAACACCTTCTTCATCTGCGGCGGGGTGATTAGGACTAAGCACATCGAAATTATCTTCAAAGGTTGCCTGTATCACTGATAAAGATGCGTACCAGTCGAACTGATCAAGACTGCCGCTCACCGCTGACTCAAGTCCCCAGCGTTTTGTCTGATCAACATTGGCAAACAGACCAGTAGATCTGCCCGTGGTCTGAAATAAAATATCATCATCATTGGTAGTATGGAAAAGGCCCAGCTGATAATCCATGGAGGCAACATCACCACGCATTCCCAACTCCAGGTTTTTAGTTACCACATCATCAAGAGGCGGATCTGCCAGGAAGGCATTGGGCAGCCGGCATTCAAAATCAATATCGTCCGGGTCTTCACCCGCGGCGTTGGCAAACTCCTGTGCCAGGGTGAAGACACCTTCATTACAGGCCAGTTCGATAGGCGTCGGGACCCGATTCGACTCACTATAGGAAGCGTAAACATTCATAGTTTCTGTCGCATCATAGGTGATGCCAACGGTGGGATTAAAACGTGTAAATTGATGATCGCCATTAAGCTCGGGGCGCTCGCCCGAACGATCACGCAAACTAATGTCGGTATCGTTATAACGCCCGCCGAATGTCAGGGTCAGTCTGTTGCTTAAATCCAGCATATTCAAAAAATACAGGCTGAATACTTCAGACACTGTTTTGATTTGCGTTGCCTGCTCGTCCAAAAAGGAACCGACACCAAGGTTTTCAGTGCTGCGCGTCAGAGGATCAAGGCGGGACAATTCCACCACGGCATTAAATTTTGTATTGCCCTTCAGATAGCTACCGCCCACGGTAAGCTGACTGGGAAAACCAAAAAAATCCTGAGTAAAAATAAACTTGCCATCAAGTCCTTCCATTTCCTGACGACGATTACTGAGATTATTAATCGCCTCATCACTAAGAGTTCCAGTACCGGATAATTCTGAGCTTATATCTTCCGGCTCGAAGTCTTCAGCATCAAGACCATTAATCAGTGCTTGTTGCGCAATAAGCCTTTCCAGGTCATCCAGACTATTGATGCTACTTTCTTGCCCTGCACAGATATCATCCAGCTCAATTCCAAGCTCACCCTTAAGATCCTCTTCCAGCTCCTCAAAATCTTCAAACAGAGACTGTGCTCCTCCGGCATAAGCACATAAACCATATTCTGAGGCATCACCATTAAAAGAAGACGTGCGGTTCTTACGCCAGAATGCTGAACCAGCAAACTGAATTTCAGGTGTCAGGAAGTGGGTAGTATCCAGTGTCACCATGTCCATCAGGTTATTTGTAATATCCGGGGCAGTAAAAATGGCATCTCTTTGTAGCGCCATCAGACCTAAAGGTGCGGGTCCATTACCTCGTAAATCACTGTCACCGCGCTGGTAGGTTAAATCAAGCGTGGAATATTCCTCATTACGCCAGCTAATGGCGCTATAAAAATTAATGTTTTCAGAGGCTGAAAAGGGACGCCAGCCATCTTCTTCAAAACGTGACAAGTTTAAGTAATATCCCAGTTCACCATCATTGCCGCCGCTTTCAATATTGGCGACAGTTCTGTTCCAGGAGCCACTATAAATTTCTGCCTGGTTACCACTGAAATTGAAACCATTTTTCATATTCAACACCAGTGCACCACCCAGCGTATTCAGTCCAAACAAGGGATCAGAACCGCTAATCAGGTCAATGCTGCTTACCGCAGACTCGGGTAGTAAATCCCAGTTCACCGAATCCCCTAATGGCTCATTAATGCGCGCACCATTCTGATAAACCGCTATGCCCTGCGGTAAACCTAATAATGGTGAAGCAGTAAAGCCACGAAACAATAAATCCGGCTGTAGAGGATTATTCTGTGCAGAATTGATATTAACGCCAGGAGTTTTGTGATTGAGGTAATCGGTCAGATCCAGGCTTTGCGCCTGTTGCAAATCGTTACTGCCAATGCTTCTTACTGCAAAAGGGATTTTATTGATATCCACACCCAGCCCGGAACCCGGTGTTGTTCCGATGACAGTAATTTCTTCAATAACTGTGCCGCCATTTTCCTGGGCAAGAAGACTTCCTGCCTGTAACAACAATACCCATGAAAAAATCACAGCAGGTATTCTGACCTTATCGAGAGCTCGACACGAAGCCCGATAGTAACCGCGCATTAATTCCCCTGGAAAATGGAAGGTAAAAAAGAAAATCGATTATATCAGCTTCTGCTTTTCTTGCCTTGGATGCTGATCCCGATTTTTTACCGTAAGCAGGCGCTAAACAGCGTTTTTAAAAGCAATCCTAAATCTGAATAATGCCATTGCTGATAGCCAGCTTTACCAGTTCAGTGGTGCTGCTAACGGCGAGCTTTTCCTTGATCTGGGTCTGGTAGTTAGCCACTGTTTTTACGCTTAGTGAAAGGTCACTGGCAATGTCGTTAGCATTAAGCCCTTCAGCAAACAGGCAGAATATTTGAAACTCACGATGAGAAAGATTTGACAGCGCCGACCCTTTACCCAGCTTATGCTGCACATTCATTTCATTCTTCAACCCAGGTTCGATATAAATCTCCCCCTTGGCAATCTTGTGCACAGCTTCAATCAGCACATTGGGGGCATTATTCTTGGTGATATACCCTGCAGCTCCTGCTTCCAAAGCATGCTCTACAAAACTTACGTTGTCGTGCATGGTAAACACCAGAATATAAATTTCAGGGTTTTTAGCTTTGATACGACGAATGGCTTCCAGCCCCCCCATACCTGGCATGGAAAGATCCATCACAATTACATCAGGATTGAGTTCCCTGGCTTGCTGGTTGGCCTCTTCGCCACTTTCCAGTTCGGCAATGACTTCAATTTTCGGATCATTCTCAAGCAGCAATCGATAGCCCGTGCGCACCACCGCATGGTCATCAACCAATATTATCCTTAACTTGTTAATAGTCACTCGACCTCCTCCTGAAGTAGCTTACTCTGGGAAATTCTATATGAATTGACACGCCTCTACCGGGCTTACTGGCAAGTTCAAATTCACCTTGTAGAAAAGTGACCCTGTCCCTTATTCCGTTCAATCCCATGTTTCGGGTCATTGCATTCATGGAAAAACCTATACCATCATCCACTATCAGTAAGGAGATAATCTCATTACCGCTCAAGGTAATACTGACATTTTCTGCCCTGGCGTATTTTGAAATATTGGTCAGCGCCTCCTGCACAATACGATAAAGGTTTATTTGCTGTTCTTCATGTAGCTGTGAGAATTCACCTTCAAATCGATAACGACAAAAAGTATCCTAGTGATGCACATTCCAGTCATCCATCATTTGTGACAAGGCCGCTGTCAGTCCGAGCTCATCCAGAACAAAAGGACGTAGGTTGGTCATTAATTTGCGAACGCTGTCGTAAGCTGTGTCGGCGATCTCTTCAATATTTTGTACGCTCTTAGACGTAAGCGGATCAGACTCCAGGGATCTTCCCGCAATAGAAACAGCAATGGCTTTGATAGCGCTTACAGATTGACCCAGACTGTCATGGAGTTCCTGAGCCAGGTGGCGCCTTTCCTGTTCCTGTACCGTTATGGATTTACGCGTTAAGCGTTCATTCTCTGACTTGGTGCTGCCAAGCCTGTTAGTCAGATGATTGATGTGATCGGAAATTTTCCTAAGCTCGGGCAAACTGGATCCAGAAATACGCCGACTAAAATCACCTAACTCCACTTGCTCCAGCACATAAATTATCGAATCAACAGGCCTCATCCAGCGCTTGGTGAAATAGATAACAGCCGCTATCAATGACACCAGAAACAAGAATGAAGTCACAAGGCGATTACGCGTTTCTAACCATACATCTTCTATCTCATCACCGGGATCGACATACAGGCTGACAGTATCGCCGTTGCTCTGCTGGAATGTTTTTATTTCAGCTTTGGTGTCAGGATAGACCATTGCGATATACCAGCCTGGTGCATTGATTTGACCAAGCAAATATTCGCTATCCTGCGAGCTTTCAGAATTAGCAGATTGAATCTGAATATCAATATGGCGGATATCTTCCAGGGCCATCAACTGCTGTAATAATGCTGGCCTGTCTTCCAGATTAAAATTTAAATCAGAGCCATTTTGCATAATAGCGAACATATTGTTCACCAGTTCAGTAATGGACTCTTCCTCTTGCCGGATTTTTATGTCAGCAACATTAGTAGATCTTAATGTCTGGAAAACAATGGCAATCACAAAAAATATGAGGAGGATAATGCCGAGACGAATCTGTAAATTAAATTTATCCATATTTTTGTTTTTAGACCCTCTGCCCTGATCTATCCATTAGAGTCAGTCCTTTCCATCCCAAACCTGGATTGCTTCTGTATTGTCAGCACTAAACCCTTTTACATCCAGCGCCTCCTGCCAGCGTTTATGTACCAGTTTCGATAAGGGCGCGTTCATACCAACAGCATCACAAAGCTCATTGGCAATACCAACATCCTTCACCAGCAGACCGAGGGCAAATCCGGTTGAAAACTTCTCATCAATCACATGGTCTTTCATCACTTTATCTGACATAAAAGTATGCCCTGTAGAAACGTTCACTACATCGATGAAAGTATTTAGATCCAGACCAAAACGTTTAGCCGTCAGCAAGGCTTCCGAGGTTGCCACAAATGATGTCGCAGCAATCAGATTATTCAAGGCCTTGGTTGCATGGCCTGATCCAACACTGCCGGTCTCAAACAACTGTTCGCCCATACAGCGCAGTAAAGGTTTGGCTCTTTCCAGAATATCATGATCATTAGCCCCTATCATGATGGCTAATGACCCCAGTTCCGCTCTGGCCACGCCACCGGACACTGGCGCATCGATTAAAATCACACTATGTTTTACCAGTTCTTCTCCCAGGGCTACTGTACCTGTTGGTTCCGCAGAGCTCATATCGATAACCACGCATTCTGCCTTCACATTTTTGATAAAGGCCCCGTCTTCTGTTTCCAGCAACACTTCTCTTACCACGTGTCCATTGGGCAACATGGTGATGACAAAATCCATGTCCGCAAGATCTGCCAGACTGGCAGCAGAGTTCGCCCCGGTTTCCACGGCAAAACTTTCCGAGCGCACACTGTCCAGATCAAAAACTGTAAGATTGTAGCCCGCGTTAAAAATATTCATGGCCATGGGCCAACCCATGTTGCCAATGCCGATAAATCCTACTTTGATAGTTGTTAAACCGTCCAATTTTTACTCCTGCTACTTAATTTCAATGTTGGTTTTCTTAATATTTCAGGCGATCACATCGCCCAGGTGAAGCCAGAGCTGTTACTTATCCAGGTCCATGCTGCCAAGCACTTCTTTAGCCGCATTAAACGCTTCTACGCCGCTGGGTATGCCGGCATACACGGCACTATGAATCAGAATTGCACGAATCTCTTCCACCGAGACGCCATTAGCAATCGCCCCTTTGATGTGTACTTTCAACTGGTTTGGCTTGGTCAAGGCGGTAAGCACTGCAAGAGTGAGCATGCTGCGCGTTTTCCGATCAAGCGTATCCTCTGCCCAGACTTCGCCAAAACAATACTTGGTGACCAGGTCTTCAAAAGGTCGATTGAATTGCGTTGCATTTTTTTCACGTGCCTCGGCTATCTCTGGCCCCCACATTTCCACTGCCACGTTATAGCCGGCTTCATAGACCTTATCACTCATTACCTATCTCCATTCATAAAGTTCAATTTTAAAAATCATCATGTTTAATATTCGCTGATGTCTGTTTCCCGGATTTCAGTCAGGGACTAACATACTTAATTCTATGCTCAATTTGTATGTTTTAGTGAAAATAAGCCACCAGGGGTAATAGGTAAATCCGATTGCCACAGGGGGTTATCAGTTACCTTAAAAAGGCTACTATAATAGGATAGCGATAATAACTAGTGGAATTCCCGCCCAATGGCAGTAAAGCAGCCCCAATCCCTGCAGCAAACACCTCTTTATGACCTCCACCTGGAGCTCGACGCTCGTATGGTGCCCTTTGCTGGCTACCAAATGCCTGTGCAATTTGAAGGCGTGAAAGCCGAGCATCTGCACACACGTATGGCGGCAGGCTTATTTGATGTTTCTCATATGGGGCAGGTTATTGTTCAGGGTAATAATGCGGATGAAATGCTGGAATCTCTGGTTCCCGCTGACTTGAAAGATTTGCCGCTTAACAAACAGGTTTACACACAGCTGTTGAATACTGATGGCTGCATCATTGATGATCTGATGATTGCCCGGCTGGATAATGACTGTTTTTCATTGGTAATCAATGCTGCCTGCAAGGAAAAAGATTTGCACTGGCTCAGGGCCAATCTTGAATCTCTGACTATTGATGAACAAAACGATAAGGCCTTATTAGCCTTGCAAGGTCCTGCTGCCGCCGATGTGCTGGCGGATCTCTTTCCTGAATCACACCCCCTTAAATTCATGCATGCTTGTGAAAGCCGATACGATCACGTCCCTGTTTACATCACTCGTGCCGGTTACACCGGTGAGGATGGTTTTGAAATTTCCTTACCTGCTGACAAAGCAGATTCACTGGCCCGACAACTGCTGGCCTTCCATGATGTCAAAGCCATAGGTTTAGGCGCGCGCGACACTCTACGTCTGGAAGCAGGCCTTTGTTTATATGGTCATGATCTGGATGAAACCACCACGCCTGTCAGTGCGGCGCTGGCATGGAGTATTGGCAAGGCCCGGCGCAAAGATGGCGCCAGAGCAGGAGGTTTTCCGGGAGACAAGCTTATCCTGGATGAAATGGACAAGGGCTCCGCAACCAAAAGGGTTGGCCTGCATATCGAAGGCCGCGCTCCGGTACGAGAAGGGGCAGAGCTTGTAGATGAGGATCATCAATGTATCGGAAAAGTCACCAGTGGTGGTTATGGGCCAAGTGTGGAAGCACCTATTGCCATGGGCTACGTTGAAAGTCCCTTGGCTAAACAGGGACTCAGTCTTTTCGCCATGGTGAGAGGCAAGGCCCTACCTGTCTCAGTGACAACGCTGCCTTTTGTGCTGCATCGTTACGTGAAATAAGCTGCTGTGGGTTATTTTTTATCGGAGTAAAACCAAGTCATGTCAGAGTCAAAAATGTTGAATAACAGCGAGTTTATTTCCCGTCACATAGGCCCTGATGTTGCGGAACAGGAAGAAATGCTGACAGCCCTAGGTTACACAGACATGGACTCCTTCATTAACGATGTAATCCCCGCCTCCATTCACCTGGATAATCCTCTTGCCCTGCATGATGCGCTTGGCGAACCCTTGAATGAAGCCACCGCTCTGGCGCAACTGAGAGAGATTGCCGACAAAAACAGGCTTTCCAAAACCTGGATTGGTCAGGGCTATTACAACTGCCATACTCCCAGCGTTATCCTGCGCAACCTCCTGGAAAATCCAGCCTGGTATACTGCGTACACACCTTACCAGCCGGAGATATCACAGGGTCGTCTGGAAGCGCTGTTAAATTTTCAGACCATGGTATGTGATCTGAGCGGCCTGGATATAGCCAACGCCTCTCTGCTCGATGAAGGCACAGCTGCCGCAGAAGCCATGGCTCTTTGCCGGCGCATGAGCAAGACAAAGGGCAATGTATTTTTTATTGATGAAGACTGTCTGCCGCAAACCATTGCTGTACTGAAAACCCGGGCAAAGCCTTTGGGATTTGAACTGCTTATTGGCAAGCCCGATGATTCTGTAAACCATGACTGTTTCGGTATACTTTTACAGTACCCGGGCGCCAGCGGTGCAGTCCGCGATTATACCGAGCTGATTGCTGCGAACCATGAAAATGGCGCTCTGGCGGTTATGGCGGCCGATATTCTGAGCCTGTGCCTGCTGAAATCTCCCGGCGCCATGGGGGCAGATGTGGCGGTTGGCAGTACCCAGCGCTTTGGTGTCCCGCCCGGTTTCGGGGGTCCTCATGCTGCCTATATGTCCTGCCATGAAAATTTCAAACGTTCTCTGCCTGGCCGTCTGGTCGGTGTTTCTCAGGATGTCCATGGAAATCCGGCTCATCGCCTGGCCCTGCAGACTCGTGAACAACATATCCGCAGAGAGAAGGCCACCAGTAATATCTGTACGGCGCAGGTATTGCTTGCGGTTATCGCAGGAATGTACGCGGTTTACCATGGACCGGAAGGACTCAGACAAATTGCTCAACGGGTCCATAATCTTGCCTGCAAACTAGGCGCCGGAATCAAGGCTCAGGGAACCAATGTGGTAAATTCTACCTTCTTTGACACCCTCACGCTGGCAACGGGTGAGCAGACCCTGGCTATCCATATGGCTGCCAGAGAGCAAGACATTAATCTTCGGGAAATTGATGACAAGCACCTTGGCATTTCAATAGATGAAACCACAACTGAAAAAGATATAGTCGCTTTATTGTCATTGTTTGGCTGTAAGGACATAACAACCGAGTCACTCTCGACAATACCGGCAGCCTTGCTTCGTGAGGATCAAATTCTCACTCATTCAGTGTTCAATACCTATCATTCAGAAACAGAAATGATGCGTTACCTGCGCAAACTGGCCGATCGGGATATCGCACTGGACCGTGCCATGATTCCTCTTGGCTCCTGCACCATGAAACTTAATGCTGCCTCGGAAATGCTACCGGTCACCTGGCCGGCTTTTGCGGCCATGCATCCTTTTGTACCCAGCGATCAGGCACAAGGCTATTTATTAATGATCAATGAGCTGGAATCCATGCTCTGTAAAATCACCGGTTATGATGCTATTTCCCTGCAGCCCAATGCTGGCTCCCAGGGAGAGTTTTCCGGACTGCTGGCTATTCGCGGCTACCATGACAGTCGCGGAGAGAATCATCGCAACATCTGCCTTATCCCTGCCTCTGCCCATGGCACCAACCCGGCATCAGCACAAATGTGTGGCATGCAGGTCGTTGTAGTAGCCTGTGACAAGGAAGGGAATGTAGATATTGATGATCTAAGGGAAAAGTCTGTCACCAACAGCGACAATCTGGCCGCTATTATGATTACCTACCCGTCCACCCATGGTGTGTTCGAAGCCCAGGTCACCGAGGTTTGTGACATCGTGCATGAGCATGGCGGTCAGGTTTACATTGACGGCGCCAATCTGAATGCTATGGTGGGTCATGTTGAACCCGGCAACATTGGCGGCGATGTCAGCCATCTGAATCTTCACAAAACATTCTGCATTCCTCATGGTGGCGGTGGCCCCGGGGTTGGACCTATAGGCGTTAAGTCTCACCTGACACCATTCTTGCCAGGGCATGGCACATTGGATAACAAAAACAATGCAGTGGCCTCTGCGGCTTATGGTAGCGCCAGTATTCTTCCCATAACCTGGATGTATCTGAAAATGATGGGCGGTGCCGGCCTCAAGCAGGCAACTGAAGTGGCAATTCTCAATGCCAACTACCTGGCGAGAAATCTGGCAGCCGACTACCCCATTTTGTACTCCGGCAAGAATGACCTTGTCGCGCATGAATGTATTATAGATTTGCGCCCCATCAAGGAGAGCACCGGCATCAGCGTTGAAGATGTAGCAAAACGACTGATTGATTATGGATTTCATGCTCCTACTATGTCGTTTCCTGTGGCTGGTACTCTGATGATCGAACCCACGGAAAGTGAATCCAAACAGGAAATTGACCGTTTCATTAGTGCCATGCACTGCATCAGGGAAGAGATTCAGGCAGTGGCCGACGGCTCAATTAATGCACAGGAAAGCCCGCTGCATAATGCCCCCCATACCGCCGCTAGTTTATTAAAAGAAGAATGGACTTTGCCTTACAGTCGCGAGGCAGCGGCTTTCCCCATGGCAGAGTTAAAAGACAACAAGTACTGGCCGCCAGTGGGGCGCATTGATCAGGTTTATGGGGATCGGCATTTGGTGTGTTCGTGTCCGCCGGTTGCGGAATACGAAGAGGAATGAAAAAAGATAAAGGATAAAGGGGGGGTAAATATTTACCTAAGCCTGATAGCTTCTCTAGCTCACTTTTATCTTTTATCTTTTATCCTTGCTCTTATAAACGATTATCCTGACAGTAATACTCGGGGGGATCGCCGCCTTCCAGCCATTCCAGATTCCAGCTCATTGACCAGGGGCGTGTATAGGCACCGGGATCATCGATGCTGACCTCATACTGCAGTGTGTTAAAATCGGTGCGGGTCAGACGTTCTGTAACTTTCATCATGCTGGTATGGGGCAGACCGCCACTAAGCCAGAATTTTTCGTTATAGCCTTCCGAGTTAATCACCAGAGTATCACCTTCCCAGTTGGCGACATTTCTGCCGTAATAAAGCACATTGTCATTATCAACGGGGAAGCCGGTGTTAATACCACGGCCATCTGTGTAAATCAGATGCCAGTCCTGGTTACCGCCGCCGGCAACAACAAAAATTCTCTGCCAGGATTTGTCTTCCAGTAACTGAATGCCAAAGGGTGTCTGAAATTTTCGTGGCCCTGCAGGAGGTCTGCATTCGACGTAGCTTGGGTCTGATCGCAAAAAATTCCGCTGACGCGTCTCATAAAGATTTAACGCCCATTCCTTAAACGGGGCCACCTGTACGGCATCTGATATATCTTCAAGCAATCCATAAGAAGTCATGGGGACATTGACGCCGTCTTCCACCATTACTGTAGTGTCCGGCACCCAGTAACCTTCTTCACCAGGCGCAGCACCAAGACGCGGCTGACCATCGTCCCAACGCGGTATGGAAATATCCTGACGAATTTCTCTGGCAAGACTCAGGGCCGAGACATCACCGAAAAACAATTCTCTGTCTCCCTTAAAAACACGCTCCCCCCACACCTGTGGGCTACCATCGCGAGCAGGGAAACCTTCAATGCGAATACTGTCACCAGGAACCAATGAAGTTTCTGACCAGCCGTTCCATTCAAGAATTACCGGGCTTTCCAATTCCACATACCAGTCTTCTGCCTCACCCTCTGTCACCATAAAAATATGGGCATGGGGATTAGCCCAGTCCACCTTGATTACCCGGCCAACCAGAGTGACGGACACGTTGGTGTCAAATTTTACTGCAGCTCCGTGGTGAGCTTGCAAAGAAAAAATAGCAAGACACTGCAATACAACAAGCAACATGCCCAAACATTTTTTAAACAAGAAAATACGATGCATAGTAATCATAAAAAAATAACTCAAGGGAAAATCAGATGGCTACGATCCATGCTGTCATATTCAGTACCGACCATCATCTCGAAGGCCATATTGGCATCCTGACAAACAAACTCGAAGGCTTCACCTGGCCGCCAGGGCATGACAAAGCCGCTGCTCCAGGTTTTTGTATAAGCACCAGGATCATCAATGGTCACTTCATATTTAAGCGTATTGTAAGTTTCCCGGGTAAAGCGTTCGATCAGATGCAATTGATCAGTATGGGGAGTCCCTTCTGCATCAATCCACATTTTTTCGTTATAGCCCACGCTGTCCACTACCAGGGTATCTCCTTCCCAATGACCGATGGAATGACCATGATAGCTTGGCTCCAGATCCTCAGGATGAGCGCGGCCATCCATATAGATAACCCGAAAATGGCGCGGCCCACCTACGGGAAACATATAGATGCGCTGCATCGCATCAAACTCCACAAACTGAGTACCATAAGCAGTAGTCACCCCTCTTGGTCCGGCAGAAGGTTTACAGCGTGTGTAAGGCTCAAAGCGTGTGCGCGTGCGTTGTTGATACAAGCCCCAGGCCCAGGGTTTGAAAGGTACGTCAGTCAGATTAATTTTATCAAAAGGCCTGTTTGCATCGTTAACCAGTCGTTCATAATCATTATTTGCAACGATAGAGCCTTCCGGCACGATGTCATAATCGATAATCATGGGACGTGAACCAAAGCCATCCCATGCCCCCATTTCCTCTCCTGGAAGCGTGCCCAGGATTACTCGCCCTTCACTGTTGCGCGGAGCAGGCCGAGAATCAGGTTCGTTACTGTCAGGACGTGAAACCGCGGTCTGACCAATAGCGCTTGTGAAAAATAGCGCGGCAAAAATACCCAGTGCTGCGCGAGCAATTAAATTATTCACTGCTTTCTTCCTCTTTATTCCAAAGCTGCTTTTTTATAATCAGCTTGATAAATCATGGCAGAGATTCTACCCACTAGACCCCAAAAAAAACACCAAGCAAATGAGGTAATTTAGTGAAAAAAGGAAAGCAGTGAGATGTCAGGTCAGAGTATTTCGTCAATAGCAGAGATCAAACGCTTATTATCAGGCTCTATCCTGCTGCGGAAGATGCTGGTTACATTGCCTTCTCTGTCCACCAGGTACTTATTAAAATTCCAGTTTGGCTGCGACTTTTCATCAGCCAGATGCCTGAACACCGGATGAGCATCGCGGCCTTTAACTTTCGTAACATCAGTCATCAGAAAGGTCACCCCGTGATTGATGTAACATATGTCTGCTGTTTTCGCCGCATTATCATCTTCCTGATTAAAATCATCTGAGGGAAACCCGATAATTACCAGGCCGGCATCTTTGTAACGCTGGTAGAGTGCTTCCAGACCAGTAAACTGGTAGGTATAGCCACAATAACTTGCAGTATTCACCAGAAGTACAGGCTTGCCAGCGGTTTCTGTACACAAATCGATTACCCGGTCAGAGTGCAGTTGTCCTAGCTGGTGATCCAGCCAGGGGGCACAGGTCCGGGAACTTATTTCAACGGATGGCTGAGCAAATGCTGCCGGATTCAGTACCCAGCCAAACATCACCAGGGCTATTAATTTTTTCATGTCTTTGCTCGCAAGGAAGTAGTTATAAAGTATCTGTTCTACTGTATACGGCGCTAAATGCTGACGGGATTAACCCCCCTGCTTTGAACTCCGGGTAAGGTGATCTGAGACACACCAGTAACAGTATAAGAGAGTACCGCTGAAATTCTTAAAGGTTATTTTATGAATGGCAATTCACCCACATACACCTCCATGCCCCATGCGCTTATCTATGCCGGCTCACTACCCTTTATGGCCGGAGCAATGTTCATGCTGGCAGGTATTCAGACTCTTCCCCTGCTCGGTGATGTTGTGAATTCTGTGGCGACTTACGGGCTGGTTATCAGTGTATTTCTTACCGGTATTCACTGGGGACAGGAGTTGTCGCTGGGGCGAGCAGTCCCGGGCCTGTTCATTGCCAGCAATATCATTGCCCTGACCCTGTGGATAGGATGGCTTGTGCTACCAGTAGTTTACTTCCTTCCGTTTCTGACTATCCCTTTGCTTGTGATCCTGGCTATTGACCACAATCTGTTTAAGCTTGGTGTAGTGGATAACTTATATTTCAGGTCTCGCATCATTATCACTGGCATCGTTATTCCCTGTCTGTTTGTGACTGCGGCGCTGATATGAAACGAATCGCTATCATCGGAGCAGGCCTGGCTGGCCTGACACTTGCCCGCCGTCTGGAAAGCAAGGCGCAGATCACCCTGTTTGAAAAATCTCGCGGTGTCAGCGGTCGTCTGGCTACACGGCGCCTGGGGGAGTTTGAGTTTGATCATGGCGCCCAGTACTTCACTGCACGAAGCAGTGCATTCCAAAAATTCATTGCTCCTTTTATCAGCGAAGGTCTGGTCCAGGAATGGCGGCCCAAGGTATTGACCCTTGCAGAAGGCGAAAAACCAGACAGGCGAGACTGGTTTGAGCCCCACTATGTTGCCGTGCCGCGCATGAGTGGCCTGTGTAAAGTCCTTGCCGGCAATCTGGATATCCGTCTGGACGCACCAATTACCGCTCTTGGCAAAAATGCCGACAATCAATGGCAATTACACTCTGCAGAGACCAACATCCCGGAAGTATTTGACTGGGTAATCAGCACCGCACCGGTGACGCAAAGCATTGCCTTGCTGGGCGAGCATCTTGATTCATCAATCCTTGATCATGAAGTCGATATAAAAAATGTCCAAATGTCCCCCTGCTTTTCACTGATGCTGGGTTTCGAGGAAACTATCGATTTGCCCTTCCAGGCGGCTAAAGTAAAAAACTCCGCTATTGATTGGATCATGGTGAATTCTTCAAAACCTGGTCGCCCGGACAAGCCAACACTGGTGATTCAATCAAATAATGCATGGGCACAGACCCATGTTGATAAAGAGAGCCAATGGGTCGGCAATGCCATGCTGGAGGCGCTGGATAAATTATCACTTAATCCCTTGCCAACACCGCTTGTGCAATCAGTGCAACGCTGGCGCTATGCAAGGGTGGAGCAGGCACTGGAACAAGATGCCCTGCTGGACCGAAAAAATCAGCTCGGAGCCTGTGGCGACTGGTGCCTTTCCGGGCGCGTGGAGGGAGCCTTCCTTAGCGCGATCGGCCTGGCGCAACAACTGGAGTTGAGCTTGTGACACGCATTGCCATCATTGGTGCATCAGGGGCCATCGGTAAGGCTTTCGTTGAAGAATATGCTGCGCAGGAAACAAGCGCATGTGTATATGCTTTCTCCCGCTCAGGCACTAACTTTAGTCGCAGTAATATTGTAAATACCACACTCGATCTGGAAGACCCACTGAGTATTGAGGCCGCCACCAAACAAATAAGCGCCGGCAGTCTGGATCTGGTCATTGCCGCCACCGGAATCCTTCACGCTAATGGTGACGCTGGCGGTGAAAAGGCCCTGCAACCGGAAAAGTCCCTGCAGCAACTTGACCCTGAACAACTTCAGCGCGTTTTTGCTATCAACACCATCGGGCCGGCGCTGCTGATGAAATATTTTCTGCCGCTGCTGAATAAAAACAGCCGCAGTGTGTTTGCGGTATTGAGTGCCCGCGTAGGCAGTATCAGCGACAATCGTCTTGGCGGTTGGTACAGCTACCGGGCCTCAAAAGCTGCATTGAACATGCTGATAAAAACCGCTGCCATTGAAACAAGTCGTCGCAACAAAAAGGCCATTATTGTAGGACTGCACCCCGGAACGGTCGACAGCAAGCTCTCCAGTCCTTTTCAGGCGAGAGTGCCTGAAGCCAAACTGTTCACCCCAACGCAGTCCGCTCATTACATGATCAAAGTGCTTGATTCGCTGGACCGGTCACAAACCGGTCTTTGTTTTGCATGGGATGGCAAAGCTGTTCCGGCCTGATGATTTCCTTAAACGCTATACTGCCTGCCTGGTCATGCCTCGAATAAAACCTGATAATTGCAGCTTGTGTGAGCGCCACATAGCCCTCACTTTCCATCACCTGATTCCCCGTAAGGTGCACCGGCGCACATTTTTCCGGAAAAATTTTTCGCGAGAAACGCTGGCACTGGGCATTTACGTGTGTCGTAAATGCCACAGCGGAATTCATAAACTCTACGATGAAATGACACTGGCCAGGAATTTCAATTCCCTGGAAAAACTTCGTGCCGATACGCCACTGGCCCATCATGTGCAATGGGTGGCGCGACAAAAAAGTTAAGACTCATTAAAATTAGTTGCCCAAACTTGGCAGACTACTTCTGAGAGCATCAGCTTCATCACTGAGTCGGTCCTCGGCGTCATCAACAACTTCTTCAGCCTCCTCAACCATAACTGCAACGCTTTCCTGCGCCACATTGACCGCTTCATCAACTCGCTGTCTTGCCTGTTCAGTCGCCACACTAAGATTTTCTTCAGCATTACTCAAAATTTCACTGGCATTGCTTTCCGCAGGGGCGTTTGTTGTTTCAGCAGCACTGGCCGCTTCATTAAGCGCTTCCGGTTCTTCTCCACTGCAAGCGGAGAGAGCTGGCACTATCAACGAAACCAGGAGCAGCTTCGGTAAAAATTTAATTTTCTTTGAATTCATGAACACCTCCATTATTGCACTTCCTATTTAAACAAGTTCTCAAGAGTGTAAAGCATCTCGTAAAAATTTGCTGAAGAGACGCCCAATACAGGAGCCCAACATACTATGCTGAAGCAATAAAAAATCGGGAATTCCCGTGCAAAAACAATCATTTTCTGAAATAATTCACCCCTTCTTTTTTACACCAAACCTGCCATTTATTATCTATTTTTTTCAATTTATTGGTGTAACCAGATGTCTTTCTCAAAGTTAAAAAAATACCAGTAATACAATCCCGGAACTAATCGAGTTTTTATCAATGAGTAGCAGCAGGATATTTGAAGGAACTCTCTTCGTGGTTTGTCTTTTTCTGTCATCACTGGCCGGTGCCCAAAATAATTCCGGTGCTGCCAGCAAATCTGTTCAGGCTTTGATGATTGAAACTGCTCCGGTCATCGACGGCATCCTGGATGAGGCTGTATGGGCACAGGCGACGCCTATCACCGATTTTCACCAGATCCGCCCCGGCGACCAGACCCCCACGTCGGAAGCTACTGAAGTACGCATTGTCTACACCAAAGACGCCATCTATATCGCCGCCCGTATGGATGACAGTAACCCTGAACTTATCGCCTCTCCCACTTTACGCCATGGCCAGGGTCTGGGACCGGATGACCGTCTTATAGTAATTCTTGATCCATTCAATACGCGCCGGACCGGTTATCGTTTTGAAACCAATCTCAATGGCGTGCGCCATGATGCCCTTTACACAACGGTCAGTGACTTTGATGCCAACTGGTCCACTATCTGGGACGTGAAGACAAGTACTTATGAAAACGGATGGATTGCCGAAATAGAGATCCCCTTCAAATCACTTCCCATGGACCCAAGCACCGAGGAATGGGGCTTCAACTTTGGCCGTGGCATTCGCCGTCGCAACGAGGAGATGGCCTGGGTGTCCTTCAACCGCTCCTTCAACCCAAGTATTGCCGGTACCCTGTCAGGAATGCGCGACATGGATCAGGGCGTTGGCCTGGACATCGTTCCTTCCCTTGCCGTAGTGCAATCGAAAAACCACATGGCCGGGACCACTGACGACCAGATGAATCCGTCTCTGGACGCGTTTTACCGACTGACTCCCTCGCTCAATGCCGCTCTCACCATCAACACGGATTTTTCTGCGGTTGAGGTGGACAGTCGTCAGGTCAACCTGGACCGTTTCAATCTGTTCTTTCCGGAAAGGCGCGATTTCTTTCTTAATGACGCCGACCTGTTCCAGTTCGGCAATATCGGCAACGTGGGTAACTCGGCTGATTCAGATAGTGCCCAGCAGAATGCCCGGCCCTACTTTTCACGCAAGATCGGTATCGGCGCTGGTGGCACACCGGTAGATATTGAATATGGCGGGCGCATCAGCGGCCGTGTAGGGCGCTGGAATATCGGCACCCTGGCTATTCAGCAGGATGGCTTGAATGATCTGGATCCCAGCACCCTGCTCATCAGCCGGGTTTCTGCCAATGTGCTGGCTGAATCCAATGTTGGTTTTATTCTCACCGATGGTGACCCTAGCTCCAATCTGGATAATTCTGTTTATGGTGTCGACTTCCGTTATCTAAACACCCGCCTGTCCAGTGGCATGGCCCTGGAAGGCGATGCCTGGTTCATGCGCTCGGACACTGCTGGCCTGGAAGGCGATGATGCATCCTGGGGCTTTGGCGTTCGCTCACCCAACAACCAGGGCATCAGGGCAGGCTTTAACTATAAGGAAGTCCAGGAAAACTTTAATCCAGCCATGGGTTTTGTTAATAACAGCGGTATCCGTGATTACCTTGCCAATGTCGGTTACAGCCATTTTTTCAACCCCGGCGGCCTGCTACAGCAAGCTGAGTTTGGCTTCGATGCCCAACGGGTGAATTTCATCGACGGCGGTTTGCAAACAGAAAAACTGCGTATCACCCTGATAGAAGCCAATACCAGTTCACGCGATTCATTCCGTATACGTACCGCCGTTAACAAGGAAGTAGTGCGCGCCCCTTTCAGGGTTTATAGCGAACCAGGCAGAGATATCTTTATAGAACCTGGTCGCTATGAGTTCAACCGGCGCGGCATACGTATGCAGACAGCAAACCAGCGCCCTGTTTCATTTTTCCTCGGTGGTGGTATTGGCGGTTTTTATAATGGTGAACGCAACAACGTCAACACCAATATTCGTCTGCAGGGTAAAAAGTTTATTATCGAAGCTGGTTATGAATTCAATGACATCTCATTGCCGCAAGGTGATTTCATTACACGTCTGGTTACGCTCAACACCCAGTATGCCTTTTCCTCCAATTTATACTGGGTGAGTCTTGCCCAGTATGACAATATCTCGGAAGTTCTGGGCATCAATACTCGTCTGCAGTGGATTCCGGAAGCGGGTCAGGAAGCCTTCATCGTGCTGAATTACAACCTGGAAGACATCGACAAGGACAATGAATTCCAGTCCATGTCCACTGATCTCAGCGTCAAGTTCAGGTATACCTTCCGCTTTTGAATCAAACCCGGTTTACACAAAAATGCTCAGCGCCTTTCCCATGTTAATACTCCCTGCTACCATTGCTCACAAGGCAAAAACAATCTTTAATTGATCTACAATAAAAATTAATCCTAGTGGAGATTTTTCCATCCGTTACTTGCTAGCCATTCTTCTACCGCCTTTAGCTGTTTTCCTGTGCGGCAAACCAGTCCAGGCCATTCTAAACATCTTTCTTACCCTGGCTTTCTGGGTACCCGGCGTCATCCATGCCTTGTTTGTTGTCCATACGCACCTGGCAGACAAGCGCAACAAGGAACTGATCAAAGCTGTGAAGGAAGCCAAAGGCTGAACAGCCCGGGTAAATTCATCACTGCCGTCCTCCAAATAAGAGAGTCAACATGACATCCACACTTCGCACTCTGTTTTTGCTCAGCACACTATTATTTCTTGGCAGCTGCAGCACTGCCTACTACTCAGCTATGGAGCAGCTTGGTGTGCATAAACGAGACATTCTGGTTGACCGGGTAGAAGAGGCGCGCGATTCCCAGGAAGAAGCCAAGGTTCAGTTCAGTTCTGCCCTGGAGCAATTTTCTACTTTGTTGAATTTTGATGGTGGTGATCTGCAGCAAACTTATGAAACGCTGGAGGGGGAATTTGAGCAAAGCGAATCCAGAGCAGGAGATGTCAGCGACCGTATCCGCGCAGTTGAATCTGTTTCTGCCGACCTGTTTTCCGAGTGGGAGGAAGAATTGGGCCTCTTTACCAATCAGGAATTACGCCGATCCAGTGAAAACAGTTTGCGTGAAACTCGCGTACGCTATCAGCAATTGATTAGCGCCATGCATTCTGCAGAAACCAAAATGAATCCGGTGATCAACGCCTTCCGTGATCAGGTACTTTTTCTCAAACATAATCTCAATTCTCGCGCCATCGCCTCCCTACGCTCGAAGCTGGTCACCATTGAGGGAGATATTTCACAACTGATCAGTGACATGGAAGCTTCCATTGCCGAGTCCAACCGCTTCCTGACTGAAATGGAACTGCTCTGACACGCAGACAGCTCCCTATTCATTTATAGCTCTTACCCATTCCTGCCTGCCCTTATAGACAAGCTGGCCATCTGCCTTTACTCTCTGCTTCCTGCTTGAAAAAACTATTTCCGGGGGAATCATGAGAAAAATTATTCTACTGGCATTTTCCGTTTGTCTGCCGTTAAGCCTGCACTCCAATACAGTCTTTGCCCAGCGTGGTTTCATGGCGCCGCTTTACCTGCCCACAGAGCCTACAACCGTTTCCATTCCTGAAATTACTCCTCTTACCGGCCCGGGCACGCCCTATAACTCCGCCCTGGGACAATGGCCCGGTTATGACATGGAGCACTTTGACTACGTAGCCGACGAATACACGATGTCTGGCAACGCCGACGGCAGTCCCTACACCGCTCGTCTGGTAGTGCGCCGACCAGCAGACATGGCTCGTTTCAGCGGTCTAGTAATTACCGAGCCCATGCATCCTGCGGGTTTTGCCCACGGCTTTGAACACAACAGTGTCTATATTATGGATGAAGGCCATATCGCCGTGGAGATCAACGCCATGGGCCTGGAACATGCCCAGGCACATAATCCACAGCGCTATGCACAAATGAAGGTGAGCAACAATCAGATCAGTGAAATTCTGGCTCAAACTGGCGCTCTGATTAAAAGCGCCAGTAGCCCCATTGCGAATTCAGGCCTGCGCAAGGTGATCCTGTTCGGAACATCAGCCACTTCGCGTATGCTCACTGATTACCTGCCCTCCCATGCAATTTTTAAACAAGCTGATGGCAGCAATATCTACGATGGTTTCATGCCGACTTCCAACGGCACCCGCATCCTGCCGGTGGATGTCCCGATGATTCAAATGCCTACCCAGCATGAATATATGAATGTCGCTACATCTATACAGGATGGTGATACCAATGGTAATGAATTCCGCGTCTATGAATTTACTGGCATCGGCCACCTTATGGCACGACACAATCCGCGCATGACCGCGCAACTGTGTGTCAACAAACCGACTCAATATCCTCTGGAAGTATTTTTTCCTGTGGCTCTGCACCACCTTTTTGAGTGGGTAGATAAAGACACTTTACCGCCCCGGGCTGATCGCGTGCTTGTTGACCGCAATATGAATAATGATGGCTCTTTAATGGTACTGGATGACCATGGTAATCCTGTAGGAGGCATCCGTAATCCTTATGTAGATGTGCCATTTGCGCAATATATTGCAGGCAATACGCTAGCTGATGGTCAGGATGCAGCCCTAAGTGTGGTGTGCAGACTTTCAGTGTATGAAGTACCTTTTACCCAGGCAAAACTTCGTGAGCTATATGGCAGTAAAGCAAATTTCCTCAGCCAGTTTGAAGACAATCTAAATCAACATGAAGCTGCAGGCTGGTCTTTGCCCGTTTACCATGACCTGATCATGGCTGATGCTGAGGCTATTGAATTCTGAATGACTGTAGTCAGGGAAATTTGTTTAGGTTTTACCAATATTGCTATTCACAAAACTTTTCCCCTGACTGCAGCTATGAACTGACGTCTTGCTGCTCGCCCCTTCTGATCTATCCTGAAACCCTATTCATTTCCTGGCAATCCACCAGAGTGTTATATACGTAAAAACAGTATGAATATTTATATCCCTGTGAAAAAAGTAAACAAGCCTGTATTTTCCCTGCTGGCTCTGTTGGTGCTGCCAGTTTTTATTATGTCTGGAGATTTGGCTATGGCCATTGAGGAACCTGATTTTGAAGTGATAAAACAAGAAGGTGATATTGAATACCGCCGCTACTCTCCCTTCATTATTGCGCAAACTCTGGTGAAAGAAGCACAGAGCAGAACCGATTCCAGCAATGTTGGTTTTCGTCGCCTGTTCAGCTATATCACGGGCGACAATACCGGGCAGGAAAAAATTGAAATGACGGCGCCGGTGATTCAACAGGAAGGCCAAAAAAAAGGCGGCGAAAAAATTGCGATGACTGCCCCGGTTCAGCAAGCCCAGAGTGATGAGGGCTGGCTGGTCTCTTTCGTACTACCTTTGAACTACACCATGGAGACTGCGCCAATACCGGACAGCCCTGACATTACCTTGCGGCAGGTCGCTGCACGCATAATGGCCGTGCTCACCTTTTCGGGGCGCTGGTCAGAAAAAAATGTCAGTAAGCATCAGGAAAAATTATTGGCAAGCCTGGCTAGCTCAGATGTCAAAATTATTGGCGAACCAGAGTTTGCTGCATATAACGCCCCTTTCGCTTTGCCCTTTATGCGGCGCAATGAAGTGATGATAGAAGTGGAAATGGAATAAGGATAAATAAAAAAGGGAAACAGAATTTCAATAATCCTGATTCCCTTTTTCGCATACTTTCGCATACTTTCACGTACTGCTGTTA
>Ga0233432_10001557_pt1 | contig 22113 bp, 21 predicted proteins | sample SI_122_August201_6_FD_179870 | JGI IMG/M metagenome (GOLD analysis project Ga0233432, IMG submission 179870) | Seawater microbial communities from Saanich Inlet, British Columbia, Canada - SI_122_August2016_10_MG | ecosystem: Environmental > Aquatic > Marine > Inlet | place: Canada: British... | reverse complement strand
GCACTGCCCGAGGCAGCGATCATAATTACCCTTGCTCGCCGACGAGATCCCCAGAGTCCCTAAAACTCGGCGTGTCATTAGGATAGGCGACGCTAAACGGCGTCTTAAATTGAGGAAGCAGGATACCATCGTTACGAGGAGAGTCCAGATCTACCCGCTTTAAAAAGCTATCGAGCACATTAATTCGCTCCAATCGCCTCGAAACCTGCTCCTCAACCACTTTTCCTGAACACTTCAGGCGAATCAAAAAGGAATGCACCTCATTCCTAATACGATCTCTCTCAACGATTTCTGGTGGGAGATAGAAGCGGACAAAATGCTTTCCTTCCTTCAAACTCACCAACGCAGCCTCCACCTTGAAAAATTCGAAACTACTTTGCCCGCTAATGCTCGATTCTATCCCTAGCACGAGCTCCACTACCAAATCATCAATGTAATCCGGAAGCCTACGCGTCGAGTCCTGCGGATCGCGCCGCACCTCAACCTCAATAGAACATTCGAGCCAATCGCTCGAACTCGTCTGAGCATTTACTCGATTAAATTCGACTTCACGGACCGACACCGAAGCGAGCGCCGCGAATGCGTCCACAACCAAGGCCGAGAGCAACGCTAGCGTGATTCGAGAGATCCATGTCATCCGGATAAGCTAGATCCCGGTCCATTCATCGGCAAGCCTTAGCACGAAAATGGCAGAATTTTCTCGAATAGCCCCCAAAGAGCGCAAGAAAGAGTAAAACCGCCAACCTTCCGATCACACATGCACTACAAAATCAGCGTCCTAGTCTTCATCCGTAACGAAGTAGGCGAGTTCCTTATGATTCAACGAGAAAAAGCCCCCAATAAAGGCCTTTGGAGCCCAATCGGCGGAAAACTCGAAATGGGCAGCGGCGAGTCGCCGCACGAATGCGCTGTCCGAGAAACCTTCGAAGAAATCGGGCTGCGAATCGACAGCTCCCAGCTCCACCTCTTCTGCATGATCGCAGAAAAAGCCTACGAAGGGAGCAATCACTGGCTCATGTTCCTTTTCGACTGTCGGGCTTCAATCTCCAAACTACCCGAAACCATTGACGAAGGACGCTTTTCGTTCTTTTCAAGAGAATCCATCGAAACGATACCGATACCGGAAACGGACCGAGAGGGATTATGGACAATCTACGACAAACATCGTAATGGCTTCGTCTCAGCCCGAGCCAACTGCACCCCGGATCAACCACTCAAAATCATAATAGAACAAGCAGTCGACGGCGCCTGAAACCGCAATCCATGTGCCGCGAAACCCAAGAGATCCTCCGCTGTACAGGAGTTCGCTCCCGATTGTCGGTATGACCTTGATCAACGCGACTTTTTCAACACAAGTTCTCCGCAAAGCCTGAAAAACAGCAAATTGTGACTAAATCATCCGTTTCCGAAAATACCAAACGCCAAAAACCGGCAAAAGCGATTCTAGCCAAAGACGCCAAGTCTCCGGCGAACGCCAACTTGTCGAGCGACGAGCTAATCGACTTCTACAGCGAGATGATACGCATCCGGCGCTTCGAGGAACGATCACTCCGGGCCTACCAACAAGGTAGGATCGCCGGCTTCTTGCACCTCTACATTGGGCAAGAGTCAATCGCCGTAGGATGCATTTCCCTGATGGAGGAAAACGACCACGTCATTACGGCCTACCGCGACCACGGGCACGCGCTAGCCGTCGGCATGAGTATGAACGAATGCATGGCCGAACTTTTCGGAAAAAGTACCGGGTGCTCCAAAGGCAAAGGCGGGTCGATGCATTACTTCGACCCTAGCAAAAATTATTGGGGCGGACACGGTATCGTAGCCGGACAGACCCCTCTCGGAGCCGGGCTTGCCTATGGTCTGAAATATCAAAACAAAAAAGGCTGCGCCCTTTGCTTTCTGGGTGATGGAGCTATCAATCAAGGCGCCTTCCACGAATCGCTCAACATTGCCTCCCTCTGGAACCTGCCGGTCGTCTACATCATCGAAAACAACGGGTACTCGATGGGGACATCCCAAGAACGCTCGAGCATGCATCCCGATCTCGGATTGGCAGCTAGAGCCGAGGGCTATTCGATGAATTGGGGCCACATCAATGGGGAATCCATCTTCGACGTTCGCGAAGGCGTTAAAAACGCCATGGATCTAGCTCGCGAAGAATCCAAACCTTCGCTTCTGGAGATCCACACCTACCGCTATCAAGGCCATTCCATCGCGGACGCCAACCACAAGAAGTATCGGACGAAGGAAGAAATCGACGACTACCGAAAGAACCACGACCCTCTATTGCTATATCGCGATTACTTGGTCGACGCCGAATTGCTCACCGAAAAAGGTCTAAAAGAGATCGATCAAGCAGCCAAAACCGAAGCCGAAGAATCCGCTAAATTTGCGGACGAAAGCCCCTTTCCCCCTGAAAGCGACATCCTCAAGGACGTCTATTGGGAAGAAGACAATCCAGATCAAAAGCTGTCGGAAGGTCGCATATTCTTCAACGATTAAGTCGTCGAAGTCTCTTGAATACAATTTACATACAAAAGAATTTTAAATGTCTGAAATCAGTTACCGCCAAGCGCTTAAAGACGCGATGATCGAAGAGCTCGAGCAAGACGAGAACGTCGTCATCATCGGAGAAGAAGTCGCGCAATACAATGGAGCCTACAAGGTCACCGAAGGTCTACTAGCCCAGTTCGGCCCGAAACGGATCGTCGACGCGCCAATCAGCGAAGCCGGATTTATCGGCATGGGGATCGGAGCATCCATGCTAGGGATACGTCCCGTCATGGAGCTCATGTTTTGGAGCTTCGCCTACGTCGCATGGGACCAGATCATCAACAACGCCGCCAGCGTACGCTACATGTCCGGCGGAAAGATCAACGTCCCAATCGTCATCCGAGGCCCAGCCAATGGCGGTACCGGAGTCGGAGCGACCCACTCCCACACGCCTGAAAATTTCATTGCGAATACGCCAGGCCTTAAGGTCGTGTGCCCAACAACTCCCTACGACGCGAAAGGACTCCTCAAGGCCGCCATCCGTGACAACGACCCTGTCTACGTCATGGAAAGCACGATTCTCTATAATAACGTCGGAGAAGTGCCAGAGGAAGAATACGTTATCCCATTGGGTAAGGCCGACGTCAAACGCGAAGGCACCGATGTCTCCCTCATCGCCCATGGTCCCTCCGTTCTCGTCTGTCTCGAAGCCGCTGAAATCCTAGAATCGGAACACGGCATCGACGCCGAAGTCGTCGATCTCCGTTCCATTCGCCCGCTAGACGAGCAAACCATCGTCGACTCTGTCAAAAAGACAAGCCGCGCTGTACTCGTCGAAGAGAACAAACCTTTCTGCGGCGTCGACGCGCAAATCGCCTACCTTATCCAGAACCAAGCATTCGACTATCTCGACGCGCCTGTACAACGGGTTTCGGCAATCGATGCTCCCGCAGTCTACAGCCCACCGTTAGAAAAAATACAGCTTCCAAAATCAGACGTCGTTATCAAAAAAATTCTCGAAATCTGCTAAACATCGCGTCCCTTTAACCTGAATTCCTAAACTTTTCTTATATGCCTACAACAATCGACATGCCTAAACTTAGCGATACCATGACCGTGGGAACCGTCGCTAATTGGCTGAAAAAAGAAGGGGACTCCATCGAGTCTGGAGACATCATCGCGGAAATCGAAACAGATAAAGCGACCATGGAATTGGAAGTTTTCGACGAAGGCGTATTGCTCAAGCAAATCGTACCTGTGGGAGGCCAAGTACCCGTCGGAGCGCCTATCGCAGCCGTCGGAGAAGCCGGTGAAACTTTCGACGTAGGTTCCCTACCGACACCTGCTGCTCCAGCGGAACCGGAGGCAGCAATCCTAGAAGAAACGCCCAAAGGAACAGCTGACGCTGAATCAGCCGCCGAAGCTCCGGCCAAACCCCAGCCGCAAAGCGACGCGCCAGCCATCAAAGCTTCGCCTCTGGCCAAGAAACTCGCCACGCAAAACGGTATCGACCTAGCGACCGTAACCGGCAGTGGTCCGAACGGGCGCATCGTCAAAAAGGACGTGCTCGGAGCAATCCCCGGAGCAGCTAAACCAGCTTCCCAAAAAACGCCCGCATCAGCTCCTGCCGTCATTGCGTCGGCCGGAATAGCCGAAGCCCAAGACCTGCCAGTTTCTCAAATGAGAGCGGTTATCGCCCAGCGTCTGCTCGAAAGTAAAACGACAGTACCCCACTTCTATCTCGAAACCGAGATCGACGTAGCGGCATTGCTGGAATTGCGAAAACAGCTCAACTCCGAACTCTCCGAGCTCACACCCGAACAAGGCGGCGTAAAATTCTCCGTCAACGATTTCATCCTCAAAGCTTCAGCCGAAGCTCTCAGGCGCGTCCCTGAGATGAATCGCTCATGGAACCAGACGACCATCCGTCAGCACTCCGCCGTCAATATGTCCTTCGGCGTCGCAATAGACGACGGTCTATTGACCCCTGTAATTCGCGATGCCGACGCCAAGGGACTCAAAGCCATTGCCTTAGAAGCCAAACAACTCATCGGCAAATCGCGCTCCAAGAAGCTCACGCCCAACGAGATGTCGGGTAGCACCTTCACCGTTACCAATCTCGGAATGTTCGGAGTATCAGGATTCTACGGAATCATCAATACGCCAAACGCGGGTATTCTATCCGTTGGAGCAACCATTGCTCGCCCGGTCGTAGACGCCAACGGTGAAATAGCGATCGGCCAGATAATGAGAGTAGGCCTCAGCTGCGATCACCGAGTCGTGGATGGAGTCGTCGGAGCCCAATTCATCCAGGCACTGAAAACCATCCTCGAAAAGCCAGCCTTGATTCTCGTCTAAATCATCTCGATACATGAAACACCGCGAAGATCAAAGTGCCACGGGCAAGGAAGCCGAATCAAGCAAGGCCATCGGTCCAGCAATGGGAATAAGCTTTGCAATCCTAGCCTTCCTATTCTGGTTGATTTATTTCAAGACACCCGCCCATAATGATGCCAACTGGGTAAAAACCTTGCCAACTATATTCGCATCTTTGAACGCGCTTTCCGCCTGCTGTCTAACGATCGGCCTCATCGCCATCAAGCGTGATTTAAGGCGGATCCATATAGGCTCGATGATATCGGCCACAGTTTCTTCGGCCTTATTCTTAGTATTATACATCATCTATCACCACTACCAAGGCGATACGAAATTCCTTGGCGAAGGAATAATCCGTCCAGTCTATTTCTTCATACTTATCTCGCACATCCTATTGTCCGTAGTCGTGGTACCGCTAATCCTGCTCACCCTATGGTTCGCGAAAACAAAACGCTACGACAAACACAAGCGAATTGCGAAATGGACTTTTCCTATCTGGATGTACGTTTCCGTAACCGGTATACTCGTATACCTAATTCTGCATACATTCAACGTCGCCTGACCGATACCCACGTTACCGGTTAGCGTCCAGCATTTCCCTGCCGATTAGCAAATCAATCGCCTCACGTACATCCGCAGCCCCGAACGGTTTCATTAAAAAACGGCTGTTTTCCTTTTCAAAGTCATCGAATGGAAGCGTATCGAAATCATCCATTCCACTTGTCACGAGAATTGGAATACACCGCCCATCTTCTCTAATTTCCCGAAATACTCCACCTCCATTCAAGCCGGGCATATTAAGATCGACGATAGCTAGCGAGATCTCATCGCGATGCTCCTCATACAATCGGACCGCTTCCAAACCGTCGCTCGCGACAATCGTTTCGAAACCCATAGCGCCCAGAATTGATTTTAAAACCATTCGCAACACTTCCTCGTCGTCAACGACGAGAGCCTTGCCTGACTGGACTAAGGATTCCCCGGGATCCACTCGATTCACCTCCGCCTGAGAATCAGATTCATCGGCAACTTCCGAGGGTCTATCAGCGGATTCGACGAGCTCGCAAATCGCCTCCAATTGCCGCCGACTGTTTTGAAAAGCTTCTTCCGCCTTTTTTTGCTTCGAGATATCTTTCAAGGCGATCATACAGGCCGATTGCCCTGCCCACTCCAAGCGGTTCGATTTCAAGGCGACATTCGACGTTTGCGTATTCACGATAGAAATTTCCATTTCAACGGAATCCATTTTGCGAAGATCATACTCTAGCAAATCTGAAAGAGTCTCTCCGAGTCTCTCTCCAAACCATGATTCGGCCGTTTCATTCGCAAATAAGACAGAACCCGACTCCTCCGATACTACGAAAACCGCCTCATCTATTCGATCAATCAAATCCCGATACTTGGATTCCTCACCAATCATCGCCAGAACACTCTGCTGAGTTCGAAGCTCCTTGAGCATTTCGCCGCGCTCCAAAGCATGGAGAATCTGCTGACTCAAAAAACCCTTTTCGACTTCCTCCCAAAAAAGACATTCATCAGCCAAGCTCCTAGCAGCATCGACCACCGCCTCTGGCTCGCCTCCCTCGAGGATCGCAATGACCGGTAGATTGTTTTCCCTCGCTTGAGCATCCACCAAAACGTCAAGGCCTCTAGCATCGGGAAGACTTAATCGTGCAACAACGAAATCCCAGTCCGCTTCTAGCAATCGATTTTTTCCGTCAGACCAGCAATAGACATTCTCGCAACCAATCGCCAAACCAGACATTTCCTCTATTAATGTACGAATACGGCTAGCTCGATGAATGTCGGATTCGACAATAAGAGCATTTAGTTGAGGAGAGGTCATTGAGCGTTTTGGAAGGGCTGATTTAAATCGGTTTGAAAGTTGCTTATCGAGTCGCCAAAAATCGGCAAAAGCCACGCAATCCGCAAGCAGATCAACCCCATTTACAAGCGATTCAAATACCTTTTAAACTCTCGCTCGAATTCAAAAAGAATATCGCCGTCTACTTGTAATAAACCTCTGAAAGACCAGCGGCTCTCAACGTTAGCTCAGGTAAACGTCTTTGGAAAAGTCGACCGATTCGCCTAGTCGCTTCCAGGATTCGCTGAAACTTTCGGCATCATAGCCGAATAAAGGCGACACTTCCAACTTGTGGACGGGCACGCCTTCCTCGTCGAGCTCCAGCTCAACGCCTTCGGCCATCAACCATTGAGCAAACAATCGCTGCTGATCTGCCCTACAAGATTTTGCCGAATCCACCCCTTCCGCATTCTTGACCGGACTGAAGTCGCCCAAACGAGTAGACTCGACGATGACCGCCTTACCCGCAAACGGGAGCGCATCGAACACGAACGTTTCGAACTTCACGCCATTGGGCTCCGTCGGCCGAACCAACTCTCCCGAAGCGTTCAAATACGGGATCTTTTTCAACGCCTTATGAAACGGCAACGCCAAGGTGCTCCCCTCTTTGGTCAGCTTCCTAACAAAACCCACCGACACGATGTGAATCGCTATGCTGCCCGCGATAAACTTCAAAGCGCCTGACTCGTCCCGCAAAACCGTTAGGCTATCCGGCATATCGCTGTACTCGACCACTTCAAGGCGGCCACCGCTTATACAAAAATGCCCCAACTTCTCTTTCTCGTAAGCCTTTGGCAACATCTTGCTCGACATCAAAGTATCCGACAAAGCATGAAATCCGATAAAATACGGGTCGACTACCTGCACATGCGGATTGTCGACTTGGAAATAACTCAGCAAATCGATCCCCTTCAACTCCATTTCAGACAAGGCTCCACTACGATCCAATGCTCGCATCGACCCGCCATGCCCATCCGGGCTCATAGCGATCGCACCTTTCGACTCCATCAAAATGCGTCCTTCGAGATCCACTGCCGGCATACGGCCTTGGCGGAAGAAACGTACCGTACCGCCTCCTAAACCAAAGAAATCGTTTTCAGCGAAAAACGCTTCGGTCGCTTCATGATTCACATTACTCGTCATAACGTACCATGGCAGGTCGCATTCAAAGCGACGACGAGCAGCCATGATTTTTTCCGCAAAAACCTGAAACAATGGCTTATTCTCGATCGGCGAAATCGGGAAAGTCCCTTTCGGTCCGTCATACCCCAAACGGGTACCCTGTCCCCCAGCGACAGTAAAGGCCGCCACGCGCCCCGACCTCAAAGCCGTTTCACCTGCCTGCTTAGCAGCCTGCCACCTAACATCATTCTCGAGATCCTCTGGGATTCGTTCATACAGAGCGGGTTCAAGCGAATCGTAGTTAATCTCCGAATGCACCTCGGTCGCCTTGACCAAAGTCGCTATCAATCGATCGAGTTCATCCAAATCGATTTCTTCGGCCTGCTCGAGCAAGCCCGCCTTCTCGTCGCTTCCAAGGTCGTCCCAATACTGGAAAACATGTCCTTGCCCGTGTTGCTCGAATCGATTCCTAATATCCATATGGCAAATTCCTACGACGGTCGATCGACCCTCTTAAGACTGATCTCGCGATTCTACGCTCAACGATCATCAAACTCGAACTTGAAAACGACCTCGTCTTCCTTCGCGTAGTTCAACTTCTGCCGAATGATTTTCTCTACGTATTCAGGATCGTGTTTCAATCGCTCGAGAGCGATTTTTCGCGATTCTGTTTTCACGTCCAACAGTTCCAAATTTCGCTGGGCTTCCGCTTCCGTGCCACGTGCGGCTTGGAGCTTCTCATAGCGCTTGAAGGCATCCGAACCCGCAAAACAACCAACGGCTAATAAGCCGGATATGAACAAAATATTTAGGAGTCGAGCCGTTCTCATGTTAGACACTCGCTAATTTCCTATAATAGGCTTCTCTTTGCAAAAATATAATTGTACCTTACCGTCGATTTAAAAAATAATTTACGCTTATGTATCAAAGTTTCTACGGGCTCAAAGAGATGCCGTTCAACATAACCCCTGATCCCAACTTCCTTTACCTCAGTCCGACGCACCAGGAGGCTCTCCAGCACCTAAAGTACGGGATAGCGGAAAAAAAGGGCTTCATCGTATTGACCGGCGAAGTAGGATGCGGAAAGACCACTCTTTGTCGTCATTTCATTAACGAGATCGACGACGAAAAATACGACTGCGCCCTGATCCTCAATCCTCGGATCACTGAGACCCAATTACTCAAGACCATCCTGACGGAGCTTGGCGAAGAAGGCTCAAGCCGCAGTCGCAGCGGACTCGTCAAGCAGGTCAACGACATTCTCCTCGACCGGATTCAGAAGGGAAAAGACATTCTACTGATCATCGACGAAGCCCAGAACCTCACTTTCGAACTGTTAGAACAACTGCGTCTCCTTTCGAATCTCGAAACCGACAAGCAGAAGCTGCTCCAGATTATACTAATGGGTCAGCCGGAATTTAAGCGAATCCTATCCGAAAACCGTTTGCGACAGCTCCGCCAAAGAATTCTCGTCCACACCGAGCTTCGCCCACTCAATCGCTATCAAGTCGAACAATACATCCATCACCGCATCGCCATGGCGGGTGGACAAGGTATTCCCTTTTTCACTAGCTGGGCCGTTCGTTGGATACATTGGAAATCCAGAGGTATCCCTCGGATCATCAATAACATATGCGACAAAGCTCTTCTTTCTGCCTACATTCGGAGTTCTGAAGTGGTCAAGTACAGGGACGTTCGCACCGCGCTCAAGGAAATCAGCTCTCTCGATTTCAACTAATCTCTGGGACTGGCGTCTGCCTATTCGCTCATTTTCAGGCTATACGCGAATAACCCCTTTTGGCTTTCTCGAGTAGGAATTCCGTCCGAGATGCCGTTATTTGCGCGGCTACACCTAAACCCAAAGGTAAAAAAGCCGTTGTTCCCTTTACGATTCCATCGAATCGCAAGTAACGCAGCCGAAACCAAATATGAGCCTAATCAATCAGGCCCTGAAAAAGGAGCAACAGCGACGAAGTCTAAACATCAAGACTCCCTAGACTTCGAATATACGAAAGCCCTCTAGCCGTCCGAACCAATCGGCCAACAAGCCCGACCGCGCAAGGTCCGAAAATTACGCGATTGAACTTAATTCACCGTTCGTCCAACATCCGCAAAATAATGGACGATGTGGAATATGACTCGCCAATCGGACTGCTCCGAATCGAAGCAGACGAACAAGGTCTCACTGCTGTTCGTTTCCCCGGTCTCGATACACCACGCTCGACCAGGCCACGGTCACGCAACACTCGAAACACCCACCTAAAAAGTGCCGTGCGAGACCTTGAATCCTATTTCGCAAATTGCTCGAATCCCTTTCGCACTCCACTCTCGCCTCAAGGCACCGAATTCCAAAAGAGCGTTTGGACCGAACTCGGAAAACTCTCCAACGGAACCACGACGACCTACGGAAAAATCGCCGATCGCATCGGGAATCCCAAAGCATCCCGAGCCGTTGGGCTCGCCAACAACCGAAATCCACTACCAATATTCCTCCCCTGCCACCGTGTAATCGGAAAAAGCGGCAAACTCGTTGGTTACGCTGGAGAAATCTGGCGCAAAGAATGGCTCCTCAAACACGAAGGAGCTCTCCTAGTGTTCCGCTCGTGAATCAAAGCTCATAAATGGAAATCGGATACTACGTCGATACCATCTGGCCCTACCTCGGTCCACCCCTAGGCTTCGGCCTCGCCTTCCTTCTCATTTCAAGATTGATGCGCGAAAAGCGAAGACCGAGCGCAACTGTGGCTTGGATGCTAGTAATCGTATGGATTCCATACATCGGAGTGCCCCTTTACCTAATCTTCGGTGGACGGAAAATCTCCAAGCTCACTCGCCGTAAAAGCCGGATTAACATAGCTCCACCCAACGCCTCTTCAGGAACCGTAAAATCTTCTCCATTCGGTGTCATATCCAAAGGCAATCGCACCGAATTCCAGCAAACCGGAGTCATAGCATTCGAATCTCTCGTCCGCGAAATCAAACAAGCCAGGACTTCCATCGAAATCGCGACATTCATCCTTAGCCACGACGCTATAGGCAGACACATAGTCAGAGAGCTTTCCCTACAAGCGAAGAAAGGGATCGAGGTTCGCCTGCTTCTAGACGCTGTCGGATCCTTTGGTAAAAAAACGCTCTACATCTTAGAGCTAGAGAAAGCCGGCGGAAAAATCGAGCGCTTCATGCCCGTCCTCCCCTTCGCCTCCCTCGGTAAAGCCAACCTTCGCAATCACCGCAAAATAGCGATCTTCGACAACAAACGCGCCATCATCGGCGGCCGCAACATAGGCAGTGAATATATGGGCCCTGCCCCATCCAGCAAACGCTGGAAAGACCTTAGCCTCCTCATCGAAGGCCCTGCCGTCATGCAGCTATCCGCCACTTTCGAGGCCGACTGGGCATTCGCTTGCCGCGGAAAAAACTGTCAACCTAGAGAGATCAAACCCGTCGAAGAGTACCGAGGCCCCGAGCTCAGCACGATCGAGATCATGGCCAGCGGGCCTGACACTCTAGGCGATCCGCTTTACGAAAAGATTCTCTCCATTATCCAAGAAGCGGATACAAACGTCGCTATCGTAACCCCCTACTACATTCCCGACGAAGTCATCCAGCGATCCCTCATCGTCAAAGCTCGCACCGGAAAATCCGTCAAACTTCTCATCCCTAAAAAATCGAATCACCCTGTCACTGATCTCGCCCGTGCCTCCTTCCTGCGCGAACTCTCCGAAGCTGGAGTCGAAGTTCTTCTGTACACTTCCGGAATGCTGCACGGCAAAGCTATCCTCGTAGACAATACCATCGCCATGACCGGTTCTGCTAACATCGATCTGAGAAGCCTATTCGTAAACTACGAGCTAGGCGCATTTTTCTACGACAACGGCGACATCCAGGCTATCTCAAATTGGATACAGGAACTCTCCACAGACGCAGAACCATTCCACGAATCCGAAAAGCGAAGCTTTCTCCGATCGACAGCCGAGGACCTCAGCCGACTCGTCACGCCTCTTCTTTAATCAATCACTGACCATCGAGCAAAAGCTTGTACTCCACCGAGTCGCGAATCGCTTGCCAGCTCGCTTCGATAATATTGTCGCTGGCTCCAACTGTACCCCAAAGCTCTTTACCATCAGCCGATTCTATCAAAACTCGCGTTTTGGCATCGGTACCCGATTGCGAAGCGAGAATACGAACCTTGTAATCCTTTAACTGAAGGTCATTTAAATTCGGATACGTCTTGGAAAGAGCAATACGCAGAGCCTTATCCAGAGCCCCAACCGGACCGCTAGATTCCGCAACCGTATAATGCGGCTCGCCATTTATATTTACCTTAATAGTCGCCTCTGACGTTGTCGGCTCATCGGGCGTCCGTTTTTCAACGATCACTCGATAGCTCTCGAACTCGAAATGGGGCTTGAATTTCCCCATGAACCTATCGAGCAACAGTCGAAGCGAAGCATCCGCCGACTCGTATTCGTAACCATTGAACTCCAGCTCTTTGAGTTTTTCGATGATCGCTTTCGTCTCCGGAGAATTTCGATCGATATTCACTCCAAGCTCCTGAGCCTTCATCAACAAACTACTCCGCCCCGCCATATCGGAGACAAGCACTCTCTGTTTATTGCCAACCTTAGTTGGATCTACGTGCTCGTAACTGTAACTAACCTTCTTAGTCGCATCCGCATGGGCTCCACCCTTATGCGTGAAAGCCGACAAGCCAACATACGGCGCCTTATTGTCGTGCGACAAATTCGCCAGATCCGCCAGAAACATCGAGATACCGCGCAAATGCTCCAAACGATTTCCACAATTCATTTCATACCCGAGTTTCAATGAAAGATTCGGAATAATTGTAGTCAAATTAGCATTACCAACACGTTCCCCGTATCCGTTGAACGTTCCCTGGACATGCACAGCACCAGCTTCGATACCGGAAAGCGATAATGCAACGCCAACCCCCGAATCGTTGTGACAATGCACGCCTACCTGAGTATCTGGAAAACGCTCCACGATAGACTTCGTAATCTCCGTTAGTTGACCGACCATCATGCCACCATTTGTATCGCAAAGCGCCAAACAATCGGCTCCACCGGCAACCGCGGCTTCGAGAGTCTTCAATGCGTATTCCGGACTGTCCGCATACCCATCGTAGAAATGCTCAGCATCGTATACAACTTCCCGACCGTTTTCCTTCAAAAAGCGGACGGAATCTTCGATCATGCGAAGATTCTCCTCAGGCTCCACGCGCAGAACTTCCGTCACATGCAAAAGCCAGGTTTTTCCAAAAATCGTGACAACCGGCGTTTCCGCATCCAAAAGCGTTTGCAGCTGGGGGTCCTCGCTCGCACTCAAATTTGCACGGCGCGTAGAGCCGAATGCCGCTATCTTCGCGTGCTTCAGCTTCAACGATTTCGCTTCCTCGAAAAACGCCATATCGCGCGGATTCGAGCCAGGCCAGCCGCCTTCGATATAGTCGATTCCGAATTGGTCGAATTTCTCGGCAATCCGCAACTTATCCGTAACGGAGAACGAAACGCCCTCGCCTTGCGTGCCATCTCTCAAAGTTGTGTCGTAAACGGAAATTTTTGCCTTACTCATAACTATATCACTTTAAATTGATCTACTGCTTCGAAACGATGAATGCCTTGATGGATTCCGCGTCAGGAAAAAGGGGGGACTTAACGATATCGAGCTTTTTCAATGCGTCCAATATAGGATGCGTCGATACTTGACCCAGAGCCTCCTCAACAACTTCCGGAAATTTCGCAGGATGCGCTGTCGAAAGAATAACGCAATGCTCCAACGAATCCAAGTCCTTGAAACCGCATGCCGTGTGCGGATCAGCGATGTAGCCGTATCGTTCATACACACTTGAAACCGTTTCGCGAATCTCAGTATCACCCATACGCGAACTACTCATCGAGCGTAATACCTTAGGATCCGCGCAAGAAAAGGCTTTCCGCTCCTTTATCTCTTGCATTGTCGAGCGGGTTTTTGACGGATCCTCGCCCAACGTGTAGTAAAGGAAACGCTCGAAGTTCGAAGCGATCTGAATATCCATCGACGGAGCAAGGCTCGGTTCGACATCTCCTACAGAATAGTCGCCTGACGAAAAGAAACGGTCGAGAATATCATTCTGATTCGTCGCCACGCGGAAACCCGCCACTTTCATTCCCATTTGCGAAGCCATCCAACCGGCCAACACATTTCCGAAATTACCCGTCGGGACCACGAAAGTCGTCTTCGCTCGCCTCGTATCCGGCAACTGCAACCAAGCATAAATATAATACACGCACTGAGCGAGAACTCGGGCGAGGTTAATGGAATTAACCGCAGAGAGACTAACTGACTGGCTAAACGCCTTATCGCCAAACACCTCTTTCAACGCGGCTTGAGCATCATCGAAACTCCCAGTCACGCAAAGCGGATAAACATTCGACGCTTCCGTACAGGTCATTTGCCGTTCTTGAAGCGGCGAAACACGACCATCCGGATACAGAATGAAAATATTAACTCCCGGTTTTCCAAGAAGTCCGCTTATCGCAGCGGCACCCGTATCGCCCGAAGTCGCGCCTAGCACGTTAATCGACTCGCCAGAAAGAATCACTTGTCGCTCGTAGAATTTTCCAAGCAATTGCAAAGCGAAATCTTTGAACGCGAGGGTTGGCCCGTGAAACAATTCCAAGATGTCAATCTTCTCGTCTAGTTTCACCAGCGGGGCATGCTGAGCGTGATCGAAACGCAAATACGCGTCGACGATAAGAGTCTTCAATTCATCCGTCGGAATATCCGTCGCGAAATGGCGGAAAAATGCAGTGCATAAATCCGGGTAGTTTTTACCCTTCCACGAATCCAGCTCACCCGATAAATCGGGTAGCGATTCGGGAACGAAGAGCCCTCCATCCGGAGCCAATCCAACTTTCACCGCTTCCGAAAACGAGTGCGGGTTCGTCTGGCCACGAGTACTTACGAAATTCATGGAACGTAAAATTAATCGACCCTATCCAAACCGAATGCCGTGTGCACAACGCGTGTGGCTTCTTCGGCATCACCTTCAGCGATGACAACTGAGATCTTAATCTCGGATGTGCTGATCAATTGGATGTTCGTTTTCGCTTCGCTCAAAGCAGCGAAAAGCTGACCGGCAACTCCCGAGTGGCTACGCATTCCAACGCCCACTACAGACAATTTAGCAACATCGCCAACAAGGGTCACTTCGCCACCGCCCAATTCTGCGAGAATCTCTTCAACCGCTTTAGAAGCGCGATCCATGTCGTCTTGCGGCACTGTAAACGTCATATTCGCAACGCCATTGCGTCCGATATTCTGGACGATCATATCCACGACCACATTCGCATCGGAAATCCCCTGAAACACCTTCGCCGCCGAGCCTGGCTTATCAGGAATGTTAGTGATGATCACCTTTGCCTGGTTCTTATCGAGAGCGATACCGCGAACCACGACATCTTCCATTGAACTGACTTCCTCTTTCACGATTGTGCCTGGGTTGTTGTTAAAACTGGATCTGACTTCAAATGGGACATTGTACTTGTTTGAAAACTCTACCGAACGCGCCTGCATAACCTTCGTTCCCAAACTCGCGAGCTCGAGCATTTCTTCGTAACTGATTTCCTGAATCTTGCGAGCCTTCGGAACGATACGCGGATCTGCCGTGTAGACACCATCGACATCCGTGTAGATCTGACAAAGATCCGCGTCTACTCCCTTGGCCAGAGCGATAGCCGACAAATCCGAACCACCCCTTCCAAGTGTTGTGATTTGACCCAGTTCGTTAGCTCCTTGAAAACCCGCCACGATAACCACGCGCTTTTTCTCAAGATACCCAATCAATTGCTGACACTCCATCCTCACGATACGAGCCCGCGTATGATAGGGATCCGTTTTGATACCCGCCATCGCGCCAGTCATCGATACCGCGTCAACGCCCAAGGCATGCAAAGCCATCGCCGTCAATGCGATTGTCTCCTGCTCCCCCGCGACAAGCAGCATATCCATTTCGCGATCAGCCGGGTTCGGGTTGATTGCCTTCGCCCGCGCAATCAATTGGTTAGTCACACCCGAGCGAGCCGAAACGACAACCACAACCTCATTACCGTTATCGTACTCAGCCTTAATAACCCGAGCCACATTCTGGATACGATCTACATCGCCTACGGATGTACCACCAAACTTTTTTACGATACGCGCCATCTCAGTCGAAATCTCCTTATCAAGCAAAGTTGCCGATCGGCATGTAAAACGGCTTCTCTTCCACGCTCTCCAATTCCGTCAAACTCGCAACTGCATTTACAATAGCATTTTCCGTGGTCACATGCGTCGTGATTATTAACGAAACCCGCTCCGCGTTCTCTCCAACCTCTTTTTGCGATACGCTCGCTAAGCTCACTTCGTGCGAGGCGAGAATCGACGAAATCTGCGCCATAACTCCTGGTTGATCCAGAACGACCAATCGCAGATAATAGCGCGATTCGATATCCTCAGCCCTCGCAATAGTGATTGAAGAACCATTTCGCGGTGCCGGATCTAAAAACGGAAAACGCCCTTCTGGCCCGCCGAATATCAAAAGTTTAACCGCATCGACAACATCGGAAATCACCGCACTTGCCGTCGCATCTCGACCCGCTCCCGGACCGATGTAAACCGTTTCCCCAACCACATCGCCATGTACCGAAATAGCATTGAAAACACCATCCACTCGTCCCAAGGAGCATTGAGTCGATACAAGTGTCGGCAATACGGATACGCGTAAGATACTTCCTTTGGCCGCACGATCAATCACTGCGATTAGCTTAATCGCGTAGCCATTGTTCTTCGCGAACTGAATATCTTCCTGCGAAACCTCTGTAATTCCCTGCAAACGGACTTCTTTGAAATCCACCCACTTCCCATGAGCAAGATAGGCTAGTACAACCGCTTTATGGGCCGCGTCAATTCCGTCAACATCCAAGGCTTCATCGGCTTCCGCGTACCCCAGAGCCTTCGCTTCCACAAGAATCTCAGGATAGCTCAATCCTTCGTTCGTCATCCGAGTCAAAATGTAATTGCAGGTCCCGTTTAGAATCCCGTAAATACTTGAAAAATCGTTGATAACCAGGCCCTCCCGAATCGCCTTAATAACCGGAATTCCGCCGGCAACGCTCGCTTCGAAAAGCAAGTGCCCCCCGTGCTCACGCGCAACCGAAAGCAATTCTTCGCCAAAATCGCACAGCAGTGCTTTATTGGCAGTTATAACGATCTTACTTGCCTTCAATCCAGCGAGAACCACCTCGCGAGCACGGCCCGTTCCGCCCATCAATTCGCAAACTACATCAACTTCCGGATCCATCGCTACAGCGAGAGGATCATCCGTCACAATTGAAGCATCCACTTCGACATCCCGCGCTTTTCCTGGGGTTCGTACCGCGATTCTGGATACAATTATATCAGCTCCGAGTTGTTCGCTCAAAACCGATCGTTTCCTCTCCAGGTGATCGAAAACGCCCTGTCCAACAACTCCAAATCCGCAAAGACCGACCTTTATGATTCGTTCGCTCATTCTGAATCCCTCAAATCGTCCTGCTTCTTTTCGAAACGATTTTCTTCGCCCCTTAACAGGCGGCTAATATTCGACTTATGCCTTAACACCACAACGAGAGCCAACGCAACAGGCACCCATTGCCGAGCGCTACTCGTATCCAAAAAATAATTCGATACCGGTAAGCTGATCGCCATAATGATCGAAGCCACCGACACGTAACGCGTCGAGTAAAACACGACTAGCCAAACACCCATTCCGAGAAACGCCGCTATCGGCATCAAAGCCACGACACCCCCGAGCATAGCGGCCACTCCCTTGCCGCCGCGAAACCCAGTGAAAAGCGAAAACGAATGCCCAATCACGGCAGTGAAAAGGCCAATCAAGCCATACGCATCCGAATAACCAGTATTCGAATACATTAAAATAGGCCAACCCGTTGCGACCAAGCCTTTCAGGAAATCGAGAGCAAACACCCAGTTCCCAGCAGCCTTGCCGACCGACCGCTTCACATTAGTCGCTCCAGGGCTCTTGCTACCTACTGCGAAAATGTCGACTCCATTGGCCTTCGCGATCCAGTAGCCGAACGACAAAGAACCAATAAGGTAACCCAATCCTGCTGAAAGCGATCCCGCTATGACGTCAAAAGACATGTGTATTCAGATCAGCACTCCAGGTGCACCAATTTAGCCTGAGTGATAGCGTTCACCGACAGGATTTCCTTCATCGCTGCATCGTCCAACGCGCTATCAAGCCCGGCGACGTTCAAAGCAATGCCGCCGACTTCGTTTCGACTCAAAGACATCGATGCGATATTCACGCCCGCCTTGCCGATAATCGAGCCTAGTTGACCTACTATTCCCAGCTCGTCGCTGTTAGCGATGATCAACAGATAGCCACAAGGGTCCACTTCAACTTCGCGATCATTGATGGTTACAATACGAGGTGTATTGCCCTTTCCCATCAAGGTGCCTTCCGCCGATACGGATTCACCATTGCTGCATTTCGCTTCAACGCGAATCAGTTCCGTGTAATCGGTTTCCGCATTCGAACTCGAAACTTCTACTCCAATGCCCAAACGCTCGATCAACACCATCGCATTGACGAAGTTCACGTTGCTTCCTGAAATATTCTGAAGAAACCCCTTCAAAACGCCTCGCGTGAGCGAGTTCGCATCGAGATCGACAATTTTTCCGAGATACGTGATCTTCACGCTCTCGATCTTATCCAACGCCAGTTGCTGAACAAAAGTACCCAGCTTCGAGCAAAGGTCCAAGTAAGGACCGACTTTCCCCAGAGTCGTTGCATCCAAAGCCGGCATATTAATTGCGTTGCGAATCTCGCCATCGCGGACCGCATCCGCTATCGCTTCCGCTATTTCGATACCCACGCTTTCTTGCGCTTCCTGTGTCGAAGCGCCCAAATGTGGCGTCAAATTCACCTTCGGGTGACTGCGCAGGGGGTGATCCTCTGCAGGAGGCTCAGATTCGTAAACATCTAATCCGGCAGTCGCCACTTTACCGCTATTCAAGGCCTCCAGCAAAGCCGACTCCTTTATAATGCCGCCGCGAGCACAATTGAAGATACGAACCCCGGCCTTCATCTTAGCGAAAGCCGCCTCGTCGATCATGTACTTAGTCTGATCGGTCAAAGGCATGTGAACGGTAATATAATCCGAAAGTTCGAAAAGCGTTTCGAGCTCTACTTGTTCGATACCCATCGCCTCCGCACGAGCTTCCGTCAAGAAAGGATCGTAGGCCACAATCGACATTCCAAAAACTTTCGCTCGCTTCGCCACTTCCGCACCGATGCGACCCATGCCGCATACGCCGAGAGTTTTATTCAGCAACTCACTGCCTCCAAGGACCTTCCGATCCCACCGTCCCGCGGCCATTGACGCAGCCGCTTGAGGAACCGGGCGGGCCCCGCAAAGCATATGCGTGAAGGTCAATTCAGCCGTAGCAATCGTATTGCCACCCGGCGTGTTCATTACAACGACACCGTGATCCGTCGCCGCAGGAATATCGATATTATCGACACCAACGCCCGCACGACCAACAGCCTTGAGCTTCGGCGCGTTTTCGAGCACTTCCTTGGTAATTCGAGAATCGCTTCTAACGATAATCCCTGACATCTCTGGCGCATGCTCCATGAGCTTTACCGCCCGCTCGTCTTTGGGCAGGTCAAAGATTTCGATTACCTCAAAGCCATCTTGGCTTTTGAGAAAGTCTACTCCGGTGGAAGAGATTTTGTCGGCTACTAGGATCTTCATCTAAAAAAAGAGGCCCCATAAAAGGTGATGCCACATAAAAAGCAATAGCGAATGGTGCCATAGCCCACCCGCTTAAAAGTCAGGCTACCCCCCCTATTTAGGCCCGCGAATGAACTGCTCAACGGTTCTCCAATAAGCCACGCCGCTCTGTTCGGCGACATTTCGATGCCCCGCCCCGGCTACCCGATAAAGCATGGCTCGATCCTCTCCGAACGCCTCCTGAAGAACCAAACTATTCCCCACATCGAACATCGCATCCTCATCCCCATGGATCAATAGAACCGGACAGTTCGTCTTTTCCGCTTTTTTCTCATTCTCAAACGAATCCCCCGGAACCCAATTCAATGGCAAAACCGCCCTGTAGGCGCTTCGAAAAGTCGACTCGACGATCAATCGAGCCGGAGAACGACGTGTTGCCAACTCGATCGCCAAAGCCGCGCCAAGCGAACGACCGTGTAGGGTAATCTTCGATTCCGGAACTCCCTTTGCTTCTATGATATAATCGTAGACCGCTTCCGCGTCGCTATACAAGACCGGCTCGGACGGCTTCCCCGCCGTATGGCCGTAACCGCGATAATCGAAGCAAACGACATTGAAGCCTTTGAGCTGGTAGGAACGCAAACGAGGCATCGCCAAACCAATATCCTCATCACTCCCATAAAAATAGAATACCGTCCACCCATCCCCCGAACCCTCAGCCCAAAATACATTCACCTTCACGCCAACCTCCGACTCGACGGTTAGAAACGACTCGTCTAGCTCGTAAATCGTCGAAGGCGGTTGAAAAAACATCCGCTCAGCTGCCTGTCGTCCGAATATAACGAAAAAGATGACACAACCAACGACCAAGGCCAAAACCCCATTAAACGGATTTATAACTTTGGTTCGATCCCTTTGCATCCCCAAAAGCCTACCTCAGTCGATCGCGCAGAGCCAAAATCAAGCGCTCCCGAGGCACTTCCTCTTCGCTCCGATCGGTCATGTCGCGCAGCTTGACTACGCCCTTCTCCAATTCTTCCGAACCATAGATCAACGCCACGCGTGCCCCAGAAGCGCTTGCCATCTTGAACTGCTTCCCAAATCCCGACGTTTTTAACGGGTAGTCCACTGAAAACCCTGACTGCCGCAACGCATTCGCATCAGCCAAAGCAACTGCTCTCTCCGCTTCACCGCCAATAACCATGTAGGCATCTATCGTATCGACAAACTTCGGCATAATACCTCGCTCCTTCAAAACATCAGCCAAAACGACATCCCCCATTCCGAAGCCGACCGCCGGCATATCCGGACCGCCCATTTTTTTGATTAGATTATTGTAACGCCCGCCTCCCGCGATTGCCCGGTTCGACTTAGCCCGATCAAAAGCCTCGAACACGAAACCCGTATAATACGCCAAACCTCGAACGATACTCAGATCCATTTCCACAAAACCCGACAATCCCATAGCGTCGAAACCATCCAGTAACGTCGACCAATCGTCAATCCGCGCCTGCAACGCCTCGCCCATGTCCGCTCCTCCTGAAACAGTCTTAAAAGCATTCGAAAGTTCCGCCAGATTGCTCACTTTCAAAAACCCGCCGATCGAAGCCTGCAACGCCTCGCCCCGGTCTCCAGCAATCGCCGATAGCTTCTCGCAAGCAACTTCATCAGGCATGCGTTCCCACTTATCCACGATCTCCAAGATTTTCGAAGTTTCCGATTCAAAACCTTGAGCCTCCAAATAAAGCATCCACAAATTCCGGTCGCTCAGCCGAATGAAAAAGTCTTCCTTTCCCAGACCAAATCCCTGGATCAGCTGGATCAAAAGCGATATCAATTCTAATTCCGCCGCCGGACCTGCTTCGCCCAAAATATCCGCATTGAGCTGAGTAAAACAGCGTAAACGCCCTTTCTGCATTCGCTCGTAGCGAAAATTGTCGCCAATGCTGAACCATTTTATCGGACGCTTTAACGCATTCCCCTTAGCGGCCACCATGCGGGCCAACGTTGGAGTCAGCTCCGGCCGCAGCGAAATCTCGCGACCGCCCTTGTCCTCGAAACAAAAAAGCTGTGACTCGATTTCGTCGCCCGACTTGGCCTTGAACAATTCGAGGGACTCGAGAACCGGTCCATCGAACTCCTGAAAGCCAAAACGGCGGGCAACTTGACGCCATACTTGAAAAAGAAAGCGGCGCTCCGCAAATGCCTCCGGATAGAACTCGCGGAAGCCAGGCAGTGATTTAAAATTCGACATCGTGTTTCGCTAACAAAAAAGGCGGCATATGCCGCCTGTTCCGTGTGTCAAGGATTCGAGCTCTCTTGAGGAAGTCTTTCAGAGATCCGCCTACAGCATTTCCAAATTGATATCCTTAATCTTGGCCTTGAGCACTTTGCCCGCCTTGAACTTGACCACCGCTCGCGTCGGAATCACAACGTCGGTCTCCGGTCGGTTTGGATTGCGGCCGACACGCGCCTTGC
>Ga0233432_10001555_pt1 | contig 22142 bp, 20 predicted proteins | sample SI_122_August201_6_FD_179870 | JGI IMG/M metagenome (GOLD analysis project Ga0233432, IMG submission 179870) | Seawater microbial communities from Saanich Inlet, British Columbia, Canada - SI_122_August2016_10_MG | ecosystem: Environmental > Aquatic > Marine > Inlet | place: Canada: British... | reverse complement strand
CCACACCCCGGTAATTGATGAGCAGCTCATGTCCTTATACCTTTGGGCAGCGGACTATTACCAGTTTCCTGTCGGGCAAGCATTGCAAACCTCCCTTCCGGCCCAGATAAGAAAGGGAAAACCCGCACAAGAAAAACAAATGCCTAGTTGGCAAGCAAGCACTACCGGTGAAAGCCTGGATCAATCCACCTTGAAAAATGCCCCCAGACAGTTGCAGGTTCTGTCGCTTATTATTGCCCAGAAAAAAATGACTGTGGCGGCACTCAAGGAAAGTGTCAATGGTGAGGTTTCAGCCTGTCTGAAAACTCTGGCAGACAAGGGACTCATTGAAGAAATCTCGACGCCTGACAGCACTAAAAATAATCCCGATGAAATTTACGGTGACGATGCCCCCCTGCAGTTGAATACGCAACAGCAGTCTGCCCTTAGCGCTATCAGGGAGAACATTGAGCATTACAGCGTTTCTTTACTTGAAGGCGTTACTGGCAGCGGCAAGACTGAAATCTATCTGCAGGCAATCGCTGATGTACTTGAAAAAGGGCTACAGGCACTTGTGCTGGTTCCGGAAATCAGCCTGACTCCACAAACCTTGCGACGCTTTGAATCGAGGTTTAACCGGGAAATTGCTGTTTTCCACTCTGGCCTCACTGGCACCCAGCGCTTGTCAGCCTGGCTGCGGGCCGGTAACGGAAAAGCGGATATTATTATCGGCACCCGTTCGGCAATTTTCACCCCCTTGGCCAGACCTGGCCTGATCATTGTTGATGAAGAGCATGATGCATCCTATAAACAACAGGACGGCTTTCGCTATTCCGGCAGAGACCTGGCCATCTACCGGGCCAGGCAGCTGGATATCCCGGTTATTTTGGGCACAGCTACACCCAGCCTGGAAAGTTTGAATAATGCCCTGGCCGGACGTTTTCACTATCTGCAGCTCACTGAGCGTGCCGGGGAGGCAAGCCACCCGGAATACCGATTGTTAGACCTGAAAGGACAGGAATTAACAGATGGATTTTCAAATTCCCTGATTGACATGATTCGCTCCCACCTGAAGAGCAAAAATCAGGTACTTATATTTTTAAACCGCCGTGGCTTCGCCCCCATTTTGCTATGTCGGGACTGTGGCTGGATTGCTACCTGTACACGCTGTGACAGCAGTTACACCTTACACCGGAAACCTCCGCGACTGAGCTGTCACCATTGTGAATCCCAGAAACCACTCGCGCAAAAATGTGCAGAATGCAGCAGCACCGATCTGGCGGCCATGGGGCTGGGTACAGAAAAAACCGAACAAACTGTGAGAGCGCTTTTTCCCGACACCCCTGTCCATCGCATTGACCGGGATTCGACCCGCAACAGGGAAACCTTGCATGACATTATTGAAAAAGTAGACAGTGGTGATCCCTGTATTTTGGTAGGCACACAGATGCTCTCCAAAGGACATCATTTTCCCAATGTCACCCTGGTTGCAGTTCTGGATGCTGATGGCGGGCTATTTAGTGCAGACTTTCGCGGTCAGGAGCAAATGGGCCAATTACTGATCCAGGTTGCCGGCAGAGCTGGAAGAGGAGAAACACAGGGCGAAGTCGTCATTCAGACCTATAACAGTACTCACCCTACATTGCAGGCATTGGTCAGACATGGCTACGGACCTTTTGCCAGAAAACTGCTTGAAGAGAGGCAGCTGGGCAAACTACCTCCATTTAGCTATATGGCCTTAATTCGCGCAGAAGCAAGCACCCAGTCCCTGCCCTTTAATTTCCTGCAGGATGTGATAAATGCTGTGCAACACAATTTTTCGGATCTTTCCATAATAGGCCCAATGCCATCACCAATGGAAAAAAGGGCTGGCTTGTTTCGCATGCAGCTGATCATTGAAGCGGATAAACGATCCACTATTCAAAAGTACCTCACCTTGCTAATCCCGCTAATGGAAAACCATCCCGAGAAGAGAAAAATACGCTGGTCAGTAGATGTCGACCCACTGGACTTTACTTAAACCTGCATGCAGGTAATTAATCAGGGCGCTTCTTCCCGAGACGCTTTTGAAGGATAATTCGGATTCTGCTGTAAAGAGCAGTACACAGAACAATAAATCGAGCAGTCAATAGAACAGTAAAGTGAGAACTTGGTTCACTGCTATTCTATAGAGGATATATGGCACAAGATTTCGCAAAAAAGAAAAAAGCCAGCAGCACTTCCGCAAAAAAGAAACCTGTGCGCTCTGCTACACGCAACTCGTCTGACGACAGTAACCACTGGAGCTGGTTTTTTTCAGGGCTTTTCGGTGGAGTATTACTTTGTATGGTAGGTTATTTTTCTCTATCACAGCTGAACAATGGCGCCTCCATTTCTGAAGTAACCATTCCCGGACTGGGCGGTGAAAACGAAGAAAACGGCTCCGTCACAACGCTTGATTTTTATGAGTATCTGCCCCAGGCAGAGGTGGAAGTGAATGTTGTCCCCGTGGAACTTGCATCAAGCGCATTGGAAGATGAAAGCAATCAAATAACCTATCTGCTTCAGGCGGGCTCTTTTCTCGATCCTAATGATGCAGAAGCGCTTCGAGCCCGGCTAATCCTGTTGAATCTCGACACCCGCATTCAGCCAGCTCCGCTTTCAGGAAGAACCTGGTATCGGGTTCAGGCCGGGCCCTTTATTGGTCGTAATGCCGTAGAGAATGCCGAGAACACATTGATTGAAAATAATATCGATCCCATCCGCATGCGCATACCCAGTCCCTGATTTATCAGTCAGCGCACGTGTTACCCCGCTTGATTTTCCGGCATTTGCCCCAACATGGGTTTTATCAGCCCTAGATACTCTTTAATCAGCAACTTATTCAGGAGCCAGCATGGATCAATATAGAGGAACTACTATCCTGTCAGTACGCAGGAATGGTCAGGTAGTCGTTGGCGGCGATGGCCAGGTAAGCCAGGGCAATACCGTCATGAAAGGAAATGCACGAAAAGTCAGACGCCTCTACAACGATAAAGTGATTGCAGGATTTGCAGGTGGCACAGCAGATGCCTTCACCCTGTTTGAACGCTTTGAAGAACAACTTGAAAAACACTCTGGCAAACTAACCCGCGCGGCAGTGGAACTTGCCAAACTCTGGCGTACCGAACGTGCACTGCGCAGGCTGGAGGCACTCTTGGTGGTCGCTGACAAGGATACCTCCCTGATCATTACTGGCAATGGTGATGTGATTGAACCGGAAGACAGCCTGATGGCAATCGGTTCAGGCGGCAGCTTTGCGCAATCAGCTGCACGTGCCCTTCTCGACAATACCAAACTTGATGCCCGGGACATTGTTGAAAAAAGTCTCAACATTGCCGCTGATATTTGCGTATACACAAACCATAATTTAACAATCGAAGTACTGGATGACTGATTTTTTATGACTGATTTCACCCCTAAAGAAATTGCCACCGAACTTGATAAACATATTATTGGACAGAATGACGCCAAACGGGCTGTTGCTATAGCTCTGCGTAATCGCTGGCGCCGCATGCAGCTTCCTGAAGCCATGCGCCAGGAAATAACACCTAAAAATATTCTTATGATCGGACCCACAGGTGTGGGTAAAACTGAGATTGCACGCCGCCTGGCAAAACTGGCGGGCTCTCCATTTATCAAAATTGAAGCGACAAAATTTACTGAAGTGGGTTATGTCGGCAGGGATGTGGAATCAATAATCAGGGATCTGGTGGATGCCGCGGTAAAGATGTTGCGCGAAGAGCAATTACAAAAAGTGTCCAGTCAGGCCGCCAATGCGTCTGAAGATCAGGTGCTGGACATTCTTTTGCCGGGCTCCTCTGATGACTCTGAAGAGTCTTCAGGCTCACGCCAGGTATTTCGTAAAAAACTGCGCGAAGGAGATCTTGATGACAAGGAAATTGAAATCAAGGTATCGGACAAGGTGGGCGTTGAAATTATGGCACCCCCGGGCATGGAAGATATGTCCAGCCAACTAAGCAGCATGTTTTCAAATATGGGTGCCGGCCGCAGTAAGTCAAGACGTGTCAGTGTTAAATCTGCTTTAAAAATCCTGCAGGACGAGGAAGCTCAAAAACTGGTTAATGAAGATGAGCTCAAAACCCGCGCCATTGAAATTACCGAACAGACTGCCATAGTTTTTATCGATGAAATTGACAAAGTTGCCACAAAAAATGAGGCCCATGGCGGCGGCGTTTCCAGAGAGGGTGTGCAACGGGATTTGCTTCCACTCATTGAAGGTTCAACCGTTTCCACCAAATATGGTTCAGTTAAAACCGACCACATTCTTTTCATTGCCTCAGGAGCCTTTCATCTTTCAAAACCATCGGACCTGATTCCTGAGCTTCAAGGTCGCCTGCCTATTCGAGTCGAACTTGATGCCCTGAGTGCTGAGGATTTTGAACGAATTCTTACCGAACCTGACGCCTCATTAAGCAAACAATATGTTGCCCTGATGCAAACTGAAGGCCTTGAGCTTACATTCACAGACGGTGGCATCAAGCGTATCTCTGAAATAGCCTGGCAAGTTAATGAGCGCACTGAAAATATCGGTGCCCGGCGTTTGCACACAGTACTGGAAAGACTTCTGGAAGAAACATCTTTCAGCGCAAGAGAATTGGTCAGCGAGGGAAAAGGCGCTGTGCTTGTGGATGAAAACTTTGTCGATGCAAATCTGAGCGATCTTGCTGCTGATGATGATTTGAGTCGGTTTATTCTTTAGTGCCTGATATATTTCCCAATAATTTTTTAGACGAGCGATAACAAGATGCAGCCCGATGATATTAAACTGCACCGTAAATCAGCCATACTGGAACTTAAGTATGATGATGGCGGCATTTATTCTCTACCTGCAGAATTCCTGCGTGTGAACTCACCCTCAGCAGAAGTAAGAGGTCATGGGCAGGGACAGGAAGTGCTGCAGACCGGCAAGAAGCACGTCAAGATAGATAACATTGACGCCGTTGGAAACTATGCCATACGCCTGCATTTTGATGACGATCACAACACCGGAATCTATAGCTGGGAATACCTGAGGGAGCTTTGCCTGAATCAGGCTGCCCTATGGGACAGCTATCTTATGAAATTACAAAAAGCCGGTGCGCGCAGAGAAAACCTGCCAGATGACGTACAGATCGTAAATATCATGCCAATTAATGATTAGAACGAATCTTTATCGCTGCTTATCTCCAGTTCCCGGAACATCATTCCCAATTCTGTCCATACATCCCCATACGTTTCTAAACGGCATTGCAGTACAATGGCCTTTTAAGAATCCTATAAAATTTTCAGAAAAACATGAATAACGATAGTCAGGGTAAAACTACACATTTTGGATATCAGCAGGTTGCTGTAGAAGAAAAGGCCGGCCTGGTAGGTCAGGTCTTTCATTCTGTTGCCAGTAAGTATGACCTGATGAATGATGTGATGTCCCTTGGCACACACAGAATCATCAAGCGCTACACGGTTGAATTAAGTGCCCTCAGACCAGGCATGAGCGTTCTTGACCTCGCTGGAGGCACCGGCGATTTCAGTTTGCTTTTTTCTCCTCTGGTTGGGAAACAGGGTCAGGTGATTCTCGCCGATATCAATGAATCAATGCTCAGGGTGGGGCGTGACCGGATTATCGATAAAGGCAAAAGTGGCAACATCAGTTATTCCCTGGCCAATGCAGAGAAACTTCCTTTCAAGGAAAATACTTTTGACTGTATTTGCATTGCTTATGGCTTGAGAAATGTGACTGACAAACAAGCCGCGCTGGGTTCCATGTTTGCCATGACCAAGCCTGGTGGCAGAGTTCTGGTACTGGAGTTTTCCAAACCGGTCAATCCCCTGATTGGCAAAGCCTATGATATATATTCAACTTTGTGGCCCAAAGCTGGCCAGCTGATTACAGGTGATGGTGATAGCTATAAATATCTCGTTGAATCTATCCGTATGCACCCTGACCAGGAAACTCTGAAGCAGATGATGCTGGATGCAGGTTTTGAAAACTGTGAATACCATAATGTGATGGGTGGCATCTGCGCCATTCATGTCGGCCATAAAGCCCTTTAGAATTACTCTATGCCTGAATAAGCAAATACTATGCTTGCAAGCCTTTTTCACTCTGCCATTTTATCCAGCATGGAAACCTGCCTGAATCAGGTTCTGTCTATGGATACTGTTGCCCGGAAGAAGCTTGAACCCTTGTCAGGTAAATTATTGAGAGTGCAATGTGAGCTGCCGAACCTATTGATCAATATCTTGGTGTGCGATGGCAGACTCTTGCTCTCCAGTAACGAAGAGCTTGAAGCCGACACCATAATTCGCGGCACTGCCACTGCCCTGGCAAAATTATTGGTCAAAAGGAAAACCGCAGATTTACGCAAAGATGGCATAGTCATTACCGGCAATGTGGGCCTGCTTACGTCGCTTCAGGAAATTCTGCAAAATATTGATCTGGACTGGGAATACCAGATAAGTAAATTAATTGGCGATGTACCAACCCAGGCATTGAGTGACAGTTTTTCTGCGGCAGGAAAATTTACCAGACAGTCCCGGGACAATTTGCAAAAAGATATTGACGACTATCTACACGAGGAAAAGAAAATATTTCCATCCGCTGTTGAACTCAAAAGCTTTTATAAGAGCGTTGACAGCCTGAGATTAAGAGTCGATCGCCTGGATTCGAGGGCAAGAAGAATCAGCTCTCTCCCCCCCGCCTGAATTTTTCACTCAATGAATTTCAGCAGATTTCTCAGAATAAAATAATCGCGAAATCTATATTTAACACCACTAACCGCTGCTGATGACTTTCACTATATAAACGCTTGCGCTTTTTATTCGGAACTTTATTCCGAAATTTATTCCGGATTTTATTCCAGATTCCCGTAGATCCTTTGCTCAAAACCCTGCAGCACTTCTATGGCCTTCTCGTCATAAAAAGGCATATATTGCATCATCAATACTGCCCCGATATTATTTTCAGGATCTATCCAGAATTCTGTATTATAAATTCCTGCCCAGGCAAGAGAGCCTGGTGCTCTGCTGTTTTCCCTCTGTTCCATGGTGACCTGAAAACCCAGACCGAAGCGGTCAACACCCGCACCTAGTGGAAAGCGTTCGCTGACTTGAGGGTTGGCAGCAGGCATAAAACGTACCGCCACATCACCAGTATGATTGCGGCCCATATCAGCAATGGTATCTGCTGATAAAATTCTTGTGCCATTTTCCGTCACGCCCTTATTGAGAAAAAGGCGAATAAAACGTGTGTAATCTTGCGCAGTTGAAAACAGTCCGGCATCACCATTATGGGCCGAAGAGATAATATCCGGATTTGACGTTTCCATCAGTGTAGAGCCATTCATGGCATGTGTTGTCACAGTGCGAGGATTATTGCTTGGCGGAATATCATAATAAGTCTCGTACATACCCAGTGGCTGAAGAATTCTTTCCTGCATAAATTCAAAGAGCTCCATCCCGGAAACCGTTTCCACCAGATGTCCCAGCACCCGTGTACTTTCACCATAAGTCCACTCTTCCCCCGGCTCATGCAAAAGCGGCACTGAAGTCGCACTGACATCAAACTCGCTGCCAAGTGCTTTTGCTAAAACCGGACTGTCAAATGTATATCCCAGGCCTGACGTATGGCTTAGCAAGTGGCGAATGGTAATTAAATTTTGTGCCGGTCTTGCAGTGAATTCTCCGCTGTCCAGATTGAATTCAGTAAACACTTCCCTGTTTGCCAGTTCCGGAAGATATTTTTCAATAGGGTCGTCCAGCGCCATTTTCCCTTCTTCCACCAGCATCATTACGGCAAGAGAAGTAACCGGTTTGGTCATGGAAGCAATACGGAAAATTGCATCCCGTGTCATCGCTTTACTATTACCGACATCCATAAGACCAAAGGCGCTGTGATAAACCACGCCATCGCCATTGGTAATCAGCGCAACGACTCCGGGAATTCTGGAATTTTCTATGGACTGTGCTAAATAACGATCAAGTTCATATCTCCCTGCAAGGGAAATTGTCTGCGCATGTAGCACGGGGCTGAACAGCAAGATAAAAATTAAAATCCCTCTAAATTTAATCATTTTATTTTCCTTATACCCTGCCGGGTTGTATTAAGCATGTCTCGTCTCGTTATCGATGCAATTGCAGTTTTCTTATTATTTTTAATGGGTATAACAGCCTTTTTTATTATTGGGTATGAGAAGCATTTTACACAGCTATTGTATGCCCACCAACTTAAGCAAGCCTGTTGATTTTACTGGGATTCTGAATAGTGATATTGTGGCCGCCCTTATAAATACCGGACCCATATTACCGTTTTGAACAGGTTATTAAGACTCCTTAAAATCTACCGGGTAGCAAATAAATATCGCCTGGGAGAATTGTTTAAAAGCTTCGACCAGGCACGTCTGCTTTCAACAGTGCTGGGCTTACCCTTGCCTTGCGTATCTGGCCTGGAAAACATGAGCCGTGGTGAACGACTGCGTCGGGCACTGGAAGAACTTGGTCCCATCTTCATCAAGTTTGGCCAATTGTTGTCCACACGGCGTGACATGGTTCCTGAAGATATTGCTGACGACCTTGCTGGTCTGCAGGATAATGTACCTCCGTTTGATGAACAGCAGGCCATTAAACTTATAGAAGAGGCTCTCAACGACAAGATTGAAAATCTGTTTAATGACTTTTCTGCGACCCCTCTTGCCTCTGCCTCCGTTGCCCAGGTCCATGCTGCACAACTTCCTTCAGGCGAAGAAATTGTCATCAAGGTAATTCGTCCCGGAATTCAGGAAATTATTACCCAGGATATTGCCCTGCTAAAAAGTATTGCTACTTTTGTTGAAAACAACATAGATCAGGGGAAACGCCTGAAGGCTGTTGAGGTGGTCCAGGATTATGAATACATCATTCATGATGAACTTAATCTTATGTCAGAAGGTGCAAATGCCACACAACTAAAACGGAATTTTGAAAATTCTGATTTGTTATATGTACCTGAAGTGTACTGGGATTACTGCCGACTCAATGTACTGGTGATGGAACGTATCTATGGCATCCCCGTGAGCCAGATAGAAGAACTTAAAGCGGCCGGTATCAATCTGAAATTACTTGCCGAGCGCGGTGTCGAAATATTCTTCACGCAAGTATTTGATCACAGCTTTTTTCACGCCGACATGCACCCCGGCAATGTCTTTGTTTCCAGAGAACATCCCGAGCAACCACAATACATCGCGCTTGATTGCGCCATCATTGGCACACTCAGTAAAGATGATCAGTATTATCTGGCGCGAAACTTACTGGCAATTTTTAAACGGGATTATCGCAAGGTGGCAGAATTACATGTGGAATGTGGCTGGGTACCCCCCGACACGCCGATCAATGCTTTTGAGTCCACTATGCGCAGCGTCTGCGAACCCATATTTCAGAAACCTTTGAAAGATATTTCATTTGGCATGCTGCTGTTGCAACTATTTCGCACTGCCAGTCGTTTTAATATGGAAGTGCAGCCTTCTCTGGTGCTGTTACAAAAAACCCTGCTCAATATTGAAGGGCTGGGCAAGCAGCTTTATCCTGAACTCGACCTCTGGGAAAATGCGCTTCCTTTTCTCGAAAACTGGCAACGGGAACGCCTGTCACCGATTAGCAATCTTAAAAAAATCACTGAGAAAATTCCGGAGTGGCTGGAACAACTCCCGCAACTGCCTGAATTGATTTATGAATCCTTGCAGGAGTTAAAAACCTTACGCAGTCATCGGGAAAATCAGTACAAAGAAAAAGAAGCCCTTGAGGCCAGCAGAAGTAAGGCACGATCGCGACGTTATCTGGGTTTTGGCATTACTGCACTGGCAGCTGCGGCCATCTCACTCCACCCCAGGGTAGGCCCCATGTTGGGCAATATGCCTGCTGCAACACTGATACTGGCGACTGCCGGCCTTGCTTTACTTGTTCTGCGGCGAGATTAACCCGGTCGATAGCAATATGCTATTGCCTGTTTTATTTGTCTATGCATCCCTTGAATTCTGACTTCAGGCCCCAAAATAGAGTATTCTTGGCTCCTGAAATTGGCGAGTTTTAAACCATGAGTACTGACTGGTTAGACCAGATAAAGTGGAATAGTGATGGCCTTATTCCTGCCACAGCCCAGGACTGGGAAAGTGGCCGTATTCTGATGCAGGCCTGGGTAAACAGAGAAGCCTTAACTCTGGCAGTGAAGGAAAACCGGGCTATTTACTGGTCGCGTTCAAGACAAAAGATCTGGCGCAAAGGTGAAGATTCTGGTCACATGCAGGTCCTGCATGGCATGTATCTGGATTGCGACTATGACAGCCTGGTATTTAGTGTTGAGCAGCTAGGCGGCATTGCCTGTCATACCGGCAGAGAAAGCTGTTATTTTTTGAAGCTTGAAAATGGTCAATGGGTCGAAAATGAGCCTGTTATCAAGAATCCAGACGACATATATCGTTAACGCTGACAAATTGAGACCATAATGAGTGACACCCTGCAGAGACTGGCTGCCATTATTGAAGAGCGAAAATCAGCTGATCCTGATTCATCCTATGTGGCCCAACTGCATCACAAGGGCCTGGAAAAAATTCTGGCAAAAGTTGCAGAAGAGACTGATGAAATAATCGAAGCTGCCAGGGAAGCTGAACAGGATGGCAATATAGAGCATATAATCTATGAAACTGCCGATTTATGGTTTCATACCCTGGTTATGCTGGCAAAACTGGGTACTGGCCCCGAGGCTGTACTGGCAGAGCTCGACAGACGTTTCGGCGTCAGTGGCCTGGATGAAAAAGCCTCACGCGAGCAGAGTTAAACAAAGGATCCATCTGCTACAATGGCAACCCATTGCCGTTAACATGCAGAAAACCAAAGAATTTTTATAGGAGGTTATCATGGGGCTTGGCGGAATTAGTATCACACAACTACTTATTATCCTGGGAATTGTGATCCTGGTATTTGGCACCAAAAAACTCAAAAACATAGGCTCTGATCTGGGCGGCGCACTGAAAGGATTTAAAAGCGCCATAAAAGAAGATGAAGAGACTACCCAGAATGAGCAGCCAAAAATTGAAGAAGAGAATGATACCTTCGATGTGAAAGCAGAAAAGGTTGATGAATCGGTTGAAGAAAAACAGGCATAGTTTTTCCTTCTTTAATGGTCATAATCATTCACTGACACTCACAAATCCATAATCTGCAAATACGCAGGCAAATTCGGTTTCAAATGTTTGATCCCAGCTTTTTTGAATTGATAATTATCTGCGTCGTCGCCCTTGTGGTACTTGGCCCTGACCGCTTGCCTGGCGCAATTAAAACGCTTGGCCTGTGGATTGGCAGATTGCGCAGAAGTTTCAACAGCATCAAACGTGAAATAGAGCAGGAAGTGGGTGCCGATGAAATCCGTCGTCAGCTTCGTAATGAAGCGATTATGGAAAAATTCAATAATACAAAAACCCAGATTACTGAATCTATAGACTCGGTTAAAGGCGAAGCTGAATCCATCAAAAATGATCTGAATCTTAAAAAACAATTATCTGATGTAACAGATAACTTAAAAGGTGAAAGCGACAGCAGCAGTTCTGGTGCAAGCTCAGATAGCATTGATCCTATAGAAAAACTGGCTAGTAGCGATCCCGCAGCAAGAATTATTAAACCTGTAACACCAGAACAATCAAAAAGCCCAGTGAACACAGACTCACAAACACCTGCTTCAACAAAGGCCGATGAGACTGAAAAACCCGACAAGACTAACGAATAGAAATTATCAGCAATGGCCGAAACCGAAAACCCGGATCTGGAAGATTCCAAAGAACAGCCGTTAATTTCTCATCTAATAGAGTTGAGAGACAGGCTGGTACGCTGCTTTGTATTAATTCTCGTATTGTTTCTTTGCATTTTCCCATTCGGCAATGATCTTTATATTTTCGTATCCAAACCTTTGATCGATGTTTTGCCTGAAGGCTCGAATATGATCGCAACTGGCGTGACATCGCCGTTCATGATTCCATTCAAAACATCAATTTATGCAGCAATATTTTTAGCTGTTCCGTTTATTCTGCATCAGGCCTGGGCTTTTATATCGCCCGGTTTGTATAGAAACGAAATACGCGTAACCATGCCCATCCTGTTATCCAGCGTAGTGCTTTTTTATCTGGGCATAGCCTTTGCCTACTTCCTGGTTTTTAACTACGTGTTTGCGTTCTTTGTAAATAGTGCGCCAGAAACCGTAGCAGTGATGACAGACATCACCCAGTATCTGGATTTCGTTTTATCGCTATTTCTGGTCTTCGGCCTGGTCTTTGAAATCCCCATTGCCACCTTGCTACTGATTTTTTCCGGTGTGACAACACCAAAGAAACTGGTGGAAAAACGGCCTTACATCATCATCGGCTGCTTTGTCGCCGGCATGTTTCTGACGCCTCAGGACCCCCTCTCGCAAGCCTTTGTCGCAATCCCGATGTGGATGCTGTTTGAGATTGGTGTAATTGCAGGAAGGATTCTTCACAAAGAGGACGAGGAAGAGGTTGAAGAAGAGACTGAAGAATCAGAATCTTCTGAACAGGACTCTGAAGAAAAAGACTCGCAATGATCAGGGGTTTTAATTGAGCGTTTTAAATAGAAAGGGCTTTTAATACAAGATTCTGAATAGATAAGTCTCTTAATAAAGAAGGCTCTAGCTCTTCAACATAAAAGTAACCGGGCCATCGTTGGTCAGTGTTACTTTCATATCAGCAGCAAACTCACCCGTAGCTACTTCAACATGACACTTTTTGGCTTGCTGAACAAAATAGCTGTACAGTATTTTAGCTTCCCCAGGAGGCTTGGCATTGGAAAAACCGGGGCGCAGTCCTCGTCCGGTATCTGCTGCCAGAGTAAACTGCGATACCACTAAAACACCCCCACCAATATCACTGACACTGAGATTCATTTTGTCTTCAGCATCAGAGAATATTCGATAGGCCAGTATTTTTTTTAATAATCTGTCTGCATCCTCATTCATATCGTTTTTTTCGATACCGAGAAACACCAACAAGCCCTGGCCAATTTCACCAGACAAGTTTTCATTAATTTCAACTTTTGCGGATGTAACTCGCTGAATTAATGCCAACATAATTATTCACTCGAGGAAGCTCTGATTAAGGCTTATCTGAGCTCGCTGCCACGACTTTGCCGCTTGCGCTCATTTTCTGTCAGGTACTGCTTACGTAAACGAATATGATTTGGCGTGATTTCAACCAATTCGTCACTATCGATAAATTCCATGGCCTGTTCAAGACTATGTCTTACTGGTGGCGTAAGCAGTATGTTCTCATCAGTGCCCGAGGCCCTGATGTTGTTCAATTGCTTCCCTTTTGTCGGATTCACTGCCAGATCATTTTCACGACTGTGCAATCCTATAACCATGCCCTCATAAACATCACTATTAGGCTCTATAAACAGTCGGCCTCTTTCCTGCAATGTGAACAGCGAATAACCCAGCGCTTTACCTTTTACCATGGAAACCAGTACACCATTATTGCGTGTCGCAATATCGCCTTTTTTAATCGGTCCAAACTGATCGAATACATGAGTCATGATTCCTGAACCCGACGTCATACCCAAAAACTGTGTCCTGAAACCAATCAGCCCACGCGTAGGCACATTGAATGTAACCCGCGTGCGTCCCCTGCCATCTGACGACATATCGATCATTTCTGCCTTGCGCAGTCCCAGCTCTTCAATCACTGAGCCCTGATGTTCTTCTTCAACGTCCACCACCAGATTTTCATAAGGCTCAAGCATCACACCATCGACTTCTTTAATCACCACTTCCGGGCGTGATACGGCAAGTTCAAAACCTTCTCTGCGCATGGTCTCGATCAGCACCGACAGATGCAACTCGCCCCTGCCGGACACTTTAAATTTGTCGGCACTGTCACCAGGCTCAACGCGCAAGGCAACATTATGAATTAATTCCCGCTCCAGTCTCTCCTTGATATTTCGAGTGGTGACGTATTTGCCATCCAACCCTGCAAAAGGAGAGTCATTGACCTGGAAGGTCATACTGATAGTTGGCTCATCAACGGTAAGCGGTGGAAGTGCTTCCGGTGTTTCAGGGTCACAAAGCGTGTCACTGATATTCAATTCTGGTATTCCGGTTACACAAATAATATCGCCCGCAGAAGCTTCCAATGCATCTACCTGTTCTAGCCCCATGTAAGTTTTTACCTGACCAATTTTAGCTTTTCTGCTCTTGCCCTCATGGTCAATCACCACGACCGGCATATTGGTTTTTACCTTGCCTCTGGTAATACGTCCAACACCAATAACTCCCACATAGGAGCTGTAATCGAGAGCACTGATCTGAAGCTGCAGTGGTCCATCGGGATCAACGTCTGGCGCAGGAACTTCTTCTACAATCAGCTTAAACAAGCTGTCCATGTTGTCTTCCAGTTTATCGGCTTCCAAACCGGCTCTTCCTTCCAGGGCAGAGGCATAAATAATCGGGAAATCGAGTTGCTCTTCTGTGGCACCCAGACGATCAAATAAGTCGAAGACCTCGTTAAGCACCCAATCAGGACGTGCACCATCTCGATCTATCTTGTTAATTACAACAATGGGACGCAGACCGCGGGCAAACGCTTTCTGCGTGACAAAGCGTGTTTGCGGCATCGGTCCTTCCACTGCATCAACAAGTAAGAGAACGCTGTCTACCATGGACAAAACACGCTCCACTTCACCACCGAAATCCGCATGCCCCGGTGTATCAACAATATTGATGCGGAAATCTTCCCAGGTCACGGCAGTATTTTTAGCCAGGATAGTAATCCCGCGCTCTTTTTCCTGGTCATTAGAGTCCATGACCCGCTTGACTTCAGGCCCGCGGGTGCTCAGAGTTCCCGATTGCTGCAGTAGTTTATCGACGAGTGTAGTTTTACCGTGGTCAACATGGGCGATGATGGCTATATTGCGGATTTTTTCTATCAATGGAATTTCCAGGGGTTTTGCGAAAAGCGGCGATTATACAGGTTCTTTCTGTGTTGGTAAGGATTTAGTTCGCTCATTGAAAACCGCTGATATTCAAGGCCTGCTGGGCACAATCACTGCGGTAACAGAGATTAAGCACTCATTCGGGCAGATAGACACCGACATTAGCGAAGCCCTGATCCATCAAATAGGATGCATGCAACTTGCTCATGATGCCTTTCCCACAATACAGCGAGTAAGAGATCTCCGGTGGCAGACCCGGGAATACAGAGTTCAATTTATAGAAAGGCACCTTTTCTACCGAATTATCCTCCAGCTTCAATGGATCTCTTTCCTCCTCGTCGGGGTGCCTAATATCAAGTACAACCTCCCCCGCTGACAAAGCCTGTACAATTCGAAGTTCATTATTGTCCTTACGGGTGTCCAGTTGAATTTTATCGATCCTTTCCTTAACTGAACCCGCTACCGCTTTATCCAATACGGAAAAATCGAAACGATCTTCCTGGGCTTTTAGTCTAGGCATTCTGGCCCGGGTGGTTGGCTTGTTAGAAATAACACCACAATACTCTGGAATTACCGCTGAGAATTCCTCAGTGCCAATTACTCGCGCAATATCGACTATTTCCTGTTTTTCCATCATCGCCAGTGGCCGCAGGATCAGAATATCTGTCACCTTGTCAATGATTGCCAGGTTAGCCAGCGTTTGACTGCTCACCTGGGCAACACTTTCTCCGGTAACCATCGCCTCCAGTTTCATCCGTTGCGCTACCTGAGTGGCGGCCCGCAACATCATGCGTTTGAGTACTACACCCATTTGCGAGTTGTCTACTTTCTTCAGGATTTCTGCAACAACTTCTTCAAATGGCACCGTGATAAAGCTCACTGTATGGGTCGAACCAAAACGCATCCACAAGTACAAGGCGACTTCCTTAACTGCAATTTCATGCTCTCTTCCACCCAGATTAAAAAAACAAAAGTGGGTTTTCAGCCCTCTTTTCATCGACATATAACTGGATACTGAAGAATCAAACCCCCCTGATATCAAGGACAAAACTCCATCCAGAGTCCCCAATGGAAAACCACTCAGCCCTGGAAAGTTTTCTTCAACCACAAAGAGCTTGTCTTTTCGAATTTCAAGTTTCACTAATGCTTCAGGATTGGAAAGACTAACGCCTGCTGTCTTTATATTGGTGTTTAAGCCACTGCCAACAAATTTTTCAACATCCATGGACGTAAAATCATGCTTGCCAATTCTTCGGCAGCGCACTGCAAAGGTTTTTCCAATCAGTCTGTTCTGAAATATTGGCAAGGTATGTAAAAGGATCTCATCAAGAGTGTTGACCTTGAAAACCTGCACGCGCTCGTAAAAACAAATGCCTTGAGTGCTGGCCAGCACCTGTTCAACCTGAGGCTGTAGATGATTGAGAGTGGCCGGGACTTCTACACCAACATAGTCCCAATTACCCTTGATTTGAATCTCTTCAGAAAGCCTGAGCAATAATTTGGCAAGATTTGTCCTCAACTGCTTGGCAAATCGAGTTCGAACCGGACGACTTTTAATAGTAATTTCCGGGGAATACTTAACCAGGTAATTCATAAAGTACGCTTATCTAATTATTGAAAACTAATAAGTCGAAAAATTATATAGAAAACTGTATCAGGCGTCTCAATACCGCCCGCCTAAAGATGCACTTAAAGAGGGCGAGGAGATGTTCTTTTTTGGGCTAATCGCACCATTATTGTGCGTTGCGCGCTCAGGTCTGCTATTATTTGCATATATTTCAATCACTTATATATTGGTTCGGTAATTGCTTTATATTTAAAAAATGACAAACAATTGACTTGTTTGCAAATAGTCAAGAATTCGCATGTAGAAAATACTGCTTGGCTGGTCAATTGAGACTATAGATTTATGAACACGGTAACACCCTCACACAGGCTTGCTCTGGAATTGAATACTGAAAACCTGAATACCAGCCTTCTGGATAACTTGACCACTGCCGTTGTTTTGCTGAACAAGGACCTGAAGGTAATTTATATCAATCCGGCAGCGGAAGCTTTACTTGAAACCAGTGACAAACACAGCCACAACCTTTACATCGGCGAGATCCTGCTGAATGAAAAACAAATCATAAAGCCTCTGAAAAGTGTCATGGATAATGGCATCACATATATTTCTCGCAAAGTCAGACTGCTAAAAAACAACACCAGCAGTATGACGGTGGATTATTCCGCCAGCCGAATTCTTTACCAAAATGAAACATTCATCATGCTGGAACTTCAGGAACTTGACAGGTCCTATAACATTTCCCGTAAAGAGATGCTTATTTCCAATCATGAAACAACTCTTGGACTGGTACGCGGACTGGGTCATGAAATAAAAAATCCTCTGGGAGGCATTCGTGGCGCTGCCCAACTTTTGGCTGACGAACTCCCTAGTAAAGAATTGAAAGATTACACCAATGTCATTATCGAAGAAGCAGACCGTCTGGTTGGCTTGATAGATCGCCTGACCGGCCAGTACAAAAAACCGGCCTTACAAAAAATAAATATCCACGAAATACTTGAAAGAGTTTATAACCTGGTAATTGCTGAAACCAGAGGATCTATCACGCTAAGTAAGGATTACGATCCCAGTATTCCAGAAATAACCGGTGATCTTGGCCAACTTATTCAAGCAGTACTGAATATCGTCAGAAACGCCATGCAGGCACTAACTGAATCGGAGAAAGAAATAAGTAACCCGGAAATAATTTTGCGAACCCGAACAGTCAACCATTCAACGATTGGCTCGATGATGCACAAACTCGTAGCAAAAATTGAAATCATTGATAACGGACCCGGCATAGATCCTGACATTATAGAAAATATTTTTTATCCATTAATTAGCGGCAGACCCACTGGCACAGGTCTGGGGCTCTCCTTGTCCCAGAATATTCTAAAAAACCATAATGGCTTAATTGAGTGTGAAAGCCAAAATGGCAAAACATGCTTCACTATCTCTTTACCCTTATCAAATGAACATGAGGTTAATGAGACTGGAGCCAAAGCATTTGAGGAAAAAGCATAATGGCAACCAGCAACCTAATTTGGATTATTGATGATGACAGATCTATTCGCTGGGTACTGGAAAAAGCTCTCGATAAAGCCGGCTTTGACACTGAAAGTTTTGAAGGTGGCGATGGCTTGCTGGAAAGGCTCAAATCTTCACAACCCAATGCCATAATTAGTGATATTCGTATGCCGGGGATAGATGGCCTTGAATTATTGGAACAAATTCAGGAAGCCTTTCCAAAAATCCCGGTAATCATAATGACCGCACATTCCGACCTGGGCAGTGCCGTTAAGTCCTACAAACATGGTGCTTTTGAATATCTGCCAAAACCTTTTGATGTGAATGAAGCTGTCGCTGTTGCACAGCGGGCCGTGGAACATGCCAGCGATCATAAAAGCAGTTTCAGTGAAATTCCTGAAATCGAAACAAAAGAAATTATTGGCGAGGCTCCCGCCATGCAAGAAGTCTTTCGAGCCATAGGGCGTCTTTCACATTCGAACATAACTGTTTTGATAAAAGGCGAATCAGGGACAGGTAAAGAACTGGTAGCACAGGCTCTTCACCGGCATAGCCCGCGCGCAGAGGAACCCTATATTGCATTAAATGTCGCAGCAATTCCCAAAGATCTTATCGAGTCTGAATTATTTGGTCATGAAAAAGGCGCTTTCACTGGTGCTACACAGTTGCGCATTGGTCGTTTTGAACAAGCAGATGGCGGAACATTATTTCTCGATGAAATTGGCGATATGCCAATGGAAACTCAAACTCGCCTGTTAAGAGTACTTTCTGATGGCGAATTTTATCGTGTCGGTGGATTAACCCCAATCCGGACCGATGTTCGAGTCATTACTGCCACACATCAGAAACTTGAAGAAAGAGTAAAAGAGCATTTATTTAGAGAAGATCTCTATCATCGCCTCAATGTTATTCCTATCCATTTGCCGAAATTGTCTGATCGCCGTGAAGACATACCAGCCTTAATGGAACATTTTCTTACTCGAGCGGCCCAGCAAATGGGAACAGAAAAAAAAGAACTACGCCCCGAAACCACACAATACCTTAGCGGCCTTCCCTGGCAGGGTAATGTCAGGCAGCTGGAAAATTTTTGCAGCTGGATTACAGTGATGGCCGCCGGGCGTGAAATATTTATCAATGACCTGCCTGATGAATTCCTCAACCCTAACAGCGAGGAAACTGTTGCCGGCAACTGGGTACAAAACCTCACAAACTGGGCAGACCATGAGCTCAGTCTGGGTCACTCAGGTATACTCCAGCAAGCAACACCCCTATTTGAAAAATGCATGATCGATGTTGCCCTCAAACATAGTGGCGGCCGTAAAAGAGATGCCTCTGAACTATTGGGTTGGGGAAGAAACACGCTGACGCGCAAGATCAAGGAACTGGGGATTGAAAACGGCAGTGACGAGAATGCCGAATAGAAGCAATTCGCTGACCATTTGGAAATTTTCAGCTGCTCTGGCAAGTCGTCGCCTTAAAGCTTTTGTTTACTCCATAAATTTCAAGGAGTACCATTTTACTCAACCCAGCTTTCCACAGTTCATAATGCCATGTCGAAAAAAAAACTGACTTTTCTCTCAATAATTCTGCTTGGCATAACCTCTGCCGCCACTTTTTTTATCGTCTATAAAATCAATCAATCACAGTTAAAAGAAAACAGTGAACTATTTGCCATTGCATTCAGTGAAAGATTTTTTTCCAGCTGGGACTTTGATTTATTTCTTGACAGCTGCTCAATCGAGTATTGCAACAAGTTACCGGAACAAGATTTTCTGGCAATGATTAACAATATGAAAAGAATTGGAACCCTGGAGGAAATTTCTGCAGTCCAGGGAGACCTTAACGAATACGATATTTTTAATAGAGAAAAAGTTACTGCGTCTTTTCAGCTTGACTCTGTCTTCAAAAATGATTCAGCAGAAACTTATATAGAACTTGTTCAGGAAAACAACACCTGGAAAGTGAATAACATGGTGATCAATTCCAATTTTCTGGCTGACTGAAAAGCTACTGCACAGGAATTAATTCTTGCCAGTTAATGATTCTGTTATGCCCCTGAATCTGACCAAAATCAACAATCGCTCTGGGGTTATCTTCCACATTACCGCCGTCTGGCGTGTCGTCATAGGGATTAGTGGAGTCAATTCCATACCAGTTGAACTTAAGGAATTCCAGGCCCAGAGCGTCCAGATCCAGTTCAATAACTACTGAACCGGTCAGCGGATTAACATCATCAGCCGAAAATGGAGAGGAAAGGTACATGGGCGGATCTGGATCAATACCATCTTCTGAATTGGGACTGGTGCGGCCGTTATCCAGCACACCTATAGTGCCGGTCAAGGGTACAACATTAACACCAAGCGTCGGTGTACCAACTCCACTCATATCAGCCGTTAAGCCTTCGGTGTAAGAAGCTGTAACTACTGTCAAATATTGACTATCAAAAGGCGTACAATCATCAATACCGTTATTAATAAAATTACCGCTTGCACTATCGAAATATTCAACCTCAATAGTGATTGGTATATCAGCGCCAGCCCCTTCCAGCAAGGTATTGATTGATATTTCAGAACCTGCCGCATTGTTAATGGCCAATCTGCCATAACGGATCGAAGTGGAAAATATCTGATAAGTGTCATCACTTGTGTCCAGATCGCCATCCAGATTGAGATCAGCAGGAAGGATGGTGATGCCGTCATCATCCATGGGGACGATTCCTATAGTAAAGTTATTATACGGCCCATCCGGGGCACTGTCTTTTTGCATAATGATAGTTCCCGAAATGGTTGCCTCTCCTGTATCGCTCACCGGACTGTTTCCCCAGCTGAAGGTAAGTGTCGGGTTTGCCAGACGGGATGTCAGAATATCTTCGCTCACTGTGTCAAGCGCGGTGAATATTAGTTCATTATTGGCATTCAGCCTGTCGAAGCCAGTATGGTAATTTCTGGTTATAGCTTCGGCCAGATTTCTTGCTTCCATATCAAAGGCAAAACCAATGTCCTCTCCCATATAGGTAAATGTGGATGGCTGTAAACAAGCAGCACCTAATGCCCCTCGGTCCTGATGAGGTGGAACCAGGGTATATGTGTAATGATGAGGTGTGAATCTGCCGACATTTTTAACCGTTCCTTCTATATTTATCGTGTCATTCAAATATCCACCAACAAGGTTTGCCTGAAGATCCAGAATGCCGACTTCTGAATAGACTATGTCTGACCTTAACTGTTCACCGTTAACGAAATCATCATAAACAGGCGCAGTGAGCACCCCCAGGGTAGACGTCAGGGGCAAGGCAACACTATGTGAAATGGTGACAGTAGGCGTAATTGTTTCGTTGCCAAAATTTGGCGTCACAACATTACCAGTGAACAAATCAGCACCAGTCACCAATTCAACAATTTCCCTGATTTTTGATTTCAGCGCTGCAACCACATACACCATCTTTGTTTGACCACGATAGGCATCATCGGGCACTGGAAATACCGTTATTGCCATCTCTTCAACAGGATTGTCTAACAGATCCTTGATTTTCCATTTGACCGCATCTGCAATTTCATTCGCTCCTACATCCGGCGCCTCTACAAGTAAGAGTTTGTATTCATCAGAAGAAAGAACATAACTGGCATTGATGTTTTCCAATCCCAGCTTTCTTACTTGTTCTGCCAGAATGCTTGCTTTTTCTTCATCGTTCGTGATTGGAAAGTCTTTACATAGCAATAGTTTTGGCCCGTCATTAGTTTCCATGACATGAGCAAGAGTTATATTTTCAGCAGAAATAGATAAGCCCACCAGTCCGGAGCTGATTTTATTTTTGTTAAAAAAGTTTAGCAAACCTTTTCCTATTTACTATGATTCCAAGCTCAGATAAAACATACTCTTTTCAGTACTTATGAGCACTTTTTTCAGGCCACAATTGTATGGGGCCTACAGTACATAAAGTATGGGAAAAACTCCTTTAATCTTCCATTTATTAATTCTTATACAGCACACAATCAGTGACACATGCAGTGACACATTATGGACTTAGCCGTTTTACCTCGAATATTTCCTAAATACAAGTATTATCTTATTATTTTATATAGGTTTTTTTATGTTTAACCTTGTTTTT
>Ga0233432_10001554_pt1 | contig 22143 bp, 20 predicted proteins | sample SI_122_August201_6_FD_179870 | JGI IMG/M metagenome (GOLD analysis project Ga0233432, IMG submission 179870) | Seawater microbial communities from Saanich Inlet, British Columbia, Canada - SI_122_August2016_10_MG | ecosystem: Environmental > Aquatic > Marine > Inlet | place: Canada: British... | reverse complement strand
CCACTACCCCACCCACTACCCCACCCACTACCCCACCTTGAATGATGGACCCTCAGGTTTTCTGAAATGCGTGAGCACATGCGCTAAGACCGATGATTTTTTGTTATTTTAATGTAGACCATACAGCTGTACTGTATTATTGAATAACATGAGTAACCAAAAAGAAACAGTTCTCAACTACCTCTGTACCTCACCAGGGGGCGATATGCGACGGGTTTACGTCGAAGGCATGACGCAAGAGGAGGCAGGTCGAGCCATGCGATCCGACCCAGAGTATATCAAGCATCGAGTTCTCAACTACCTCTGTACCTCACCAGGAGGCGATATGCGACGGGTTTACGTCGAAGGCATGACGCAAGAGGAGGCCTTGCGACCTCAAGTCCCTCTTCCCGGCGATGGCAGGCAAGTGGCCCAGCGACTTCCTCAAGATCCTCGAGACCGATTCGGGCGGCTGCCTGCCCAAGGATCACGTCAAGGTGTGCCTCAGCCACGCGAATCTTAAATCCCTGGCCGAATTCCTACAAAAAAATGCCAACGCTCGCGGGATTGCTTCCAAAGTATGACATTGAACCCGACGGCCTACTCGCATTCGCATATGAATTAAAGAAAATTACTTGAAAAGTTTTATCCTTTCGTGAACAACTAGCGTAAGGAACCTTTAGAAAAGGTTCACGAAAGGCTAAAGGTTCCTCATGTCTTAAAAGTATCGAGACTCGTCGTTAGGGTCGTAGAGGTCACCCGAGACAATTTGTGGGACTTGTTCGACAAACATGATGTAAAGCATCGTCAATTCCGCGTCGGTAGCGGCACGGTAAAGGAATTCTTGGTGCTCTCCTTCGCGATCATAGTCTATGTGATCAAAAAATTCGCCGTTGAATACATAGTTGTATGTTGGATCATGTAAATCACTGTGTAAAAAGCCCATACCTCTGATTAAACGTATCATGTTCTTGGTTTTTTGAACATATGGGAAGATTTTAAGAGGGATGTTGTCATCGTCGTCTTCTGGATCATCATCGTGATCTCGACCCCCAAATCTCGCATGATCTAAAACTTCTCTGAAGCATGCATACTGCGAATCCATGTTTGCGATCCAATATAATCGTTTTAGCAGATCTTTGAATTGTCTGGAGGTAAGGCGTCGGTCCATGTGTCCAAGTCGAATCGCTGGCGCAGAATTCGCTTTATCATCATATTCAGAGTGCCATATACCTTTATCCTCTATGTTTATGTTCGGATTGCGAATGTCTTCTCGATTGTCATATGTTTGGTCGGTATAGTAGTAATGCTGTCCATCGCGTAGTATGCCGTACTGCTTTCCAGTTGTGTCATCGGTCCATATACCTTTGTCCGGTATGTCTATAGGGTGGGGATCGTGATAAAAATCTTTGAATCCACGAAACATCCCATCTCGTTGCTCACGTTTGAATGGTAAGCAGTTTACATAGTTACTGTCTTTTAAAAGCTCACGTTCTTCCTTGAAGCGCTCTTCTGTGATCTGAGAGAGCTTGTTGTAGTGCAATCGTTGAATCATAAAGGGTATCATGAATTCATTTTTTGAATCGAAAAGCGATCTTGTAATCTGGACAATGCCGCCATGCACATAGCCATTGGTACATGCCCTAATGATTTTGCAAGTCTGTCTCACAAACCCTTCGGATGTTAGATTTACAGGTAGCGGATCGGGTATATCTGGACCTTGCCACCTTTGGACGCTCGCTCCGTTTTTATCGATGGTGTTCAGATTTGATCGTATGAATACCAACACGGCATCCCATACTTCGACTGGACAACGCGATGCGTTGCAAAGACTGCTCACCATGTTGCAAATGACCTCGATGTTTCCATTCGAATATGCTGTTAGGATATGTGCTAATATCTCGGGTGGCAAGGTCATAACATTTAGATTGACCGACAGCATAGAGATATTAGGCAACATGATATTTGACAATTGTACAGTAATGGTTTAGCGCTTTTATATATAGTTTCCACACCGCACACTTTATAGATAACCCTGTAGAAGGTTCGGCTAGGTGTCGGCTAGGTGTCGGCTAGGTGTTGGCTAGGTGTCGGCTAGGTGTCGGCTAGGTGTCGGCTAGGTGTCGGCTAGGTGTCGGCTAGGTGTCGGCTAGGTGTAGGCTAGGTGTCGGCTAGGTGTCGGGTGCACACTTACGCTCAGTAGGAGAGAGGGTGGAGTCGTGTGTGTGTGGAGTCGGTAGAGTTGGGTGAGAGCGGTGTCGAACGGTGTGAGTATCGATTGTATGTGGACGTACGCTAAAATCGACATCAGGTTGATATGTCGACGGGTCGGTTGCGATAGTACGTCTGTGGTCGACAATGTCTAACGTAATATAAAGAAGTCGAAGAGTAACGAATACAAACTATGATTCCTTCTCTCGCCGCGCTCAAAACGCTGCCCGATGCCAAGCGCAGCAATCCAGGGCCTTCGAATAACAATGGACTCAACCTACCCGATGATCCCAATGGCCCTACTGACAAGGAGCGCTTCGAATTGTTACCGGATGAGCTGAAAAACCTCGTGCTGAACAATGCGTCTCGATCGTCCGATTGCGCCGATATGGGCAAGTGGTGTTCTTTGATGCGATGCGACGAATCGGTGTGGCAACGAGCGTGTACAGCGAGGCAATGGGTAACAAAACCCGAACACTTTACTTGGCGCATTTGGTATGCGAGGAATTGCAAACCGAATTGGGCGCAACGAATGGATACGGATCTGAGCAATGCGAGTGGTGATGGTGACCTCGACAGAGTGCGCCTTCTCCTCGACCGTGGCGCAGATATACATGCCGATGACGATGCGGCATTGGGAGAGGCGAGCGATTATGGTCACTTGGAGGTGGTGCGCCTCCTGCTCGACCGCGGTGCCGACATACACGCAGTAGACGATTACGCATTGCGCTGGGCAGCTGAAGCGGGTCACTTGGAGGTGGTGCGCCTCCTCCTCGACCGTGGCGCAAACATACATGCGCGGGACGATTGGGCATTAAAGTTGGCAAGTAAATATGGTCACTTGGACGTGGTACGCTTCCTCCTCGACCGTGGTGCAGACATACATGAGAATAACGATGAAGCATTGCGTTTTGCGACTAAAGAGGGTCGCTTGGAGGTGGTGCGCCTTCTCCTCGACCGTGGCGCAAACGTATTTGCCGTCTATCCCATTTGGAAGTACTCGAACGACGAGAAGATCGTACACCTCATCCGCGACCGCTATTTGGAACTACTCGAACGACATCCAATCGCAGTTTCGACTCGAAATAGATGGCCTGGTCTCACCTCAAGTGCGTGCAAGCTTGGAATCATGGCGTAGAGTCGAGTCGTAACGATCGTTACGATCCGATCCGCTTATATTAGCGTAACGATTGAAATGCACCCACACTACGTATCTCTGATGTGGACCTAGCCAAATGTCTTTATTATTTATTAGCCTCGTTAATCCTCTCCCTCATCCATTTGCACGCACCACGCTCCTCCTCGACATGGATCTATGACATGGATCTATTCGCGCACACTCTCACGCACGGCATTGAGCATTGCAGACACCTCGGCAGCCGAGTAATTACGCTCGCCGGCACGGTCCGGGTGGGTCTGTCCGAAGAGAATACGCGAAGTGAATTGTGTGCATTTCAAAAAGAGCAGGCTCGTGTCTATGCATGCAAGCAGTTGGGATTGCCAGAAGACAGTACGTGGGCGGCAATTGCATCTAAACGGAGTCAAATCGCAATCATCACCGAATGCCAACGACGGAATTTGGCAGAGACGTCTACATGGGCGGATATCACCGCGTACGATTGCACTCATAAATAGGATTTACCAATAAATGCTTACCCTCCATGAGCTCATCTATTTCCTCCTTCGTGCGCAATGACATCCTGCAACCCTGTTTGCTCCTGATTTCTCAAAAATTAGCGTATTATTTTTTCCATTTGCGGCCTTTCCGAGACGGCGGCTCTGTCCCGAACATCGCGCGATGCAATTCTCTCTTCGAGAGAAGAGGAGGTTTGGATACAATGCCCTTGTAGTAGCCATTGCTGATATTAGGGTAGTACTTGAAGCGATTTATCAGTGCCATCGTGTAATCTTCCATGGTACCAAGCCTAGCGCCATGGCTCATGTAGACTGTCGTGGACAGACCTTGCGAGATGTGGTATTCGGCATCCTGAATAAACTCGGCTGACTTCACTGCTGACTTTGTCATATCTTTCGATGTTTGATACAGCTTTTTTTAAATCGAAGTTTTTAGCGTATTTAATTTTTTTATCACGTATTAATTTTTTCGTTGCGGCTCTTCCCTCATGAGTGCCGACTGGTTTTTAATGTATGCACTTCAAATAGATTTCAGCGCGTGGTTGAGGCACCAAGCGGCATTTGCGTTTGTAAGTATCCATATCGAAAGCACGTCCTTTTTCCCATGCAATCTCTTCTATTTCATAAATTTTTTCATGTAACTTTTCCAACACGGCATCTTCATTGCCTATTGCGTGCACAACATACGCGTCGTGCAGCACAGTGCCCGGTTGCGCATAGTCGGAGACGTCGTGTGCTTCCGGATCTTCCCACCTTGGAATGCACTTGTCGATCCTCTCTTCCTCCAAGCATTCGAGATAAGTTTCAGTGCAGATATTATCTGGTGAATAATTGTTGAAATCAATAGAAATACTCTTTTGATCGCGCCACAGCCGTTTTACAACAACCCCAATGCGCCATGACATTTGGTTGACATGTAAGAGACATATCCTTTTCTGACCCAAATCAAGAGTAACGGCGACAATATCGTCATCCTCCAATGGATCATCGGTCGGTGTGGTGAGATGTTTGATAACATCATCTTCAACTTTTTTGATTAAATATTCTCGCATTTCAGGATCGGTCAATATGTGATCCACAAATGCCTTCTTCTTTTCTGCCGCAAGCATGGGAAGCACTCTCTCCACTGCAAGACCCCATAACGGGCTTGCAGAAGTCGAGTCCTCCATGTCTGGAACCTTTAGAAAAGGTTCACGAAACAATTTAGCGTGTTTTATTTTTTTTTTCACATTTAATCTACCAAGGTAAATTGTTTTTCTTAGAAAACTAAGGTCGTACAACTTTGTCCACGAACGTTTCACCTCGTACATCAAACACAAGACGTATCGAACCACATGCGTCGACAGTTTTAAGAAGTGTCACCTGGAAGGGATCATCTTCTTCATCTTCCGGTGCATCCTCAAAATCATAGAAAAGATGTGCATTGGAAATGGCAGTACTGATCAAATTCTTCATTTTGCGCAACTGCAAATCGTCGACTTTATTCGATATAAACTTTAAGATGTCGGGTTGTGAGAACATAAAGCTGCGTATGAATCGACCGTCCCGCTTGACCTCGTCCGTTGCAGACTCAAATGCAAACGGAAAGGTCATGCAAGCGACGCGCACAATCTCTCGGTCATTTCGGTTCGCATATGATCCAATGCTCAGAATACGACCGTCATGCCATACAGCCCCCATCATCCATAGCTTATCAGATGGCCATGTAGAATTTATGGGAAAATCTGATGATGTCACGGTGTAATCATATCTAAGATCAGATACCAAGTAATTGCGCGGTGAATGGTTTAAGAGCCAAATGGCCTCTTCGTAAGAAATTGGGTTGCAATGTCCCATTTCATCTATAGTCCGTCCCCATGGTGCACACGAGCTGGTCTTTTGGCACCACTCTTTTACCCAACTCCGCCAAACCATGTCAACTGGCTTATTCATTGGTATTTCAAGTATTTCAGATGCGATAAATGGCCAAATAGTTTCACATATCAAACGACTTACGGAGCACAAATGCTGGATAAAATTGCAAATTCTCTCCCACGACCCCATAGCATCTATCGATTGCCGAAGCACAATCATTTTCACATCGTCTGGCAATTCTTCGAGTAGATTGAAAACACGCCGCTTCACACGTCGATGATTAATGTTTGTAATCAAGTTTTTTTGCAGTTCTTTGTATGCTTTCATATTAATCACATACTCGACAGCCCCTTCATCATATGCATGCTCCCACTCTTGCGAATAATTGTCACGTGCGCGCTCAATCTCGCACTCCTGATCGCTCAGTGGCATGAATGCCATCTTCGTTCTAATTTCACTATCAATACGGTCGATATCCTCCATAATCTCATCGATAATCTCTTGTCTTCGTTCTTGAACCCTCTCCCGCTTCGCTTGCTTGTTCAGGTTCCAGTATGTGAGTGCGTCTTGTGCACGCTCTACCTTTTCAGCAGTTTTTAAAAAATCGTATAGTTGACGGTCCTTTTCACGGTCCTCTGGAGCTGAAATGCTCAGTCTAGTTAGTGCAGGGAAGGACATCCTGTTGATTGCACAACTGGGTTGACATTTTTATTACCGCTAACATTTTGACAATTTTAATCTAACAAAGTCCAAACACCATGTCGAGTTCTTTTCAACCGAAAGAGGCACCATATGGACACGGCGAATTTTTGGCCATGTTTGGGTATTACGTTTTCCACAGTTGGGTTCTTCTGAAGATGATCGACGATCAGCCAAGATTTCAGCGTTACTTTACAAGGTACATGATCGCTGGTGGAGTTGTAGGTTTGTGTCTACGTATGATAAGGCTTACTCAAAGGCACAGCTCACTCAAGTCAGCATTCGCACCCCAGACGTGGTGAACCTTTAGAAAAGGTCCACGAAAGAATTTAGCGTGTTTTATTTTTGTTTCACAGTTAATCGTGAACCTTTTCTAAAGGTTCTAGTTTCCCATTTACCGTTCACAGTGGCTCGTGATGACAGACCGGACAAGCACGCATATGTAATTTATGTGACTCGGTATCTGGCCTTAACACCAGATAAACGCCTTACGCTACATTATTTCTTCCCTCTCCTCTCTCTGCGATTCCTACGGGAGGGCAGGTCCGACCCGAACATCGCCCGGTGCAGCTCCTGACGAGAAGCATTTGGGCTACCGAACCATTCGTCCTTGGAATACGAATACTGCGATCTGCAGGGGTGTATATTTTTGGAAATTGGTAGCGAGCAGCGGCTCCCGGGTAAAGAATAAAAGTCCGACTCCAACATCATGGCGATGTCGCGACGCCTGATCTCGAATCTCTCCTGTATTCGACGCCTGATGTCGAAATTGGGGTGCAACGTTAAGTAACACTGTCGTGCCTTTAAACGCAGCTGGATAAACTGACGCCAGCGACGCAGCGGTGGTTCGAGCAGTCTCCCAAGAACAATCCACGCGTACCGGCGCCGAAGTATAAGCTCCTGAAGTTCGACTGGCAGGTCATAGAACCGGTTGTACGCGTGCTGTGGCATCAAGAACTCCGAACCTTTAGAAAAGGTTCTCACTCATATTGCTGCTCACATGTTTAACAAGGTTCTTAGCGTATTCCAGTGTATATTATTATACTTTCGTGAAGAAGAACTTTTAGAAAAACTTCTTTTTTCAGAACCAGCTTACGCTAGTTACTCTTCATCCTCACTATCGACCACACAGGGCGCTTGGTCGGTGGCAGTGGCAGCATCGGTGGCAACATCACTGGCAACATCACTGGCAACATCGGACGCATCCTCATTTTTTTCTCTGGTACGTTTTTGCGCCTTTGCAAACACTGGTCCAATCGAGGTCCAGCGGTCACGTCGCCATCCGTCTTCGATGAAAAGTTGCTTCTCGGTTTCGAATGTGTCGCTTGTCCACTTCATGACCGTATCGACAATGTCATCATTTGCAAAGGCCTTGTTGATGTCACGGAGCATTGTATCACGGCGCATTTGGACGGAATTTTGCGCATTTTTGGACTCTTTGAGATGGTGAGACGCCACTGCAGTGCATGCATTCCAGAGGTCGTACTTGTTGAGGTGCTCTTGTTTCTGCTGTTGCATCTTGTTGACTTCCGTGAGTACTAGTTTTTGTTGATGCCAGGTGATTGGCAGTTTGGCAATGATCATCGTCATCCGGTCCTCCATGTCTTGGAATGTGCGCTTGATGCGCCAGTCCTCGGAATTCCCAATCGTCGAGTAGTGCAACCAGGGCATCTGAACGCGCACCATATTGTCCATGTATTGACGCGCCTTTTCAACATGAGTCTCGAGAACATTTTCCACTTTCTGCTCAATGGCGTCCTCGGCGTTGCGATGATTCCAATTGATAGAGTTCTCTGCACCAAAAATGCAGCCATTGGTGCACACAAAGCGAATGGCACCAGCGGCCACTGTCATGCCCGATTCTTGCTTGTAGGAATTGCGAAGTACAAGGGTAGTCCCAAACTTGTCTTGTTCATCAGAAGCCAATTGAAATGTCTCAGGACACTTGATTGTGACAAGAAGCTGAGCGGATTTGTCGCTTGATTGTATGCTCAGAATGCACACATCACCAACGCCCTCGTAAACAGATGTGGCTTTTTGAATGGCAGACGTGACAAAGTCGCGAGGGGTCAGATTGCGGTACATTTTGGATGGTAACTTGTGCGGATTGGAGATCATTTTGATCACATTATCATCATCATCCACCAATGCCCAATACTCTTGAGACCACTCTTGAGAGAATGGCATGGCCTCGCCGGATTTGGCATCATGTAGCACCAAAGGTCGGGCTTGCCAGTTTGGCAAATCGTTCAAAGAGAATATCTTCTCCGTTTCATTCTTACTCCACGTGAGATCATCATAGTCGCGACCTATCATAAATCCAGCTGGATTTTCTGCGGTGTTGTGGTGTCAGGGTGTCGTGTATATTTTAGCGTAATTAATCAAATCTTTGGACAAAACAACCTACACACTAGCATTACAAAACTCTGACAATTCGAAACTCGACACGGCTGCCGGCTACGAGGCCGTGCTGTTCAAGAGACAGTGAAGGGTCGACCGGACACTCCATTTGTGTCGCTGTTGACCATGGACGAGAAATCGGTTGAAGAACAAAATGTCCATGCGGAAGATGTGATAATTTATGTGCTATTTGAAACACGTTTGACATCAGGTCCGTTGGTGCAAAATACTCCCCAGTACCGCCTGCAAGTCCCCGAAGATCAGAGTTCCATTCGAAAAGAACGAGCACGGACGCTTTACGTTCGGCGTGCTCACGTTCTTCTTTTTCAAGTTGTTTTGCTCTCTGCTTCTTCAATTCCTCCCTGTCGGCTTTTTCTTTCCTTTTCAAGGATCGTTTGGTAACCTTTTCTTCGAACTCATGTATGTTGGCAATGTCCTTTCGTCGGACGGTCTTGGCCCGCTTGTGTGCAGAGAGTTGCAAGACAAGCTGGTTCTTTTCAACTGGTGTTTCGACATCTATTTCAAAATCTTTTGCCAACAACAGCAGTTGGCGAACATTCAAATTCTTAAAAAACAATGGCATTCGGCGGCCTCTATCTATGCACATAGACAGTACGTATTTTTTAGCGTATTTTGTTTTTTAAGCTGTTAAATGGTAAAGACAATGGCGCTAGATGGTCGCCAGAAACGGAGATTCAAGGTGTGGAGGGTGGTGTTGTAAATTGTGATTGTGGTTGGTATTCTTGGTACATGGTGATAAATGTGGGGAGTTCTTTTTGAGAACATGTGTTGTTGTAGTAGATGGAGACATCTTTGATTCGTTCGTAGTGCCAAGATGTATTTGGTGAGGTTTTAATGTGTTGGATTGTTTGATAGAGGCTTGAGCGAACATCGGAGTATCTGCCTTGCTTGCACATATCATAGACCATTCTGTAGAGTAATTCGAATGAAAATTTTGATTTCATATGCGGTGTTTCCTTGCATAATTCGATCAAAACCTCGGATAACGTCATTTCAGTGAGAGACGGATTGGGATGACATTGGACATCCGTTAGCGTACAGATACTTGATGTACTTTTCATCGTCCTTGTCCGGCCAATTCTGGACAGCCCCGGGGGCGAGCCGAAGACCAGTGTGAGGGTCGCGCCAGCCTTCTTGCGCCTCGGTGTTCTGTTCCACGATAAAGGATTTGACAGTCTTTTTGTAATTCGACTTTGTCGATTTGAGGCGCGAGTCGATCATGCGTCCCATTAGAATATGTTTCGGGTGGAATTTTGATTCTATGGTAATTTTTTAGCGTGTTTGATCAAAACAAAAATCATAGTACTGGACTACTAAATTTAAAAATAATCTACTGTACTATAAAGACGCTAACAATAAGAATAAGTATCATGCGAGTCGTAAATTTTGATTAAATACACTAAGCTGTACAGAACGGTTCCTTAGAAGAACCAAGGTTTTTTGTCATGGATGAACGTGAGAGACGACGGCATGGGAAGCGTTTCGTGGGTATACTCGATTGTTGTGGATTATTTTTGCTAATTTTCATGACATTTGCAATCGCATTCCTTGCATTCCTTGCGCTGTCCATTCTTTTGGAGATCGTCTATCCTTTCGATTCCGATCCGGACGTACTTTATCAAACCACTCGCTCAAAACTGATAAGATTTTTAGAGAGCAGTGCTCGGTTACTGATTGCCCGGTTACTGATTCCAATGTGGAACGCAGCGAGTGTGTACATGATCGAACCTGCTATTTTAATCATGATCGAAATTGTGTCATTGATCTCGACATGCAACCGGGAGCTTTTCTTTCGAGTGAACGAGACGGACACGGTCTTCGTTTCGTAAACAACTAGCGTAAGCTGGTTCTGAACCAGCTTACGCTAGTTGTTCTGCGCACCGGGTGGTGATGAGCGATGCTCTTAATCATGATAAAATTTGATGTCAATATATAAGTGTAGTAATTGCAGCAACTGCAACCATGGTCGCCGACGGTCTCCAAGACCCGCGCAAAACTGCACGCTGGCACAACATCTATCTAGGCACCACCGTCGCCTTCGGCCTCTTCACCGCCCTCTTTGCCAGCCTCTTTGGTGGCTATTACACCGCATGGAAAAACCGCTCACCTTGCGACAACAACGAATACTGGGTGTACGGCACAGGGGACGCCTTTGACGATGCGTGCCACTTTGTCGGCGACGACGGTCTCTATGCCATTCCCGGTGTAAACTGTCCCTCTGAATGCGACGCCTGGTGGCATTCCAAACACCCCGTGTACGATCAATCCAACCTTTTGGGACGACGATTGCAAAAAGGAAAAAAGGGAAAAACTTGTCACCACAAGCACCCTTATTATTTCAATGGGCAGTGCTTTAGTAACTTGGTACAAGTTGCTACATATTATAAGAAGATTCTCAAAAACAACAACGACATCACGAAACCAACTAAATCAATGGAATTGCACGACTATTGCGAACATATTGCAGAAGCAGCTTCTGCTATTGCCTCTATAAATGATGCTAACTTTGATAAATCAGATTTTATGACGTCCTGTTCCACTGAAACTACATGCAATCCCGAATATACAGATACCTGTTTTACCTCCTGTTGCGACGCAAAATTGCTTAAAGGTTTTCATTTCTCTGACAATTTCTATACCGGAAATGGCGTTCAAAGTTGCTTTTTCTTGGGAATGGAGCTGGGAGGAGATGTGAATAGTAAGTTATATGTTCGAATTCAAGATTGCTTTAGCAAATGTTCTGGATTTTGTTGTGCACACGAGAACATAGTCGGGAAGGTTTATCCTGGATGCTAAATAATGAATGTCTAGTAAATTTTGATGTCAATATATAAGTGTGTTAAATCCAGTGAGTAATCAAAGTCGGTGGTGAGTCGGTAGTGAGTCGGTAGTGATTTGAACATGACCCTTTTACCCTCGTTGACTCAATTGAGTGTAGGCGCACCGGGTGGCGATGAGCAAGGTGAGATGGTATCCGAAATCATGAAGACGGCATATGAAACGTGGTTGAGTGAGCGATCCGATCCGGAGTACATTCGTTCGTGGCCAAGCGACTCGCCGTGGACGGAGGCGGGCGCCAAGAAGCGAGTTCAAATTTGCATTTCAGATATCAATCCATTTGCAGTGTTGCACTTTTACCGTTCGTTGTCCTTTCCAGACTTGCGTGAGCGCGTGGTGCAAACGCTTGTCGCGGGATGCCGTGATATGGGTCAACTTGCTGAAAATATGACAAAACTGTTCAATCATGACACAATTGGTCATTTTACGAGCGTGATTCAAATCAGAGGACGTGACGAGTGTATCGAATCCGATTACATAAAGTATGTGTACAAGTCTTCCACTGTGTGCATATCGACAAGCACTGACGAGTATTCATCGATTAAAACACTGGTAGACAGTGGGATGTTCTACATATTTCCAAAGAACTTGTCGGTAAATGAATTTTTGGCGACGGTAGAATATTGGAAGGTCTTGGACTTGTTTTGGGGGTACAAAGTCTACAGTGAAGATCACACGACAGATTTCGATTCGGCGCGTCACATGTTTATGTCAAAAAATGACTTTATGACGACTGATACTGGACACGATGTGGAGTTGAAGACGCTACTGTACAGCGACGATGCGAATTTAGAAGCCGTTGCGCAAATGGCGTTGCAAAAGCTTGCAGATGTTGCGAGAAGTGACGATGATTTGTTTTACCGGTTGCAAACGTTGAACGAGACGGTGTTTATGATCAACACGCACGCTCCACCCAGTCGATCTTACACGTTTGACAGCTTTTATGAAGATACGATGACGTATGACAACGCGATGAAAAAGTTTGGAATGTAGTAGGGGATATGTCGCTATCTTTCCTTTTAAAACGGTTTAGACGTAGTGTTGTAATCTATTGTAATTTGTTGTAAATGGACAATGCATTTTGGCAATTACCGGATCAATTCCCAGATCAATTGCCGGATCAAACCGGATCTAATCGCGCTGTTAATGATGAACGGTTGTTAATACTAGAGAATAAAATTCAAACAATGGTACAATTGCATAAGAAGGAGGTGGAGCGTATCAATTCATTGTGTGAAACCACCGGTCATCTCACGATGGCCATCTCGTCCTTGAATCACAAAATGGATATGATAATATATTATCTTACGATATTGATGGCTCAGACAGCGCAACTCAGCGCTCAGGCCCAGATTGACTTGAGTGCTTCCCAAGCAGGGCCGACTTGATACTCACCATTCCGAAGCATCGCACCGATGGTGAAGGGTCTGAGTGTGATGTATTTTGTGAGTTTGGGTGTACTGAGGAGATCGCTTGTGACACGCAGTCGTCCGTCCATCCAGGGTCCGTGTTCGATGGCCGCGTTGATGGCATCGAGAGTGATCCAAGTCAAGCCGGTAGTTTCGCCACTTAATCTCCAAACGAGTTTCTTTTCTTTTGTTTGTGTTTGACCCTTGAAGATTGTATTGAGTAGCATTGTCTTTTCAAAAAGCGACGCGGTTGGCACGCGCACGAGAAAGGAGCCGAGGTGGTCTGTTTCTACCAATGGTATGAAGGAGGTGGCTATTTGTGTAAGCGTTTTGATGATCAATGGTACATTAGGGTGTTCTGCACCGAGCACTTCTTCTCCAAACTCGCGACAAGCTCCCCATTTGAAATCACGATCGTCATCGTCTCGAAGTCCGCCTGGTACTCCAAAATGTTTGATGATTCCCGCGCGATTGGTGTGGCCGATGACAAACAGTGCTGGTTTGTTGATTGCACTTTCATCGAGACGGTCGCACACCACATACAAGAAGCCGGCACGTTGCGGCGTTGCCGGTCGTACGCACTTTGCAGCGGATCGCAATTCGGACAGCATGTAACCAAACATTTCCAAAATATGGCCATAATGTGCAGCCCACAAGGCGGGTGTCATCATATTGTCCAATGCGCGTCGAAGAGGTGCAGAGAGTGGCATATTTTGCGTAAGCATAGACCACGATTCAACAATACTTGGAATGTGATCAATTTGCAACTCACCTGTCATGTATGCGAGGATTGTGGACACGGTGTCAGTGTTGATGATCGCATCGCTCGATTCGTACTTTCGCATAAACATCAACAATTCCAACGCGTCCGACATACTCAATGCGTACTCATGCATCTCATCTTCTTCATCATCGCTCATGCTTTCTGCTTCGTTCTTTGATCCTTCCTCTCTTTCGTTCTCTGCTTTTCGTGCACGTTTGGTATCAATTGTGACATGATTGAAAGTTTCTGTAATATCGACCTCCGCCACATTTCCGACAGAAGCGTAACCCAGCTCTTCTTCCATGTTCAACATGTTATGGATCAAGGGCATCGAACCTCCTTGTACAAAAGGTACATAAAACCTTTTTATTACTCGAAGAGTATAAAAACAAAATTTTTGATATAATACGCTATAAAAAGACCTCCAACAAATTATAACAAACGACAACAAACAGCGACAAATGACAACAAACGGCAACAACCACAATTTGAAGGACCCTGCGATGGACTCTCTCTTATCCAAGGTGTTTGATGCAATGCGAAACGACGATGCGCAGTCGTTGAGTGCCCAAGAGTGTCGAACTTTTAAGAGCATTATCGCTCAACAACTACAAGCACAAATTGGTCTATCACATGAATTCAAACTTGCATTTTTGTCACACGAACACAATCTAATGGAACAACTGTTAATTGAACCATACGATGAAAGCATATCTTCTTATGTTGTAAATCTGTATGAAAACAATACAATTTCTATATTTGAACATGCACCGCCTCTCGAACATTGTGTAGTCATAAAAGACAATTATTAGATCATTTCATCATCCTCCCTGTTTAAAAGCCTTTGTCTTCGTCGTTTAAAATTGAGTAATGGACCGTATATTGATCGTTCAAAATTGAATTTTTGCCTCTTTTCATCGACGCCTGAACGTATAGATCCTGGCGGTGTTTTGAAGGGTAGATAGATGGTTTCATAATCCAGAGTGGTCGATTGCATTACTCGTGTGGGTTGTAGCCTAGGATCGGTTGTTGTATCTGTACGAACTTTCATTGAAGAGGTCTCATTCCTATAGTTTTTGAAATAGTATTTTCTGGCTACTGGTAATTGAAAATTTGTGGCTGAGGACATTTGTAGATCATTGATCACCATATTGAAGCTGCGTTGTCTCCAATCAAGTAACAATTCGATTCCATACAGAAGAGTACTTAACCGTTGAACAATGTACGCCTTGAGTCGGCGGAGGTATTTCAGAACCGCAAAATTTGAATCATTATTGATCATAGTCACAATTTTTGAAACTTTGAAGCAAAACATGTACAAGCTATCGGTGATGACTGGCTTCAATGTCGGCATACGTTGTAATATGTTTTGAAGCGCATTGGTTTCGTTTGGTTGATTTACACTACCGTCTTGCGTAATTGCGATGAGAAGCGTGTTGATATCATGTTCTACATCAAAAAAGTATTGCGTAAAGTTTCTGAGAATGTTCAGACGTCTATCATCCTTTGTCCAGTTTGTATGAAGCATGTAGTCATGGATGCTGTTCGTGACCGCGACAAGGGGTGAATTGAACGTCGTGGTATGAATGCCATTTACGTAATCCTGAATCGTTTGAAACGACAACTCTGTGATTTGCACATTCATCGACGTTTTGTACGCGATTAGATATTCTAAAATGCGATACATATACGATTGAAGTGGCAGTAACATGCCGTTGCTTAGATTGAACCTGTTCAACTGGACAATGGATTTTAGTTTCAAATACCATGGTGTGAACACATCATTTTCAAACTGTCCAGTCTGATCCGTACAGATGATCAGCCCGTCCTGATCCATTTGAATACCAAGATTAAAAATTTGAGCCATTTGCGGATTTATTCCATACACAAAGCGAGTGCCGTCGGGCCCTGTGGAAAACTCGATTTCTGATGATACAGATCTCGTATTGTAGTCAATATTTAGAAAAGTAGACATATTCATTGTCATAAATCTCTGCAGTGTCCCAATGTTTGGTCTGGTCGGGTCCATATTATAAAGAGTGGCTAGTTCGTATATTGGATTTCCCGTCGGGTCTCTGTAGGGATTCATACTGTAGGGTGATACGTGCAACACGAACGTCTGATCATCTGCTCCAATAATTTCTGGAGTGTAGTGCTCCATTCTGCTGTCAATGGGATAGAATACACTTTGTTCAGGAGTGATATCATTACCATCCTGCCACTTAAGAGGTCGCTCAAACTGCCAATGGTCGAAGAAAAATCCCCGTTTCTCGTAGTAAGAAGTTCCATCTAAAACTCGTTTTAAAATTCCACCTTTGATTGTGACACGCTCTAGTGGTGCTGGCGGTGTTTTTGTCGCTTCTTCATTTTGGAAAACATAAAATGGCATATTTGGCATATTTGGCAAATAGTCTTCCTCTTCGAGATCAACAGTATAGTCGGGTAGAATCATCATATCCTCGAGATAGGTGTAATTCACTTCGAGCAATGCTGCCACTTGATCTGTAAATGCAAACAGCGCATCGGAAATTCTATATGGATCATTTGAAATGGGTCTTACACTTTCGGCTTTTGTAAACGTACAATATTGTTTTTCTTCCACGCCATAGAACAGAAAATTGATATGTAAACAGTTTTTTTCTGGTTCATAAACAAGCTCGAAACAAGTGTTGCGATCGGTGGGGTCTCGGACTTCACCAGGCTGTGGCAGAGTTTTCAACATCACGAATTTGTTGTCACCAATCTTCATTTGTAAGTTGACTTCAACACCATTGACTGTAAGATACAGTGTAGTGACGACACGGTTTTCTTGATTTAACGCACATATCAAATGATCCTTAGTGTCAAACGGGAACTGAGTCGACTGTGATATTAAATCTTGGCTAGGTAGACATGCTTTCGGATCAGCAAGTTGCTGCGATTTTCGTTTGACGTCGATGTTCAGTGCACTAAAGGAAGGTAAAATCGAAGCTGACATTGCGCTTCGTCTCGCACGATGTACACAATAGTATTTAATCTCTCTTTTTTATAAAAACAAACGCTATCAAAAAGTTCACGTTATGAATTCTCTAAAACGATGCTAATGTCACAACGAGAAGGCCCTCCGGATTCATTTTTTTCAAAGTTTTTGCTAGCAACAGTTAGTTGTTGTATTGGGATTCCGCACCTGAACGAATGGCGACCGGTGTGGGAGAGTCATCAAATCCCCCAAGCCCCGACGGGAGTCAAACCTTATCGCCCAAAACATCAAACAAACAGGTGAATAGCCCCAACCGTGGAAAACATAACAATTATAAACACAAACAACCTTCCGAATCGCTTGAAAACATGTTTAGACGAATCCTTTTACCATTTTATGAGGAGACTATTTCACTTCGCAGCCAAATTGCCCTGTTGCAACATGAGTTGCATGTCTCGCGCCAGCTGCATGCGCAAGAAGTGCATGAGATGACAACGAATGTTACAAGTCATCTTCATGGACTAGACACTACTCTTCAAAAAATGGTGCAAGATGTGTCCCGTTTGAATGCACGCGTCCACAAATTACAGAATGGCTCGATTGGTTCACTGGTGCTACCGCCTCGAATTCAAGTTGTAGAGGGAGACTAGAACCGCCGCCATTACTGTCTCCTTTACCACGTTTTACCACTGAGCCTCACGCATGCTTCCCGAATCTGCGTTTGGTGCGACTGGAGGTGCACGGTAATCGGGGCTTGTGTTAGTAGGGTGCTTGCGATCATACTCTCCCTTTGGGTGATTCTCCATTGTTTTCTTTTGGTAATAGTTGTATGCGAGCATCATGTTACGCTTCACGTCTGGAAAGTGCTCGTCAATGTGCTCCACTTCAAAGACGTGCTTCATGTATTCGTCCTGTGTGCATTCGAGAGTAGACGAAACTCCCTTTTCCAAGATCATGAACGCCGGATGCTCCTTGTTGTCCCAAACGCACACCTCGCGGGGGTGCACTACCACGTATCGAGGTCTCGGTTCGTTTTGAAAATATTTTTTCACCATAAAAGGTGGAAATGTATGTCTGTAAATAACATAGTCCTGCGCAACCTTCACCTCGTGTTCATCAAATAAACCCTGTGCGGTGTTCTTGTATTCAAAATTAGAACCTTGAACCTTTTCTTGATACTTGCGTCTCGCCCAGTCGAATGCGCCAATGTCTTTGCGATCAGTCATGTTAGTCATGAGCCCAGCGATTGTGTGCTCGTCACTGAGATCGATCTCATTCAACTGGCTGGACAGTGGCACATCGAATGGCTCATTGAACTTAGTTTTGATCTCTTTGTTTTTGATGTCTTTGTTGACGACCTTTCCATGTTGATACATCTTTTGAAGCGGATCGGTAGTACCAGTCGTCGCAGCGATCGCAGCAATTGTGGGCTCCGTGTTATTTCTTCCAATGTGATACAATCCTGTAAAACGTCCATTTACAGCTGTAGCATCTGCATCGCTTTCGTTTGGAACGCGCACGCTCATTCCTTTCTCTTTGCTACAATAAGAGCATTATCTTTTTATATAGATGAGGCCAATTGTACACACACCCAGTACGTGGCGTGTGTGTGGGCAGATGCAAAAGCCGTTTTTTGAAAAAGCTAGACGTGGAGAGTTTCGTAAACTGATCATAAACGCTCCTAACACGACCAATGAGACCATCATTGAACCGCAACGAACAAGCGTTGCGATACGATGTCTTCAGATCATTGGAATAATATTGGCAATGGGTTTGTTATTTGGAGGTGGAATCGGTGTTGGCTTTGCAATAAGCAAAGCCGAAAACAGCGAATCTAGCCTACACAAGAAAACAACTTCGGATAAATCAGAGGATTCAAACCAACCTCATTCATTCCAACCAGTGCCTCCACCCTCACCGCCTCCACCCTCACCGCCTCCACTAACGTCCACGCAATCTTCACATTCTCCTTCCACGCGTCAATGTGACTCATTTGCAAACACATTTCTCAACTATTCATCCTTTTACTCCGGCGAATATTGCGCCTGCCTTGATGACAAAAAACTTGTCAAGTGCAATTTCATCCATCCATACTCTGGAAGATGTGAAATTCGTCTCAACAACGTCTTCAAAGCGGCATGCAATTCCTTTTGTTGTGCTCACATGGAAGCGCCTGCCAACGCGCTCTCGCACAAAGGCAAGCCCTTTCCGTCTACCCTTGATCCACCCTCACCTTCTCCTGCCGCACCGCCCGAACCGCGGAAGCGGATATCACCCTTTCAAATGCTACAGTATCAAAACAGGACTTCCAAGTTTTCCGTGAATGTGCGTGGTCTCTTTGTGTTGGAAGGCTGGTTGTTCGATTCCCATCTGAATTTTAGTGGTGGAGACTACATGGTGGCGAAACGATATGACGACATGTCCAGCCACTCTGTCAATCACAAGTTCACATCCATGATGCAAAAGCACTGGGGAAAGCATGGTTGGCTCCAAGACCAGACAATGAACATGCTGCAAACCTATGGTATCACTCACTTGCGCATTCCTGTCGGCTATTGGATGTTCCAATACGCCAAAGGCACCACCTCGAAACAGCTGTCCGATTGCGGACAGGACCATCGAACAGACGAAGGCTTTGTAGCATGTGGCTTCGCCTCTCTCCAACAACTCATTGAACGCGCCCGCAGTCGAAACATGAACGTCACCATCGTCATGGCGGCCCTCCCGGGAGGCCAACAGTGCTGCTCCGATGCCGTTGGACGCCAAACCTGCGACACCGCAAACATTGTAGGACCCTGGGACGATGCTCTACCCGATTACTTCAACCCAGAATTCTCTCTGCAACACCCAGGAAATCAAAGCCATTGTTTCGCACCAACAGCACCCTCGGTCAAATCCGTCACCAACAAATACGAGACCATCGACAACCTAGACTGTGGCATCGTACCTCCCGCCTTTTGGACAGACAACCCAAAGCTTGCCCATGCAAACGTCATTCCAGGCAAGTGGACGACAGGCTACATCTCCAAAAAACAGTCTCTTCTCGAACCACACACGACCAACACAGCGAGCGCTCTTGGCGAAAAGCAACGCATTTATCCTGATATGTGCCCTCAAGTTTTGCACATGCCCGCAAAAACCATTGTGCCAATCCACAAAAAAACCCACAATGGTGAAACGATCGAGCTGACAAATGCCGATTTTTTCGATGGGTTTCCATCGTTGAGTACGATCAAACACGAGAGAGCAAGCAGCAGCAACATGTACACCAACACGCAATTGCAAGGCATCGTCTCGATTCAACGCCTCATCCACGAAGTGCACGCCAACGGCTGGTCGGACTTTGTGGACGTCGTCCCCTTTGAAAACATTGGCAGAGGCATCGACAAAACCCATCCTCAATACGCCCATGTGAAACGACATGTGCAAAACCTAGCCGTCGACATTGCCAAGTGGACCGCTGCAAACTACAAGGATGTCAGACTGCGACTGAATGACGACGGAGTTCCCATCTCCTCTGGAAAATTTTCAGCAAATGATCGAGCGGTCATCCATGAATATTTTCGGTCTGGCATCGACACGCAGTCCTCCTTCAACTATGGTCCTGGAGTGGGCACTCCAGGGCATGGAATGCAAGTGGACATTCAACGACTGACTCATGACATCATCCAAGGCTCCCTCAATAACCCACCACTCACCGATGCAAATTCTGCAGAGACGCAATACCCGTTCCGATTCTGGACTTACAAGTACAATTACAACTACAATGATCAAAGCACTGCGTACGACATATCTGTGCGTTACAACTTTGCCACGGGTGGATTTCTAAACAACATTGGATCGAACCAACAGCCGAGAACGGCCATGACGTACCACATGTCCGGCTCTGGTAGTGAACTTGCCTACGTTCAAGACATTGGCGCCTTCCAACTCAATTACTTGTATAACCTCATCTACCAAACCATGGGACGACAAGCCTATAGCAGCATCGTTTTTGACACGCTGCGCAACGGCTTGAACTACGATCCCACACAACCAAGACCAAACAACGGAATGGGGGGCAGCGTCAGTAACAAGTACCTCGAATGGAATGGCATCACCTACCCCGCCTACTGGGTCCAACCACCTTCCAACTCCTTCACCACACTCATCGGAGCACGCCGCATGGCCTCGGTGCAAACGTTAAGGTCGCTCTTCCAACGCGTCTTCTCAGAAGATACCGTCAGCACATCCGATGCACAACAAGCTCTCAATGCTCAAACCGTCATTGGTGACCTGTCCAAGACGCCATCCTCTGTGTTTTTCCACAGCGCCCTCGTGAGCAACTCACTGCTCAACATGGACTCTCCACCCCCTCCACGCCCTCCTTCTCCGCCCTCACCACCTCCTCCACCACATCCACCCCCTCCACAATCTCTCGCGTGCTGGTATGGAAACATGCCTTATGACAGCACACGCAATTGCCAGTGCGAAACGCCCCACCATCTCACCGCCACATGCACGCTCAAATACTCTTCTCAATCACAGCGATGTGGAGCGTGGCTCAAAATGCCGTCTGGAAGAACAGAATTCTTTGGTCCATGCGACAGCCACTGCTGCTCCACAGACAGCATGCGTCCGTCCTTACCCGCCTTTCCATCCCCGTCGCCACCGCCTCCCTATCCACCTCCTCCATACTGGATCAATCCCTTTCCCAATACTCCCCCTCCACCTGGCAATATGCAATTCTGCAGTAAAGATAGACCTTCTTGCGCACCAGGCTTGTTTTGCAACAGAGAGAGTGGTAAAACCACTGGTAAGTGCACTTTTTACAATCTGCAATGCAGTGGCAAGAACGATTATGGCAATGATTATTCATCAAATTGTGGTACCAATCAAGAATGCAAAATGGTATGCTTCGAATATTCTTCAGATAAGTCACATACAGGAATTCTCAATGTGCCAATTCTGAATAGTATTACAAAAGGAACGACGTGTAGCAAAGGGACTACATCTGACCACTATTTCTGTGTGTATACCTCAAAGGCTCCTCATCCTCCGCCGCCATTTACGCTCTCACCACCAAGACCGCCGCCACCGCCCAATCCCCCTCCACCAAGTCCACCACCTCCTACACCACCGCCTCCAAACCCGCCACCCTTGGATAGAGAACTTTATGGTGAATGTGACAAGAGTGTTGCTGATCCATGCGACGATAAAACAAATATGCAATGTGTCAAAGTGTGCAGCAACAAGGCCGGTGGTACCTTGCATGATTTCAGTAAAAAATGCACATCTGACAATGAATGTACTTCGCCATACAGCGCATGTTCTACCAAAACATTTTGCATATGGAATGCAGACCTACCTTTCCCTCCTTCACCACCGCCCCCTTC
>Ga0233432_10001551_pt1 | contig 22185 bp, 39 predicted proteins | sample SI_122_August201_6_FD_179870 | JGI IMG/M metagenome (GOLD analysis project Ga0233432, IMG submission 179870) | Seawater microbial communities from Saanich Inlet, British Columbia, Canada - SI_122_August2016_10_MG | ecosystem: Environmental > Aquatic > Marine > Inlet | place: Canada: British... | reverse complement strand
ATTCATACATCAAACCCTGCGTATTCTTTTGGTGTTGGAAGAAATGTTTCGTGGGAATCACATATGTCAAAAGAATATAATTGTGAGATTCATATGTACGATCACACTGTTGATCGCCATAATAGTAATGATCCTAATTTAGTTTTTCATAAAGTTGGGATAGGATCTAGTAATACAGATAAGCTAAAAACAATAGAACAAATTATAAAGGATAATGGCCATAGTGATGTAAAAAATATGGTATTACAATGTGATATTGAAGGAGCTGAGTGGGATATTTTCACAAGTTCTTCTCAGGAAACGTTATGTCAGTTTTCACAGATGACTATTGAATTTCATTGGTTAGGTGATATGTTAACAAATGATGTAAAACATCCAGATGGCTATGATAAAATTGTTAATACATTTAAAACTCTGAGAGAAAATTTTACTCCATATCATATTCATGGAAATAACCATGCTAGGTCATTTTTAATAAATGAAAAAACATGTGCTGAAGTTATTGAAGTTTCTTATGTACGAAACGATCTAGTAGAATTTACAGATGACGACGTTATATTTCCAACTAAATTAGATAACCCTAATCGTGTAAGTAGAAAAGAAATAATGTTAGGAAATTTTAAATGGTAACAGATATGGAAAGGTATGACAAGTGAAAAGATTAATATATCAGGTATATGTTGGCAAAAAATCTAAACTGTATGATCACTGCGTAGCTTCAGTAAAAGCATATTGTAAAAAATATGGTATTGATCACGAGGTACAAAAAACTCCTATTCTAATGATTAAGCCCGATGTTTTTCAAACAAATAGAAGTAAAGAATCGTATGAAAAATATGGTGGATATTTACCAATCTATGAGAAAGAGAATGCTTTTGCATATCTAAAAAATTATGATCAAGTAGCCATTATCGATGCTGACATATGGATTAGGCCAGACGCACCAAATATTTTTGAAGACTTAGGTGAAGAATACGCTTTTGGCGGAGTTGTAGAAAGAACTATGCCACTTAATTCGGCATATAAAAATAAAATTTACAATTATTCAAGAATGCAATATGGTAATCTAAAAAGTATAGATTGGAAATGGAATGATTTAGGTGCTGAATTCTTTAACATGGGAATGATGGTAATGAATAAAAAAATATCTAAATATTTAAGAGGTGAAACACCTTTACAATTTATTCGTAGGCCAGAATTTAAACCATTTGTTGATGGACTGAGTGCATGGAAATGGTCAACAGATCAGACGCTTCTAAATACTTGGGTAAAAGAAGAAAAGATGCCAGTTAAGAATATGGATTGGAAATGGAACGGACTATTTACAGCTAATACCAAAATTAAAGAATGCCATTTTGTGCACTTTTTTTTAAAAGACAAGTTGCCCAACCGCGGTGAGAATGTAGATGAACTAAGAAAGTTAGTAGAGTGATACAAAAATTTTTTATACATATTCCAAAAAATGGTGGAATGACTATTAGGCGAAGTAACATTGCTAGACCTAAAGTAATGCTTGCTACGCCAGATACTCATAAAAATCAAAATTATGCCATATCTGTTAGAAATAAAATGCAGCAGTTAGGTGAGCATGACGGATTTGAGCATGCTAGATGGAAAGATATTAATAAAGAATTACAAGATAAAATGATTTTTTTTGCAATTGTAAGAAATCCTTGGGATAGAGTTGTATCAAGATATTTTTTTGCTAAAAAAGTCATATATCACGAAGAAGGTTCTAATCAGTTTGGAAAAACAGATTACGCAGATACATCTTCGTTTGAAGCATTTCTCGATGAAAGACATAAATGGGGCGAGTCAGAATATATGTGGCATCGAGCTGTGCGAGGCTGGTATCCAGCAAAAGATTACGTGACATGTGATAAGGGCATTATGCGGTGTGATATTTTACGTCTTGAACATTTAGATGAAGAAATATGCAAATATTTAAATTTACCATTTATGACTGGACCAAGAAATGTAACTGCAATTAATAATAAGCGTTATCAGGATATATATACTTCAGAAACAATTCAAATTGTCGCGGATTGGTACAAGGATGATATTGATCAGTGGGGTTTTGATTTTGATACTTCAGCGCAAAAAAATTATTGGAGTGAGTAAATGATATCGAATGAAAGAATTTTGTTGATAAATAAAAAAAATATTATAAAGGACAATACTGATGAATGTACACTCTATAGATAGTAATAATTTAGAGGATTATTATAAAAAACTTTTTAAATATCACGCACAGCATGAACCAATTGAAGTGAAGGCATTTCATAATGATATTATAAGATGCGCTAATGAATGCGAAACTATAGGAGAATTAGGTGTTTTTCAAGGATGCACTCTTGCGGCAATTCTTATGACTAAACCAAAACAAGTATATGCTACAGATATTACATTAAAAACTATCAACCCTTGGATTAAATTATTTCAAGAATACGCAAAAGATAATAAAATAAATTTAACCTTTAATGAGATGAGTTCTACAGATAGTAGGTGTGTGAAGCAAGTTGATATGCTTCATATAGATTCATTTCATAATGCAAATCATTTACGTCAAGAATTAAAAATGCATGAAAATAGCGTTAAAAAATATATAGTATTTCATGATACTAAAAGTCAAAATGCTAGTCTACAATCGGTCATTGTTGAAATGATAAACTCAAAAATAGCTTGGGCGATTGATACACACTATACTAAAGGTAATGCCGGTCACACAGTTATTAAAAGAATAGGCTCTTGAGTTTAAATATTTTTATAAGCACTATAATGAGGGATCAATCGCAGAATATTCCTTATTATAATAATCAAATAAAAAAATTAGTGTCACATTTGAAAAAATTGAATATGACAACATATCTTTCAATATATGAAAATGATTCTATTGACAATACTGAAAATATTTTAAAAAACTCTCAATGGAATTTCATGGAAGATAGAATAGAAATTATTTCAGAAAATTTAAAAACAAAAAAATATGGATCGGTAATGGATTCTCAAAGGGTACACAATCTTGCCGCTGCTAGAATGAAAAGTATAAGAGTAAGAAATTGTGAATTTTTAAACAAATCAGATTGGGTGTTAGTTATTGAACCCGATTGTGCTTATAACATAGAAGATATTGAAAAATTAATTTTATTTAAAGAGAGATATAATTTATACAATGTAGATATTGTATCTGGTGTAACCATTAAAGATTTAAACAATTCACAAATGAAGTCTAGGGATACTTGGGCTACTAGAAAAACTAGTGAAGTACATCCTACTAAACATGATAACCTATATGATAATTGGCTGTTGGTTAATTATCAAAAATATTATTCAACATTTAATGCAGTGTGTTTATATAAATCAGAAGTTATAAGAAAGGGTGCTTCTTTCAGCGGGTATAACGAGAGATATAAAATGTTTGATTGTGACACCGCTGTTATATGTGAACAATTTCATGCACTTAATTACAGCGATATATACATAGATCATACAATTAGAAACGCACATTTTAAAACGGGTAAGGTTGATGAAAAAATATTAAGTTTGATAAAGTATTAGGAATAAAAAATGAATTATAAATATCCTCTAATGAAAAATATTGTAACTCAATTCGATAAAAATGCTATGATTGCATTTATTCAAAAAACGGATAGATTTACTAATGGTCAAATGGTTAAGAAATTTGAGAATGAGTGGAATAATTGGTTAGGTTCAAAATATTCATTGTTTGTATCCTCTGGTAGTACTGCAAATTTTCTATTAGTAGCTGCAGTAAAAGAATTGTATGGATTAAAAGATGGCGATAATGTTATAGTTCCCGCTTGTACTTGGATGACTAATGTTGCACCAATTATACAGTTAGGTTTAAATCCTATCTTTGTAGATATTGAAATGGACACATACGGATTTAATGTAGACTCTCTTCTTAAAGTTGAAAATCCAGAAAGTATCAAATTAGTATTCATTAGTCATTTGTTAGGATTGCGGTGTCCTGTTGAACGCTACAAAGAGATATTTCCTAATGCACAGTTTATTGAAGATATTTGCGAGTCTCATGGTATCACAAATGATGATGGTGATAAACAAGGTTCGGATTCTTTGGGTGCAACTTTTAGTTTTTATTTTGGTCATCATATGACTTCAGTTGAGGGAGGTATGGTTTCAACTAATAATGAAAAACTTTATGACTTAATGAAAATGAAACGTAGTCATGGCATGGCAAGAGAATCTTTATACTATGAAAAACATAAACAAGATAATCTAGATATTAGACCTGAATTTTTATTTATTACTGATGGATATAATTTTAGAAATACTGAAATAAATGCTGTATTAGCATCTTCTCAATTAAAAAACCTTGATAATTCTATAAAAATCAGACAAGATAATTTTGATTATTTCTTATCTTTTATGAACTCGGATAGATTTTATTTGCCATCAAACTCAAAAAATAATAGCAGTTTTTGTTTCCCAATAGTATGTAAAAATAAAAATGATTATAATGTATTATTAGAAAAATTTAAAAGTGCTAGTATTGAAACAAGGCCAATTATCGGTGGTAATCTTCTTAGACATCCTTTTTTAAAAGATAATAATATTCATGTGGTGGGGGGTGATACTAATGTAGATATTGTCCATAACCATGGTGTGTATGTGGGAAATAATCACATGATTGGACACGATGAATTAAGTATGTTAGAAAATATAATGGAGAATTTATAATATGAAAAAAAGAGCGTTAGTGACAGGAGTGAATGGTCAAGATGGTGCATACTTAGCAAAATTTTTATTGGGTAAAGACTATGAAGTTTATGGATTTGCTACAAGACGAGTCAATCAAAGGTTTGATAACTTAGATTGGTTGGGTATTACTGATCAAGTAAAAATTATTTTTGGTGATATGACAGATCATTCAAGCATATTGCATGCTATTAAAAAAAGTAAACCAGATGAAATTTATAATCTTGCTGCAATGAGTTTTGTTGGATTGTCTTGGCAAGAACCTATTCATACTGCGAATGTCGATGCGATGGGACCACTGTATTTACTTGAAGCTGTTCGTACATATTGCCCTGAAGCTAAAATATATCAAGCATCTACATCAGAAATGTTTGGTAATAATTGGGAAAATAATTTTACACAAAATGAGTTGACTAATTTTAGACCAAGATCACCTTATGGGTCAGCAAAAACTTTTGCTCACAATACAATGGTTAATTATAGAGAAAGTTTTGGTCTTCATACATCTTGTGGAATACTATTCAACCATGAAAGTCCCATAAGAGGGATTGAATTTGTAACTAGAAAAATTACTGATGGTGTTTCAAAAATTAAAAATGGATTAGTTGATCATATCACATTAGGAAACCTCAACACTAAAAGAGATTGGGGTTTCGCTGGAGATTATGTTGAAGCAATGTGGATGATGCTACAGAATGATCCAGACGATTATGTAATTGCCACTGGTGAAACACACTCTCTAGAAGATTTTCTTGATAGGGCATTTGCAAGGGCTGGAATAAATGATTGGTCAAAATATGTTAAAACTGACAAAAAATATATTCGGCCAGCAGAAGTTCCACATTTGTTAGGTGATCCAAAAAAAGCGAATGAAAAGTTAGGTTGGAAAACAAATACGAGTTTTGATGATCTTGTAAATATGATGGTTGATGCTGATTTGGAAAGATATGTATAATGCAGTTTAATTTTGTCACAACATTTTCTAATGAATATAGCCAAGGGTTTGGAATAAAAATGGCTGAATCTATAAAAAAATATTTTCCAGATAATGCTGATTTAACTGTATATTATGAAGGTGAAGCTTTACCACCGAGTAATTCTAAGGTAAAATATTTACCGTTTCCAATCGATAAAACTAATGTTTTTAAAAAGAAGTTTGGGCATAAGCAAGATCACATGGTTGGAAAATTACATCCAGAAAAAGATGTCTTAGTATACGATAGACAAAAAACTTTTAAATTTGACGCTATTAGATTTGCGTGGAAAGTATATGCAATGTTAGAACATCATGACAAATGTAATGCAAGATATATGGGGTTTATCGATGCTGATGTAGAATTAACTAAACAGATTCCAAGTGATTTTTTTAATACTTTAGTAAAAGAAGGAACATACGTTTCGTATTTAAACAGAACTAAGCAGCATACTGAAACGGGTTTTTTAATATATGATACTCATCATCCATATCATAAAACTTGGTGGAAAGGTATGAAAGATTTATATCAAAATGGAAGTCTATTTGAACTACAATATTGGACAGACAGCCATGCATTTGATCATTTATTACGACAAGCGATATTAGCTGGAGTTAATGTAAATCCCTTAGTGAATCCAAAAATAATGGACCACGGTTGGGGAGGTTCTCCTTTACGTTTTTATAGCGAACATTATAAAGGGCCAAAGAAGTACACCGTATGAAAATATTTATTACAGGCATATCAGGTTTTATAGGTTATCATCTTGCTAGAAAGCTCTTTTCTCAAGGCCATCATGTATTAGGAATTGACTCATATAATTCTTATTATGATGTTGCTTTAAAAAGAGCTCGAAGTGGAAAACTTGATGAATTAGGAATTGAAAATAGCTATGGTGATTTGACAGTATTAGCTTTTAAGTCACATTGGTTTAATAAATTAGAAGATGTTGATGTTGTTATACACTTGGCAGCATACGCTGGTGTTAGATATTCATTAGATCATCCAAAACTTTATATGGATAATAATATCATTGCTACTCAAAATTTAATTAGTGCGTGTGAAGAACATAAAGTAAATACAGTATTTTATGCATCCACATCATGCATTATGGCTAATAATCCTTTACCGTGGAATGAAGATGAAAAACTTGGACATCAGTCAAACCCATATGCTATATCAAAGGCCGCTAACGAATCACAATTCAAATGCAGTAAGATTCCTATTAATGTTGGATTAAGATTCTTTACTGTTTACGGTCCATGGGGAAGACCTGATATGGCATTGTTTGACTTTACAAAAAATATCATTGCGGGTAATCCTATTCGATTATTTAATAATGGTGACATGGTTCGTGATTTTACATACATTGATGACATTATAAATGGTATTAATATTTTATTACAGACAGCACAAAATACTCCAGATAAATTAGAAGATATATACTGTATAGGCCGTGGTGAGAAAGTAATGTTAATGGACTTTGTAGATGAGATAGAAAAGAATTTGAATCGAAAAGCAATACGTGAATTAGTGCCAATGCATCCTGCTGACGCACAAACCACTTGGTCTGATACTACTAAGCTACAAAAACTGGGGTATGATCCTAAGGTTTCAATTGCTGAAGGTGTGGAGAAATTTGTATCTTGGTACAAAGGTTATTACAAAGTCAACTGATACTATCCTCCCTACTAAAGAATACTCTTTATTATATCACATATACGCAACATTGTAAACCTATAAAGGTAATTAAATGAAAGCTTTTTGCATTACTGTTAAAGATAATCCAATTTCAGAAAAAGGATTTAATGCATGTTGGCAAAGCTGTAGAGATGCTAAAAACGATTTTAATGTAAAAAGATTTAACGCATCAACAGAAAGTACAGTTAAAAAAGAAATAATTGATTGGGATCTTGTATGGAATTATCCATGGGAAGGTAAAGTTAGTTGTATAGCTACTGGTCTTGTTAAATCAGCATATCCAACAGCTATTAAAGAAAGAAGAATGGCGGCAGCTGTATCTCATTTTCGTTTATGGACAGAGTGCTTTGAAAAGAAAGAACCAATTATAGTTTTAGAGCATGACGCATTTTTTATAAAAAAGTTAGATTACCAGTATCTTTTAGATTCAAAATATGATATAATAGGTATTAATAATCCTCTTGGTGCAACTCGCCGAGCTCAATTATTTTATGATATTATAAAAAAGAATAAAAAAGACATACAGCCAGTTCCAACTATCGACGAGTTCAATATTCCACAAGGACTGGCTGGAAACTCAGCATATATAATTAAACCATCTGGAGCTGAGAAAATGATAGAACTCGTCTTTAAATATGGCCTTTGGCCAAATGACGCATTGATGTGTAAACAATTAGTAGATAATTTAGGCGTTAGTAAAACATTCTATACAAGAGTTCAAGGGTTAACTAGTACAACCACTCAACATTAATTTAAAAAAGAAAGAGAAAAACAGAAATGAAAAAACTTTTAACAATCGTAGCAGCAGCCATGCTAGCAACAAGCGCATGGGCTGGGGATAAAGTTAAAGTAGGGTTCGTATATGTCGGACCAACTGGCGATCATGGATGGACATATCGTCATGATATTGGTAGACAAGATGTAGAAGCACATTTTGGCGATCAAGTAGAAACATTTTTTGTAGAGAGTGTAAGTGAAGGACCAGACGCAGAAAGAGTCATTAATGCTATGGTTCTACAAGGTGCAGACATTATCTTTACTACTTCATTCGGATATATGGAAGCCACACTGAAAATGGCTAATCGTTATCCACATATAAAATTTGAGCATGCAACTGGATACAAACAATCTAAAAATATGTCAAGCTATGGATTGCGTTTATATCAAGCAAGACATGTTCAAGGCATTATTGCTGGAATGATGACTAAGACTAATAAGATTTGTTATATTGGTGCATATCCAATTCCAGAAGTAATTCGTGAAATTAATACATTTTTTATGGGTGCCCGACGAATGAATCCTGATGTTGAGATGGATATTGTTTGGGTAAATACTTGGTATGATCCAGGTAAAGAATCTGATGCCGCTAAAGTTCTAATGGCACAAGGTTGTGATATGGTTGCACAACATACTGATTCTCCAGCACCGCTTCAAGCTGCAGAACAACAGGGTAAACACGGCTTTGGTCAAGCATCAGATCAAATTGCATTTGCTCCTGAAGCACAATTGACTGCTACTATTGATAACTGGTCACCTTACTATATTCGTAAGGTTCAAGCTGTTATTGATGGTAACTGGGAAAGTGAAGATTATTTTGGTCATATGAATGAAGGTGTTGTTATGATGGCACCATTTACTAATATGCCAGATAATGTTCGAGCGATGGCAGCAGATGTTATGCAACAAATTAGCGATGGTGAGTATTTTGCATTTACTGGTCCTATTAAAGATCAAGCAGGCGAAATTCGCATTCAAGCTAATGAAGTAGCTACTGATGGTGAACTAAATAGTATGAATTATTATGTTGAAGGAATCACTGCTCGATTCCCTGATTAATTATTGAAATGGGAGACCTTCGGGTCTCCCTTACTTTGGAGAAGTAAAATGATTCCTGTAATTGATTTAAAAAGCTCAAACGTTTTAACACAAATTGAAGATGCTTATACTACTGTTGGTTTTGCGGTATTTACAAATGCTCTTGATACACAAGACCAAACTGATATGAATTGTTGGTTTGATGAAATGAAATCATTCTTTGAATTAGATCAAGAGATAAAGAATAAATATCCATATGAAGGCGAGACTAATTTAGGATATAGCATTGTAGGAGACGAAAACGTAGATCCCACCGCTCCAAAGGATATGAAAGAAAGTTTTAATTATAATAATCAAAGAATGCCAGATCATTTGTGGCCAACTGAATTAAACGGATTCAAGGCAACAGCTCTTCAAAGTATTACTATTGCAGATAGACTTACACTTCGCATTCTATCAATGTTCGATAAAATTTTAAAATGTGATTCTACTTTAGTAGATACTCATATGAAACCTTTCAATACAACTAGAGTTATTCACTATCCAGCTTATACTGGACCTCTTGAGGATCGTCAAATGCGTATTGGCGAGCACAGCGACTATGGTACAATTACACTTTTATGGCAGATTAATGACGTTCCAGGTTTAGAGGTTCAAGATCTTGAAGGTAAATGGCATCCAGTTCCGTATGCGTCAAATGGAGTGGTTTGTAATATTGGTGACTTGTTACAGAGATGGACAAACGACTATTTTAAAAGTACTAAACATCGTGTAGTTAACAGCCATATACATAAGACTAGATACAGCATGCCGCACTTCGTTGATCCAACACCAGGTACTATGGTTAAAAATCTAATGGGCGGTACTGATAAATATGAACCCATTGAAAGTCTTGAATACTTGAAATGGCGCCTAGCACAGAGTTATTGATATGTTTAAAGCTTATGTAATTACTATAATGAATAATGAAAAATCTTTACAGGTCGCTAAAAGATGTACTAAAAGCGCAGCATATTATGGAATTGAAGATGTAGAATTATTTAAAGCTACTACTCCAAAAGATAAACCAATTAAAATGCTAAAAGATCGAGGCATTGAACCTGCCGGATTTACTGAAGTATATTCAAGACCAGAGAGATGTATGAGCGGATTTCTTTCTCATCATAGATTGTGGGAACAATGCGCTGAAGAGAATGATGAACCATATATCATTTTTGAGCATGATGCTATTATGACTGGTCAGTTAGGAATAATGCCGAGAATGCATTGGGATGCTCCAGTTCTGGTTTCAATTGGTGCTCCATCATATGGTAAATTTCATACTCCATCTAAATTAGGTTTAAATAAATTAGTATCTAAACAATATCTTCCAGGCGCCCACGCTTACATGATTAATTCATCAGCCGCAAAAGCTCTTATTACTCGTGCTAAGATCGATGCATGTCCTACAGATGTATTCATTCATAATAATCGCTTTGATTTTTTACACGAGCTATATCCATATGTTGCAGAAGCAAAAGATAGCTTTACAACTATTCAAAAAGAACAGGGCTGTCTTGCAAAGCATGGATATGGTGAAGCTTATGAAATTATTTGATAAAGCATTTTTAACAGGATGCGATGAAAAAACTGAATGGATGCTTCCATGGTTTCTTGAAAATTATAGTAAGTGGAATAATACTCCACTAATATTTGCTAATTTTGGAGTATCAAAAGATTGTTTAAAAGCTATAAAAGATAAATCTAAAAATAATCCTATAAAACACGTTGTTGATATGACTAAACATAAAGAGAAAGGTTGGTTTAAGAAACCTAAATCAATGCTTGATGCATCCGAACTTTCTGAGTATACTTGTTGGATTGATACTGATTTTGAAATACTTTCAGATATGTCAAGTGTATTTAATTATGTAGAAGAAAACAGGCTTGGAATGGTAGAAGATAAACCATGGTCTGCAAGAAGAGGAGAAGTCTGGCATAATTCTGGTATTGTAGCATTTAAAGGTACTCCATTGATTTTGCACCAGTGGGTCGGTTTAGTAAGAACTCAACCATCAGTTGGAGATCAAGAAACATTACATGAGATGCTAAAAGAGCATCCCTTACAGAGAATGATATATATCACAAGCCTTCCAAACGAATATAACTGGCTAAGAATTCAATTACTAGACGGTCAGGACAGCAAAAAGAAAAAAGCTATTCATTGGACTGGATATAAAGGTAAAGATAAAATCAGGAGTCTAATGAGTAAATGACTAAAACAGCACATATTATTGGTAACGGCCCAAGCGCAGGTTTTTATAAGCCGTCAAAGGGATTAAAGATTCTATGCAATCTTCCACCTATGACTGTGCACAACGCATACACAACAGTAATGGTTGACTTTAAAATGATGAAAGCAATTCATGATGGTGATGTTGTTGTTCCAGGTGATTGGGTATTAGGCGCAAGACCCAATAAATGGATGGAGATGAGAAACGATTTTTATATGAAATACGCACCTCAGATCAAAGAATTTTATATGGTGTTGCCAAGATACGTTGCAAACTATACTGATTTTAATTGTGGTCATATGGCTACTCATTACACAGCTAACAAACTGAAATGCGAAGAAATTCATATGTACGGATTTGATTCTATATTTGCTTTTGATATTACGTCTAGTACAGATTTATATCTTCCATCTGATAGAGACAATATGAATACCGAAAGATTAACACGTAACTGGCGACCTGTCTGGACTAATATGTTTAAAGAGTTTAAAGATACTCAGTTTATTATTCATAACAGAACAACAGATACAAAACTAATTAAACTTTCTGATAATGTTGAAGTTCGTAAGGGTGTTAAATAAAATGTAACATTTATATCACACTTTTATCTAATATTAAAAAAATGCATCTTTAGGTGCATTTTTTTGTTTACAATTGGTCAAAACTAGTTTATAAAGATATTAACAAAAGGAGATATACTATGGAAAATACTTATTGGGCCAACAAAGGCAAGTACCAAACAGACTATGATCGTTTAGCTAATCTAATGCCATCTACAGGTGATGCTGATAGTGTAGCAGGCGAAATGATCCGGAGTATTAGCCGCTTAGGTCATGAATTATACAATAACGGTATGGGAAATAACAGCTCAGGTGCTGTTAACTTTCTTCTTAATCACGATTGTATCGATGCTGCTACTCATGAAATAATCTATCCATTTACACGTGGTCGTCTTTATGAAGGCAATTACAATGGTGATACATTTCAAAAAGCAGTTGAAAGCGCTATTGATCAAACTCTTTTTCACATCTTACAAAATCCTGGTTTAGAAACAGAGCTTAATACCGAAAGCATGTTTGATGCCGAAGAGGAAGAGCAACAATTTTGCGAAGAATGTGGTGATGAATTAGATCAATTTGATGGTCATATGTGCAATTCTTGTGAAGACGATATGTGGTTTTCGGATGAAGAAGAGGAAGATTATTAATGTATGAAGTTCGTTGTTATGACTGGATCGAGGGCGTTAAAACCCTCGTTGCATGGTCGTCTAATATAAATAAAACTACGGCCGTTAAATTTTGTAATGAGTATTATCGTGAAGGTCATGCTCTTATCGAAATGAAAAACTTAGAAAAGGTTAAATCATGAAAAACTTAGATACACTTGATGTTATATTATATGGTCTATGGCTCGGGAGTGCTATGATCGCTATTGATTATTTCTTCATTCCAGGAGGAATTTATTAATGGATTTTGAAGATTTTTTTAATAGCTTTAAGCGTACTAACCCTGTCCCGTCTTCTGGCGCAGATGAACTATGTGTACATGCTCTTTTAGCTGGTTATCATCAACCAAAATATGATCCAGAAAAAATTACTGATATGTTTATTGCTGATGCATATAGCGGTCACCTTGGACTTCTTGAAGAAGAAGAAGTTGAAATGGCTCTTCGACTTATAAAGGAATTAATAGACTCTGCGAAAACAAAAGATATAAACTTATAAATAGAATAAAATAACGCAATACAAAGGTAGACATAGTATGATTAAAACTTTTAGTAAATTTACAGACGGGCTTGCTGTAAAAAAAGCAAAAGAATCAAATGATAAAAAACAGAGTCCTACTAAGTTTTTGCAACCTATTATAAAAAGATTTCCAAAGCATGCTGCTGAGTTGAAAAATCATATTAATACTCATGTTGAATTAGATGGTCCTAGTGGTTATGCCAAACTCAGAAAAGATATTCATGCGACTTTAGATAAAATAGGAAAATAATCATGGAAGAGGAAGATAAAGGCTTTTATATTGATGACGACGGTGTAGCAGTTATTCTTGAACCTATTCATTTTAAATATCCATATGGCAGGGATGACGATGACGATGAAGACATTTAAACAGTATTCAAAAGATTCAAAAGAAGACAAGGGTTATTATATTAACAAGGATGGCGTAGCAGTTATTCTTGAACCTATTGGTAATCATAGGATTAATATATCTAAAAAGAAAAATATCAAAGAGTCTTATAAGCCTAACGTTGAAAGTGGCGCTCCGATGGAAATCGAGTTACGTAGACATGGCGGGCGTGATATGTATGCTGGTAGCGAACATTTCGTAAAATTACATAAAGAAATAGCAAAAAACACTGGTGATGTTACTAAAGAAACAAAAGAAGCAATAAATAATTATAGTAACGGATCATATAATTTAAATAAACATTTAATTCATAAGCACATGGTAAAACATGGTAAACCCGTTCCAAAAGATCATTGGAAGCATCTTGGTCAAGCTAAAAAAGATAAAAATGGTAATAAAACTCCATACAAAGACAATATTGACCATTGGGAAAAAGAACACTCACATTTAATGAAAGGTTTTAGAAAAGCAGGTACTCACGTGAAATTATTTGCGGGTGTCAGCGCGAGAACACATAATGCGCTTAAAGATTCTAAAGACGGCGTTATAGAGCACGTAAGCTACGCTTCGGTTACACCAAAATTATCTATTGCTAAAGCTTTTGCTGAAAATAAAAAATCAGATAAATCAAATACACATTATTATAATGTCTATCATACACATCCTGACGACGAAGTATTACATATGCAACCTCATAGTAATATGAAAGAAGAAGAAGAATTTGGTATAAAGCCAGGTTCTCACCACAAACATTTTAAAACTACACGCCATACTGATGAGGATGGCAACACTCATATATTCAATCATTTTAAATCACATAACGAAAGTAAATAATGGAAAGATTTGGATCATTCATAAAAGATGAAGGTTTTTATATGAGCAATGGTGTGGTTACTCTCAGCAAAGCTATAGGTGACAAAACTCCTAGAACAAAAAGAATTGAAAGAGGTATATTTGAAGGATTTGATACTACCGGTTTTAAGCAGGCAAAAAAAGAAAAACGGGTCGATCATAAACATCACGAGCCTCGTGATGACTTACATGATAATAAAAAAAGAACACATATTGATGATGTTCAGATGAATAAGAATATCTTTGGTGAAACTGGTCATGAACTCAGCACATCACATCGCGGATCTGACATAGAAGAAGTAGGCTCTTTATCAAGTAAACTTGAACAAAAAATGACACCAGCGCAACACAAAGCTTTTCGTCATTTTACAGCTGGAAAATCTGACACAGTTGGCGATGGTAAAAAATGGGCATCTAGTCAGATATCTCAACATTTTATAACTAAGCATAAACTTAAAACAGAAAATAAAAAGTTGGGTGAATACCATCCACATGCACTTGTTGGTCAAGATAAAGACGCTGCAGATCATCTTAAAACCGCAGCTAAACCTCTTGGCCATAGGGTACATCTTTATTCTGGTGTTCATCCTTCATTTGTAAAAGCTATCAAACATGCTGAAAAACATACTGATGGCGTTGTTCATTCATCGGCTCAGATTTCTACTACTCACGATGCGCGCACTGGCGCTGGATTTGCAGTTCATTCTGGACATGATAGTACACAGTTTTTCCCTTTAAATAAAAATACAAATAATGAAAATGTAGGTAAAACAACCAAACATATGATTCACGTTGACGCGAAAGCTAGTGATAAAGGTATTCATATGAGTGGTGTAGAAGGTAACAAACATGCTGCTGAAGCAGAAACGGTACTTCCACCTGGAACACATTTAAAATACTCGCATACTACACATCATTATCACACTGTGATAGACTCCAATGGTGATCATGATCATCATAGAATAGACGTGCATCACTGTACAATTCATAAACAAGATTAAAAAAAATGCATAATATTGAAAATAATCCTTTACAATCGCTCTAAAATGTGTTAATATGTATCTAACAACAAAGGATATGATTATGATTGATACAAATACCCCTCAACCACAACTTAGCGCGATAAATTCCAACTTCCCTAGACAAGCTATCTTTAATGAGCTTCAACGCATTAATGGCTTTGAAAATGTTCAAGGTGAACAGTCTATATCGATGGTTCAAGCTAAAGTAGTTGATCCTCGTTATGAACCACAAAATGGTGTATATGAAACTGAATATAATGGTTTTGAAATTGCTCTTGGTCCACAAACTTTAATTCACACTAAAGAGGGTAATGTATAATGGATTATCAAGTTAGTATTACACTTATTGCTTGTGCAATGTCAATCTCAGCTTTTGTGATTGGCTATGTTCTTGGTATGAAACATGCATGGGCAGACTCTAAAAAATGATAGAAGCTATCAGAATTTTTATTGATACCATTGCAAATGCATTTAAATGTATTGTATGGTTCTTAGCCTTTTGTGCTTTGTGCAAATATCTTGAAATCCTTATGTATTCGGTGCCTTAATATGATTCGTAAAACAACAAGAGCTTCTGAGATAGTTATTGACCTTGATGGTCCTAATGGTAACGCATTTTATCTATTAAAAGTAGCAAAAGAATATGCTCATTCAATGGGTATGAAAGCATCGCCTATTATGTCTGAAATGTGCGCAGGTACAGATTACTATAAATTGGTAAAAGTATTTGAAAAATATTTTGGCCATTTCGTTGTTCTAGAAACTAACAATCCAGAACTATTGAAGTATATGCAGAAATGATTGTATCACTTACTGAAAAAGCAAAAGAATATATGACGAATCAGTTAGTTTTGGCTGATAAAAATTATGTACTTCTTGAAGTAAAAGGTGGCGGGTGTAGCGGGTTTAAATATGATTGGACATACGTAGATGATGAGTCAAAAGGGACGGTTATAGATAACACTTTAGTTATTGATGCTATGGCTGAAATGTTTTTATTTGGTTGTACGATTGACTATATAACTGAACTAGGCGGAAACTATTTAGTTGTAAAAAATCCACAAGCAACAGCTCAATGTGGATGTGGAGAAAGTTTCGCAATATAATATAAGTATTGGTCCCTTAGCTCAGCTGGATAGAGCAAGTGCCTTCTAAGCACTAGGTCAGAGGTTCGAATCCTCTAGGGTCCGCCAGACACTAACTATGAACTAAAGGGTGATTAGTTAGTGAAACCCTATAGATTTTGGAGGCCCCAATCTATAGGTCGGTACAAGCGCTGATACCGCGAAACTCAGCCGGTTGCTGCATACGTAAAATGCAGATAGAAGGGGAGGCACTGCAGAAGGTCTCCCCTTTGATTTACTAATATAAGGATTAACGAGTTGTATAAATTAATGAGAAATAATAAGATAGTTCAACAAGTTGTAATGACCGGTGAATTAGGATATATGATATATAAAACACCTACTGTAGTTGACTTAACATTTGATAACGAAAATAAAGCACTTGAAGTTGCTGATCTGTTAAATGCTAAAGTAGTAGAAGAAGAATTCGCGAAAGTAGCTTAGTGGTTAAAGCCCCCCGCTCATAACGGGTTGATCGTAGGTTCAAATCCTACCTTTCGCACCATAATAAGGAGGATTATAAATGGAAGTAAAAGGACCAGGTTTTTCACACCATTATGCCACTCAGCCTCTTGAGTTAATAGTAAAGACTCAAGCCGCAAAAGAACAACAAATGAATATTGTTGAAAATATTCGACGAAGAACAGAACAATCAATAAAGGCTCCACAAAAAGCTTTAGCACAATCTTATGAAGGACATAATGGGACTTATGGCGCTGATGGTAGAAAAACACATATTCCACAAGTTGAAGCAAAAAGGGTAGATATAAAAGCATGACTAAGTCAATTGGACCAAATGATATTGTTCCACCAAAATACTATTCTGGTTGGGGACATGGTGAACATAATAAACATGAACAAAGCTATATAGTAGATAGTTCTAGTGATATGGTTGATTATACTTTTGAAATTTCAGATGAAATAGATACATCTGGGCCATTTAAATCTGCATTTGAAGCATCAACAGAAGGAGTAATTAGACAAGAATTTATTACGTATAGAATGCGTGATGGAATGATGATAAAAGAAGTTAATGTAAGAAAATATACACCAGACGATTATATCGATTCAAAAGATGCGATTCCATTAGGGGAGATAGGTAAGTGAAAGAACAATTGTTGCTAGCATGTCGTATGCATGCTGAAGGTGAACTAGAAAGAGCTAAAACTAATTTTATGGTTTATTTAAATAATCCTGTTGGTATTGGCGAACATAGTGATATTGTAGAGGCTATGCAAAAAGAGCTTAGTACTATGGGTCATGCAAGTGAACGTCTTGAAATGTTAAGTAAGCATTTTGAATAGAAGAATAAAATTATTTATTGCTTGGTATAAACAATTAAGGGAAAGGAGACACGAATTTCCTTTCCCTTGGTACTATCACACTTCATATAATATTTGGAATTGTTTTCGTTGGGCTGTATATAATTCAGCTAATAATGATATTAATGGAAATTATTTGTATAAATATTCCCAATGTGGCAAATATAAGAAAAGGATAAGATAGTGACACAATTGATTGAACCAAAAAAATTTACAAAAGCAGTTGACCTTTTAAGGTCATTTTTTTTGAATAGAGGCTTTGAAGAAGTACATACACAAAACCGATTAAGCATTTTAGCTGCATGTGAAGATCCAGAAAATGTAGCAACATATAATTATGAAGGGCAAATATGGCCTCTTCCTCAAACTGGCCAGATGTGGTTGGAATATGAATTATTAACTCGCCCCTCTTCGAAGGGGTTTTTTTGTGTCTCGACTTCGTATAGACAAGAACCAAATGCAATTCCTGGAAGACATGATACGATTTTTCCGATGTTTGAATTTGAAATGCCAGGAGACATCGATGATCTTAAGACTATGGAATATCAATTATGTAATCATTTAGGATTTGATATTCCAACAGAAAAAACATATCGTGAATGGCAACAACATTACGGTCTAAGTTCTACTACAGAATTAGATGCTCAGCACGAGTTAGCAATGGAAGCTAGTTTTGGTAGTTCTATGATTACAGAATTTCCTGAATTTACAAGTCCATTTTGGAATATGTCAAGAAATGAAGATGGTACAAGTAAGAAGATTGATGTTATCCTTGGTGGTATGGAAACAATTGGTAGTGCAGAACGCAGTACTGATAAAGACCAAATGCGAGATACATTTCATACTATTTCAAATGGCGAATATGCTGGTCTTATTAACCAATTATTTGGTAAAGATCGCGTTGAAGCAGAACTTGAAAAGTTTCTTGAATTTGATTTCTTTCCAAGAGTTGGTGGTGGAATTGGTATGACACGCATGATCAGTGCGCTCGATACTCTTAAAAAGTAAGAATAATCCAAGGTGGTGGAATAGGTAGACACGCAGCACTGTTTATGCTGTGAATATGTAGTCTTAGCAAAAGAATATTTATATTCGTGCAGGTTCGAATCCTGCCCTTGGAGCCAAATATATATAGTATATATTATAAGGAGATAGTGAATGAGTAAAATTATTGAATTTCCTCAAACATCAGAATTGGATAAACAATTTATGGATATTGAAGCACAACAAAAAATTATTAGAGATCAGGCAGCTCAGATTAAAAAGCTAGAAGACGAAAAAAAAGCAAAGGCTGAGCTTCGTGAAGAAGGCGGGCAAATTAAAGGCGAAGCAGTCTTTCTAAGCGAGTAAACATATAAATAGTATTATCTAAAAAATACAAGGTAATACTATTATGGCACAACCAATAAATCAATTAAGTTTTAAAGCCAGAAGTCTCTTGTTTGCTCAACTATCAGCAATCGCATATTCTGATCTTAAAGAAGCTAAAACAGCGGCCCGTAAACTCGAATTCAATACCGTTGAATTTTATGATGTTAACGGTGCGCAAGCCTATCGGTTTATGAATAAGTATGATTGTATTATAGCATGTCGAGGAACACAGCCTACAGAATTTAATGATATTAAAGCTGATTTACAATCTATTCCGGTAATGGCTGAAACTGTATCAAGAGTGCATAAAGGATTTAAAGCTGAGGTCGATGAGCTTTGGCCAGCTATATATGAAGATTTAACCAGAAAACCAAATAGTAGCAAAACACTTTGGTTTTGCGGACATTCGCTTGGTGCTGGCATGGCAACTATTATGTCGTCAAGATGCTTACACAATTTATTTTTAAAAGATCCGGTTGAACTGTATACATTTGGTTCTCCTCGTGTAGGCTTTAAAAAATACTGCAAATCTCTTGGTGTAGTCCACCATAGATTCGTAAATAATAATGATGTTGTCACACGTGTGCCCTTGGTAATGATGGGTTATAGACATCACGGAACAGAACATTATATGAATTCAGAAGGCCAAGTAGTAAAAATATCTGGATTTAAAAGATTTTGGGATAGATTAAAAGGCATGGCAGGTGGCGTTATGAAATTAAAGATAGATAATTTTAGCGATCACAGTATGGATTGCTACATAAAAAATATAAAAAATATGAAAGAGTAGAGATCCAGGAGACTACTCTTGGATTTTCCTAGAAATTGGTTGATTGACGACCCATGTGACGACTGTACGCATTGGCTAGCTGTGCTGTTTAAATAGTTGTTTACTTTTTATTAAAAAAGTGGTATAATTGTTATTAGATAAAATGGAGAGACGAAGATGAAAAAATTACTTTTATTGTGTTCAGCACTTGCATTAGTTAGCACTACTAGTCACGCCGCTACTCGACTTGCTCATGTTACTCATATTCAAGATCGTGGCCATCAATGTCAAAGCTCTTCTAATTTCTTAAGCTCTTTAGTTATTGGTGCTGTGATTGGAAAAATTCTTGTAGGCAATGACAAAGGAGCAATAATTGGATCGGCACTTGGGGCTGGACTTAGTAATAACACTAAAACATGTTATAAAGTTCGAACAGTATTTTGGAGAGCTGAGAGCTATGGCAGATCTTATAGAGGCCAAACCAATGTAAAAGGAAATCAATATATTGGGTCAACAATTTATGTGGACGGATTACCATAATGAAAAAAGATGAAATGGAACTTGAGCGCTTGGGTGAGATTATAAATTATATTAGTGGTAAATTAATGGACGACGGTAATTCGCCCGAGTTAATTGCTGGAGTATTAGCTGCGTGTTCTTTAAGCATATATAGATCTGTCTTAAATGATGAAGAATATGAATCAATGATCGATGAAATTAGTAAGTGTAGAGGTCAAGTAGGTCCGTTCATGCGAAGGACTGAAGTAGATGCTACAACAATAACTCGTCGTAGTAAATATCTACACTAAAGATAAAAGGAGTATTAATATGGTACAGTTAACAGACGATACAGAAGCTGAACGTTATCGAAAGATACTCCTGCAACAAGCAAATACAATCGAAATATTGAAGAAACAGTTAGCCGAAGAAGTGAAAGAAAAATATGCATATATGAAACGAATCGGAGAATTAACAAATGTTTAAGAAAGTATTATTAGCAACTATAATATTTGTAGTAGCATCTTGCACTGCAAGTATATCAGTAAAAGCAGATCCTGAAATCTATATAGAACCTTTAGAACCAAATGTAATTAGTCCTGAAAAAGATAAAAATAACTTTGAAAACTATAGCGTTACTCGTAATCCTACACAGCAATCAATAAGAATTCCATGTGATACCGAAGAATATTTGAAAACATTACTTGATAAAGAACATGGAGAAAAGCTTTTATTTGAAGCAAGAGGATTAATATTTGGAATTCCTCCTGGACGGCCTCCACAATTTGCTCAGCCAATGGGAATTGATATTAGTGTATATGTGAATCAGAATACCGGAACATTTACAGTTGCTGGAACTGCTGGTGGATACTCATGTATTATTGTAAATGGAACTGATTTCTCTCCTGGTGGATTTTAAAGATGGAAACTGCTATGTGGATGATATATTCGCTTTTCATATTATCAGCTGATGCTAATGATAGACATGTAATAGAAGGCACGACATTTAATTCTTCTGAAAAATGTGTTCAATTTACAAGAACGAATATTGACTTTCTTTCAAAAGGTTTGATCGAAAGATTAAATAGACAGTACGGAATTAAAAAATGGAAGCCTTTAGAAATTGGATGTGTTGAAGTTGGAGGAAATCCAAATGAAAGAATTGTTTTAGTACTGGATAAATGGAAAATGTTAGACGGACAGATTATAATTGAAAGTGAAGGCCAGAGCCTATGACTGAACTCGAAATTGAAATTGAATTGAATAGACAAATATCTGATTATTATCATATCGAACGATCAAAAAATTTCAGAAGAAACATACATGACGCACAACAAAGAAGTAAGCTAATGGATTTAAGTATTACACCAGTCGAAAAACAAGAAAGTTATCATGCGTACATAGCTAGACGTTATAAAGAAATAGAGGAACAATAGATGAGTGACATTTTTGATTTTGGATTTACGGCAGTTACAGAAGAAGAACTTGAAGCAGTTCAAGATGCTGTTCAATCTCAAGCAAGTATTGGAGAAAATTTAGAGGCATTACAAGAAAAAGTTGATAAGCTGTATAATTCAATGATTCCATTACTA